>Ga0136617_10002860_pt1 | contig 15403 bp, 20 predicted proteins | sample AntDrymUQ3222106_2_FD_129672 | JGI IMG/M metagenome (GOLD analysis project Ga0136617, IMG submission 129672) | Polar desert sand microbial communities from Dry Valleys, Antarctica - metaG UQ322 (21.06) | ecosystem: Environmental > Terrestrial > Soil > Desert | place: Antarctica: Dry Valley...
AGCCGACAATAGAACATACGTTCGGATGGACAAGCGCAGCTCCTTAACGAGGAAGGCCGCCCGCAGGCGGCCTTCCGATTCGTGGAGAGGGGCGGGAACGGACTAGCCGCTGCCCTTGAGCGCGGCCTTCAACTGACTACCCGCCGAGAACTTCGGCACGATCGCCGCTGCGATCTGCACCTTCTCGCCCGTGCGAGGGTTCACACCCTGCCGCGCGCCGCGCTGCTGCGCGGAGAACTTGCCGAAGCCCGTGAAGGCGACAGCTTCGCCTTGCATCAGCGATTCCTGGACCGAGTCGAGGAAGGCGTCCACCGCCTTCCCGGCATCTCGCTTCGATAGGCCGCTCTTCGAAGCGACTAGATCCACGAACTGAGCCTTGGTGACTGCCACTGCCCTCTCCTCCTAGCCTCGCTTGCGTCCCGAACTGGTCGAGAACCGTAACAGTGGTTGGAAAACCACGCAACCATGCGGTTTTCCGGGACTTTCAGGCGGAGGCGATCTCGGAGATGCGGAAAAGCGGGTGCAAGCGCACCGCGTGACGGGCGAGCGCGTCGGCTCCGCCCTCCTCCCGATCGACCACGCAGACGGCGGTTCGGCATTCGAGCCCGGCGTCCCGAAGTGCCTTGATCGCGGCGACCGCGGCTCCCCCGGTCGTGACCACGTCCTCGACCAGACAGACGCACTGGCCTGCCTCGTGCACTCCCTCGATCCGCTGGGCAGTCCCGTAGGCCTTGGCGTCCTTGCGGACGATCAGAAACGGCAGGCCGCCGGCCAGAGAGGCCGCGGCGGCGAGCGCGACGGCGCCGAGCTCGGGGCCCGCGAGGAGGTCGGGCTTGTCCGGGCCTGCCTCGACGGCCCGCGCGGCGATCCGCTCGCCGAGAGCGCCCAGGAGCTCGGGCTCCGTCTCGAGCCGGTACTTGTCGAGGTAGAAGGTCGAGCGCCGGCCGGAACGCAGGACGAAATCGCCCTCGAGATAGGCGCGCGCCCGGATGCGCCGGGCCAGCTCCGCGTCGTTCACGTGCCGCTTCGCGCCGCGGCCACGACGTCGCGCGCGAGCGGGAGCAGGCGCTCGGCCTCCTCGTGGTCGGCACCGAGCGCGACCGAGGAGCCGTCGTCGAAAAGGAGCTGAACCTGCTCGCCCGGCGGGCCGCCCGCGCGGCGCCAGACCACCGCGCCCGCCGCGCCTGCGAGGAGCGTCCAGACGAGCGCCTTACGCATCGGGACCCTTCCGAGGCTTCTTCCGGCCGGTCGAGGTCGCAGGCGGCCGCTTGGCCGGGCTCCGGCGCGCGGCGCTCTTCCGCGCCGGGCGGGCCGGCTTCTCCTCCTCGGCCAGCCGCAGGCACGTCTTCAGGTCGTAGAGGACGAGCCCGACCGTCGGCTCGGCGCCAGTCACCGCCGCGACCAGGCGCTCGCCCGAGCGCACGACGAAGACGCCGCCTTGGTCGAGACGAACGACAACCTCACCGAGGGCCGCACGCCCCGTCGAGGCCGCGGAGGCATCGGCGGCGCGCAAGAGCTCGAGGGCGGCCCCGGCTACGCGGGAGCCGCGCTCGTCGTCGAAGCTCGAGGCGAGGAGCGTGCCGTCCAAGCGGGCGAGCACCGCCCCCTCGATCTGCCTCGAGACCTCGGTCAGATCCTTGAGCGCCGCAGCCGCGTCCACTACGGGCGAACCTAACACGCGCACGAGAGCGCCATAAACTCGACACATGCGACCCATACCGGTCGTCGAGAAGTTCCTCGCCGACCGGGGGACGCACCTCGCCGCAATGATCGCCTACTTCGCGCTTCTCGCGTTCGTGCCGCTGCTCTTCCTCGCGCTCGCGCTGATCGGCCTGGCCGGGGAGCCGAGCGAGTCGAGCTACCTCGTTGAGCAGCTCAAGCGCGCGTTCCCGGAGGTCTCCCTCGACCGGATCCTCGAGGTCGTGAAGCAGGTGGAGAAGAGCTCGGGGACGCTCGGGGTCGTCGGAGGGATTGCGCTGGTCTGGGCCTCGCTCGGCTTCCTGAGCGTGCTCGAGTCCGCGTTGAACATCATCTACGGGCGGCCGAACCGGGCCTTCTTCCATCAGAAGGCCTACGTGCTCCTCCTGACGGGTGCCGGGCTCGTCGTCCTCTTCGCCGCGCTCGTCGTCGGCTCGGTCGGGGTCGGCCTCGCCCGCGAGGCCTCGGTGCTCGGCGACACCCTCGCCTACGTCTACGGGATCCTCGTCTCGACCGCGCTCGTGTTCGGCTTCGTGTGGAGCATCTACACGCTGCTCACGAACGAGCGGCTGACCTGGCGCGAGACGCTCCCGGGGGCGATCTTCGCCGCGCTCGTCCTCCAGGCGAGCTTCCAGCTCCTCCCTGTCTTCGTGCTCGCGACGAGCGGCTTCGTCGCACTGCAGGCGTTCGGAGGCCTCGCGCTCCTCCTCTTCTGGATCTATCTGATGGCGAACGTGCTCGTCTTCGGCGCGGAGATCAACTGGTGGCTCGCGCGCGGGCGCACGAGGCCGGACGAGCAGCCGGTCGGCCTCGCCTAGAGGGTCCGGTGGAGAAGACCCTCGCGCGCCGGCTCTTCCAGCCTCGGCCTAGATTGACGCGCGCGCGTCTGACTACGGGTCCCGACCCGCCCCCTGCTCGGTGTTCAGCCTATTCCGGAAAAGCGCACGAGTGGTGCGCAAACAACCGCGAATCCCGCGCGGAATGGAAACGAATCTAGGAGCCGACGGTCGGGTCGTCCGCGATCAGGCGCTTGGCCAGCGTGCGGAGAATCTTCCGCTCCACCTGGGGCATGCTGTCGAGCATGCTCCAGAACGACTGCCTGGTGAGGACGAAGAAACGAAGCGGCTTCGTCGCGGTCACGGTGGCCGAACGCGGCATCTCCTCGAAGAGGGCGATCTCGCCGAAGAAGTCGTCGCCCTTGAGCGTCCGCACGTGCTGACCACCGCGCGTCACCTCGACCTCGCCGTCGATGATCACGAAGAACTCCATCGCCGGCTCGCCCTCGCGGCAGAGGACCTTGCCCTCATCGACCTCGAGATCCTCGGTCACCTTGGCGAGGCGCTCGAGCTCGTCCTTCGAGAGGTTCTCGAAGAGCGGAGAGCGGCGAAGCGAGTCGACCTTCGTGTCGTGCGAGAAGAGCACAGCGAAACCCTATACCCCTTCCCCCGCCTCGCCCAAGCGCTCGGCGAGGGCGCGGGCCGCCTGCGCGCGGTGGCTTCGCGCGGCCTTCCACGCGTCGCCGAGCTCCGCGACCGTTCTGCTCTCCCCGTCGGGCACGAAGACCGGGTCATAGCCGAACCCGCCGCTCCCCCGCCGCTCCCGGGCGATCAACCCGGCCAGAACGCCGCGCGCGCGGAGCTCACGTCCGTCCGGAGCGAAGCAGACGAGCTCGCAGACGTAGCGCGCATCCCGCATTGCCTCGGCGTCAGCGAGCTCGCAGAGCAGCCTCGCGACGTTCTCCTCGTCCGAGGCGTCCTCGCCGGCGAAGCGGGCCGAACGGATGCCCGGGGCGCCGCCGAGCGCATCCACCTCGAGCCCCGAGTCCTCCCCGGCCACCCAGGCCTCGGCTGGCGCCCGAGAGCGCCCGAAGAGCGCCTTCGCCCGCGCGTTCTCCTCGAACGTCGCCCCGGTCTCCTCCGGGAAGTCCGACGGCCCGAGGGGCTCGACCTTCCAGCCGGCCAGAACTGCGGCGAGCTCCCGCGCCTTGTGCGGATTGGCGGAGGCGAGGACAAACCTTCGAACCTCTAACGGAATGACGCTTCGCCGAGGGCTCAAGGCTTCGTTCCGTTGGAGGTTCTTACCCCGTCCAGCGGACCGCGACCACCTCGGGGAGGCTAGAGAGCGCGTCCACGACCTCCGCGCTCGCCGCGCCGAGCGGCAGGTCGACCTCGAGCCGAAGCTGGCGGCGGTCCTCCTCCTCGCCGAGCTCGATCCGGGTGACGCGGGCGCGACGGCCCTCGAGCGCGTCGAGGACATGGCCGATCGGCTGTTCGGCCCTGAGGTCGACCTCGAGGACTCGGCCCTCCCGGCGAAGCCGCCGGATGAGCACACCCCCCTCGAGCCAGCGAAACGGCCCGAGGCCGACGAGGACGACGCCCGTTCCGATCAACGCGGCCGAGTAGTAGCCGGCGCCCGCGGCCATCCCGATCGCCGCCACGACCCAGAGTCCCGCCGCCGTCGTCAGCCCGCGAACCGAGAGGCCCTGTCGAATGATCGCGCCGGCCCCCAGGAACCCGATTCCCGTGACGATCTGCGCCGCGATCCGCGTGGGATCGAGCAGCACGCCGCCGTCGCGGCTGAACGTGAAGTCCGACCAGCCGTAGGCCGAGACGACGGTGAAGAGCGCCGAACCGACCCCGACGAGCATGTGGGTGCGAAGGCCGGCGGCCCGCTCGCGAAGCTCGCGCTCGAGGCCGACGAGACCGGTGAGGACGGCGGCGACCAGGAGCCGCGCCGCGAGGTCGGCGAGGCCTAGCTCAGGCCCGGCCGACCGCATGCCGCTGTGCCTCCGCGATCTGGTCGACCCCGCCGCGCGCGAGCGTGACGAGCTCGTCGAGCGTGCCCTGCTCGAACGGCTCACGCTCCGCGGTCGCCTGGATCTCGATCAACCGTCCGCTTCCCGTCATGACGATGTTCATATCGACCTCGGCGGACGAGTCCTCGGCGTAGTCGAGGTCGAGCAGCATCTCCCCCGCCACGATCCCGAGGGAGACCGCGGCGACCTGCTCCTCGGGCGGCGTGAAGCCGAGCGACTGCGCGGCCAGGACGAGCGCGACCCAGGCGCCCGAGACGGCAGCCGTGCGCGTGCCCCCGTCGGCCTGGATCACGTCGCAGTCGAGCCAGACCGTCCGCTCCCCCAGACGCTTCATGTCGTAGGCGCCGCGGATCGCGCGACCGATCAGCCGCTGGATCTCGACCGTGCGCCCCTTCTGACGACCGTCGCTCGCCTCCCGCCGAATGCGCTGTCCGCTCGAAGCGGGAAGCATCCCGTACTCGGCCGTCAGCCAGCCCTGGCCCTTGCCCGCGAGCCAGCGAGGGACTCCGTCCTCGACCGTGGCGGTGCAGAGGACACGGGTCTTGCCGAGGGAGATGAGCGCCGAACCGTTGGCCTGCTCGAGGTAGCCGGGGACGATCTCGAGCGGGCGAAGCTCGTTCGGCCGCCGCCCGGTGCGGCTCATGCCGCTTCCAACTCGAGCTCGCTCAGCGACACACGGGAGACGGACGCGATCGGAAGCTGGAGGAAGCGTTCGCCGAGCGAGCGGAAGTCCTCGGGCGAGCCTGTCGTGAGAAAGGTGCACTCGCCGTTGCGGGCCGCATCGTTCTCGATCCCCTTTCGCGCCAGCGTCTCAGCCACCTCGCGCGCAGTCTCGTCGGCGGAGAAGACGAGCGTCGTCCCCCGGCCGAAGACCCGCTCGAACACCGGGCGGACGAGCGGGTAATGCGTGCAGCCGAGGATCACCGTGTCGACGCCGACCTCCTTGAGCGGCGCCGCGTACTCGCGCACCGCAGCGACGAGCTCGTCGTTCGGGCCGCCCGACTCGATCATCGGAACCAGCTTCGGGCAGGCGACGGAGAGGACGGAGGCGCCCGCGTCGAGCGTTCGAATCACGTCTGCGTAGCGCCCGCTTCGCACGGTGCCCTCGGTCGCGAGGAGGCCGATCCGCCGGTTTCGAGTCGCCTGCACTGCCGCGTGGGCCTCGGGCGCGAGCACGCCGACGACGGGGATCTCGAGCCGTTCCTGCAGGAACGGCAGCGCGGCCGCGGTCGCGGTGTTGCAGGCGTTCACGATCAGCTTCACGCCGGCCCGCTCCAGGTAGGAGGCGACCTCGAGGGCGAACTGGCGAACCTCCTCGGTCGAACGGGGCCCGTACGGGCAGCGCGCGCCGTCGCCCAGGTAGACGAAGTCCTCGTGAGGCAGCGTGACCAGGCAGTCGTGGAGCACCGTGAGCCCGCCGGCCCCCGAGTCGAAGATCCCGATCGGGCGCGTGTCCACGCGCCGATTGTACGAGCGGCAGGGGCGGTCTTCGTCCGGGAGTAGCGTTAGGCCCGATGCTCGAACTCTGGGACGAGAGTACCGACCTCTTCGGCGAGGTCTCCCGCTACCTCGACGCCGAAGGGTTCTTCGCGGGTGCGAGGCCGGACTCCGTCGCCGACGTCTTCTTCGCGTATCGGATCTCCGAGCGGCTTCGCCGCACCGAGCCGCCGCCTCGACCCGAGCCTTGCCCGCTGCCCCTGGCGGCCTGCCGGATCGTCTCGCCGGGAGAGGCGGAGACCCGCGGCTCCTTCTCGCTCGGCGAGTGGGAGGCGACCTGGGCGCCGGACAAGTATGCGGCCGCGGTCGAGTCGGTGCGCGCCGCGATCGCCCGAGGTGACGTCTACCAGGTGAACCTCGTGCAGCACCTCTCCGCTCCCTTCGACGGCGATCCCGCGGGCCTGGCCGGCGCGCTTGCACCGCTCGAACCACTCCATCCGGAGCCGCTTGTCGGGGATGGCTGGGCGATCGTCTCGGGCTCGCCCGAGCTCTTCCTCTCCCGACGCGGCGACCAGGTCACCACGATGCCAATCAAGGGGACCCGGCCCGCGGAGGCGGATGGCCTTCGCGCCTCCACGAAGGACGCGGCCGAGCATGTGATGATCGTCGACCTCGAGCGAAACGACCTGTCGCGGGTCTGCCGCGCCGGAACGGTGAGGTGGCCCGAGCTGATGGTCGAGCGCCGGCTCGCGGGCGTCTCGCACCTCGTCTCCACGGTGACGGGGACGCTTCGCCCGGAGGTCTCGTTCGGGGACATCCTCGCGGTGACGTTCCCCGGCGGCTCAATCACGGGCGCTCCCAAGATCGCCGCCATCGACCACATCGCCGCCCTCGAGCCGGTCGGCCGCGGGGCCTCGATGGGCGCGCTCGGACGGATCTACCCGAACGGCGACTTCGACCTCGCGCTGACGATCCGGACCTTCGCGGTCGCGGAGGGGCGCATCCACTTCTGGGTCGGAGGTGGCATCGTCTGGGACTCGGACCCAGCGGCCGAGATCGAGGAGTCGTGGGTCAAGGCGCGACCTCTCCTGGCCGCGGTCGCGAGCGCCGCCCACGCGCCCGTCGGGGCGCGCGCGTGACGCTCCTGGCCGTGGCGATACGCGGGCGCGGGCGCGTGTCGCCCAACGAGCCGGTGCTCCACGCCGACGACGAGGCGCTCCTGCGCGGCCGCGCGGCCTTCGAGACGACGCGGGTCTACGCCGAGAGGCCCTTCAAGCTCGCCGAGCATCTCGCGCGCCTCGCGGGATCGGCGAGCCGAATCGGGCTCCCCGGGGTCGACGTCGCCGAATGCGAGGGGCTCGCGGAGGAGGCCCTCGCTTCGGCCGGGGTGGCCGACGCCGTCCTTCGCATCTACTGGACGGCCGGCCGCGAGGGCTCGGGCGAGGCGACTGCGCTCGCGCTCGTCTCCGCGCTCCCCGAAGGCCTCGAGGAGCGGCGGGCGCGAGGCGTTCGCCTGATCTCGCTCCCCCTCGGCCTCGACGCCGACTTGCGTGCGCTCGCGCCCTGGCTCCTCGGCGGCGTCAAGTCGACGAGCTATGCCGTGAACATGGCCGCAGAGGCCGAGGCCCGCCGGCGCGGGGCCGACGACGCGGTCTTCCTCGCCCGCGACGAGGTCGTCCTCGAGGGCCCGGTGACGAACGTCTGGTGGCGCGTGGGCGAGGTGCTCTACACGCCCGCGCTCGAGCTGGGGATCCTCGCGGGCGTCACGCGAGCGACGCTGCTGGAGGAGGCCGCCGGCCTCGGGATCGAGGTGCGCGAGGGGGCCTTCCCGCGCGAACACCTGGCCGGGGCCGACGAAGCCTTCACCTCGTCGTCCATCCGCGAGGTGCTGCCGGTGGTCGACCTCGACGGGCGGGCGATCGGAAACGGCCGCCCCGGAGAGGCGGCTGCGTCGCTGCAGCAGGCGCTCCGCATCCGCGCCACCAGTCTCTAAGCTGAGCCGGGTGCGAGTCCTCTCGATCGTCCACGGCGCGAATGCCCGCTCGGCGCTCTTCGGCGAGGTGGTGCGGGAGCAGGGGCACGACCTCGACGAGCTGAGCTTCGCGTTCGGCGAGGCGCCCGCCGAGCCCGAGCGCTACGACGCCGTCATGGTGTTCGGCGGCGCGATGAACGTGCACGAGACCGACGGCAACCCGTGGCTGACCGAGGAGCAGCGCGCGATCGCCCGCGTCCTCGACGCGGGCGTCCCGATCTTTGGCGTGTGCCTCGGGAGCCAGCTGCTCGCGGCGGTCGCCGGGGGAACCGTCTCCCGCTCGCGCGAGCCCGAGATCGGCTGGTACGAGGTCGAAGCGACGGCGGACGCGGCCGACGACCCCCTCTTCGTCCAGCTCCCGGACCGCTTCGAAGCGCTCCAGTGGCACAGCTACCAGGCCTCGCTCCCGCCCGGTGCGACGGCCCTCGCCTGGAGCCCGCTCTGCCTGCAGGCCTATCGCCTCGGCGAGACGGCGTGGGGCACCCAGTTCCACGGCGAGGTGACCAGGGAGATCTTCAGGGGCTGGATCGACAACTACCGCCAGGACCCGGACGCCGTCAGGATCGGCTTCGATCCAGACGCCCATCGCGCGCTCCTCGAGGACAAGATCCGTCGCTGGAACGAGATCGGCCGCACGCTTGCGGGCGGCTTCCTCGACGTCGCGCGCGAACGCGCAGGCGTCGAGCCCGAGCCAGCGACCGCGTGACCGGGCGCCTCGCGCGGCCGCCCGGCGACTTCCGGGCCGTCGCCGCGGCGAAGCTCGAGGACGCGCACGTCCAGACCGCTCTCGACGACGCGACCGGCCGGCTCCTCGGGCTGCGCACACGGGCCTGGGCCGAGCTCGAGGACGTCGAAGCCCTCCGTGAGCGCGCCCGGAACATTCGCACCCGGACGATGGCCGACCTACGGCCCGGTCTACAGCGGCCCGATGGGCGCGATCCTGGCTCCGCTGCTAGCCGGGCTCGAGGAGACGCCCGACCTGCCCCATGCCTCGTCGCTCTGCGGCGCTTGCACCGCAGCCTGCCCCGTGAAGATCCCGCTGCACGAGTTCTTGCTCGACCTCCGCCAGGATCGCGTGGCGACCGGGATCGCCTCCCGGAGAGAGCGGCTCGGCTTCGCCCTCTGGTCGCTCGCCTGGTCTCGCCCGGCGACGTATCGCGCCTCGACCGCGCTCGCCCGGATGTTCCGGCCGCTCGCCGGGCGCTTCGGGCCGGGTAAGGCCTGGGCGACGGGGCGCTCCCTTCCCCCGCTCGCGCGACGGCGCTACCGCGACCGGTGAGCGACCTCGTCGAGGCATTCGCGCGAAACGCCGAGCGGGCGGGTTTCATCGTGCATCGCGGAGCGGCCGCCGGGCTCGAGGGAGCCGGAAGCTCGAAGGCGAGCTACGGGCTCGCGGAAACCGGGAGCGTCGTCCTCGCGGCCTCGCCGGAGGAGCCACGTGCTCAATCGCTCCTGCCAGACGTGCACGTCACGCATCTCCGCGAAGACTCCATCCTCCCCGGCCTCGCCGAGCTCTTCGCGGCCGTCGGCGCCGACCTGCCGAGCTCGCTCGCGATCGTCAGCGGCCCCAGCCGAAGCGCGGACATTGAGCAGCGCCTGACCGTCGGCGTCCACGGCCCGGCGGAAGTCCACGTCGTGCTGCTCCCCTAGCCGAGCCCTTCGAGGAAGTCGAGCAGCTCCCGGTCGAACGCCGCCGGCTGCTCGAGCGGCGGCAGATGCCCCGCTCCGGCGATGCGCCGTAGGCGCGCGTTCGGCAGCCGCTCGGCGAGCAGGTCGCTCTCCGTGGGCGGGATGAGCTTGTCCTCCTCTCCCACGACGACGAGCGCCGGGACGCCGATCTTGGCGAGGAGCTCCGTCGAATCAGGCCGGTCGCGAATCGCCTCTACGGCCGCGACCAGCCGCTCGGCCCCTTGCTCGAGCGCCATCTCTCGCGCGCGCGCCACGAGCTCGGGCGCCGCGCCCGGGGAGAAGAGGACGCCCTCGAGCCGCTCCCAGAGCGCCGGCACTCCCTCGTCGCGCAGGAGCTCAATCGTCTCGTCCCGGCCGCGCCGCGACTCAGGCGTCTCGGCTCCGGCCCGCGTGTCGACGAGAACGAGGCCGGCCACGCGCTCGGGGGCCCGGCGCCAGAGCTCGAAGGCGAGATAGCCGCCCATCGAGACCCCGACCGGCACGATCCGCTCCTCGCCCGTCCGCAGGAGGCGCTCGGCCCACGCGCCGAGCGAGCCCTCGGCCTCGGGGCCAGGCAGATCGGGGGCCGAGACGGCGTGGCCCGCCTCTTCGAGGGCGCCCTTCGTCTCCGCCCACATGCGGCAGTCGAAAGGGAAGGCGTGCAGGAGGAGGACGCGCGGGCCGCTCACGACGCGACCCTCAGCGCGGGAGGTCGATCGCGCCCGGAAGCTCGCGTGCCTCCGGGTAGCCGCGCTCGGCTCCCGGGAGCGCGAGCGCCTCGACGAGCGAGGCGAAGAGCTCGTCGACCGGCGGGAGCTCGGCCGCTGTGCGCGCAGTCTTCGCGACGCCCCTGATCATGTCGGCGTCGGCACCGGTGAGCCGCGCCATCAGGCGCGGGTTGGCCCCGAGCGAGATCACCTCGCCGGGGGGCAGCGGCCCGTGGAACTCAGGCACGGACAGGTACTCGTCGACGACGCGGCCCCGCTCGAGCGCGACGTACCGGACGACACTCCCCTCCTCGGCGCCGATCGCGACGACGAACGAGCCCATGCGGTCGGAGAGCTCGCGGGCCAGGCGCCTGAGCATCTCGGGCTCCCGGTCGCAGAGCTCGTCATGGACGGTCGTCCAGCCGTCGCGCGGTGAGAGGACGACGCTTCCGGTCGACCCGCCCGGGAGCCGGGGGACGAACTGGCGCACCGCGCGGGTCACGGCCTCGAGGTCGTCACTCTGGACGTGGATCGCGCCGTACGACGCCTCGTGCTCCGAGCTCAGCCGGCCCTCGAGCGCCGCTGCATCGGCGACCAGGACGCGGGAGGTCTCGGTGAACCCCGCGCGGATCCACGCGTCGCCCGACTCGTGCGTCGTCTCGACCACGATCTCGTCGGCACCCTCGGCGCGGGCACGGGAGGCGAGCTCCCGCAGGGCCTCCTCGGTGGGGGCCTCCTCCAGCTGCACGCGTAGCTCGCTCACCTGGGGAGAACCCTATGTCCGACCAGGAGGTAGTGAGCCGTCAGGTTGCGGAAGGGCGAGAACCGCTCGCCGAAGGCCCGCACCTCGTCCGTCGATCCGATTCGGCCCTCGAGGTAGAAGGCGCTCACGGCCTTCCGCACGGCGAGGTCGCCGGCGGGCCACGCGTCGGGCCGCGCCAGGTGGCGGGCGAGGAACCAGTCGGCCGTCCATTCGCCGATCCCAGGGAGGGCCGTGAGGGTCAGCTTGACCTCGTCGTCTGGAAGGGCGCCCAACGAGTCGAGGTCGAGCGGCGACTGGGCGAGCGACACGACGTACTCCGCCTTGCGGCCCGAGAACCCGAGCTCGCGCAGCTCCGCGGGAGCGGCCTCCGCGAGGCGCTCGCGCGTGGGGAAGGCCCAGGGGGTCGCGTGGGCGACGCCGAAGCGCCGGACGAGCCGGGCGCGAATCGCGAAAGCCGATTGGAGGGACACCTGCTGGGCCGTGATCGAGCTGACGAGCGCCTCGTAGGGGTCGGGCGAGAGCGGCGGGCGCAGGCCACGAAGTGCCTCGACCACGCCCGCGAGCACCGAGTCGGAGACTGCGAAGCGCGCGAACCCGTCCAGGTCGAACGGCTCTCCGAGGAAACGGCGGACTGGCCCGGCGAGCGCAGGGTCCCCCGGCTCGATCTCGACGCCGCCGCGAGCCTCGCCGATCGCGACCTCGCGCCCGTCGAAGACGCGGTGGACGCGGCCCTCGACCCAGAGGTTCGCCGGGTCGGGCCCGAACGCACGGAAGCGCTCGGTCGAGAGCTCCCAGTCGAACGGCTCGGGGAGCTCTACGAGCACTCGGGCAGGCTAGTCGCGGCGCGCCTCGCCCCGGTCGGGGCGAGGCGCGCTCAGAGCAGACCTAGGGATTACAGGTCGTGCGAACGAGAGCCTGGAGATCGCCCCCCGCCGAACCCGCGCGTCCGATCGTTCCGCGGAGGCGGGTTCGCCCCCGTGTTCACGAATGGGCCGGGCGACTGAGACGGGACGACTCGTCCGTCGCGAGTACCGGGCGGCTGCTCGTTCGGCCCGCCCACACCCCCCACGATGTTCGGCTCGTTGCCGAAGATGACGTCGGACCTGAAGTCACCCCGGGTGCCCTCGGAACTGGCGGCGACGAATGCGTCGTTGAACGTCTGCCGACAATCAGCCTGGTCGCTCGGCGCAGCATTTGCAGCAGCCGGAAGTGTGAGCACGGCCACCGCCAAAGCGAATGATTTTCCTCATAGACCCTCCTTCGTTGACCCGAGGACCCCTTATCCGTCGACCGGGGAGCGCTCGAGCCAGCCGAGGACGCGCTCGACGTCTTCGGCACTGCTTCGGTGGTTCAGAACGCAGAGCCGCAAGGCGTAACGCCCGTCTACGCGCGTCGAGGAGACCATTCCCTCCCCGCTCTCCATCAGCTTCCGCGCGAGGCGGGCGTTGAGCCGCTCGAGCGAGCCCTCGCCTTCGACCTCGCGCGGCTTGCGCCGGAAGCAGACGATCCCGAGCGTCGCCGGCGAGAGGAGCTCGAGCTCCTCCGAGGCGCGCACCCGCTCCTCGGCGAAGACGGCCAGGTCGAGCGAGCGGTCGATCGCGTCCCGGAAGGCGTCGACGCCGAAGGCCTGCAGCGAGAGCCAGAGCTTGAGCGCGCGAGCCGAGCGCGTGAGCTGGACACCGCGGTCTGCGAAGTTCACCTCGACTCCCCCGACGGCAGTGTCCTGGAGGTACTCCGGCATGATGTGGAAGGCGCGGGAGAGGAGGGTTCCCTCGCGCACGAGCAGGCACCCGGCCTCGTAGGGCTGGTAGAGCCACTTGTGCGGGTCGAGCGTGATCGAGTCGGCGCGGTCGATGCCCTCGAGCCAGCCGCGGCCGCGCTCGGTCAGGATCGCGAAGCCTCCGTAGGCCGCGTCGACGTGGAGCCAGACACCGGCCTCGGCGCAGACCGCGGCGATCTCGCCGAGCGGGTCGACGGCGCCCGTATTCGTCGCGCCCGCGTTCGCGACCGCGAGGAACGGCTCTCGGCCCGCCCCGACGTCCTTCTCGATCGCGGCCGCGAGGGCATCGGGCCGCAGGCGATGGTGCTCGTCGACGGGAAGCGCCCGCACCTGCTCCGAGCGGAAGCCGAGGATCCGCAGGGCGCGCTTCAGGGACGAGTGCCCCTGCGTCGAGACGTAGACGACGGCGTTCCCCGAGCGCCCACCCGCCTTGGTCTCCTGCGCGCACGCGATCGCGGTCAGGTTTGCCTGCGAGCCGCCGCTCACGAGGACGCCCGAGGCCTGGCCGGGGTAGCCGACCCACTGGCGAAACCAGTCGAGCACGACGAGCTCGACGGTGCTGGCCCCGGCCGACTGGAGCCACGTCCCCGAGAAGATGTTCACGCCGGAGGCGATGAAGTCGCCGAGGATCCCGGGCCAGGTCGGGCAGCTCGGGATGTAGCCGAAGAAGCGCGGGTGGTCGTGGTGGCCCGTGAAGGGCAGGACGTCCGCCTCGAGCCGGCGGAGAACCTCGTCGAACCCGGTCGGCCCCGCGGGTGGGGCCTCGCGCAGGCGCGACTCCATCTCGGCCCGCGAGGCGCCGCGCCAGACCCGCGCGTCGCCGAGCCCCGCGGTCCGCTCGACGAGGAGGTCGACGACGCGGTAGCCGAGCTCGCGCATCGCCTCCGGGTCGAGCTCGAGCGGGTCGGCCGCGAGCTGATCCGCCGCCGGCTCGCCCGGGCGATCCTCAGAGATCGTCATGGATGTCCGTTCAGAGCTTTGGCGACGTCGAAGAAGTCTTCGAAGGGAACGAAGGGGATCTCGCGCTCTTCCAAGTATCGCGCCAGCCCCCGCGTGGCGAAGACCCGGTCGGCGCGCTCGGCCGCGCAGCGGTCCGAGTAGCCGTCGCCCACGTAGACGAGCTCGCCCTCGCCGGCGTACTCCTCGGCGACAGAGCGCTTGCACGACTCCCCGCACGAGCCGCAGTCGTCGTCGTACGACCAGAGGACGCGCCACCCGTCCGGGCGCGGGTCGACCCGGTTCGCGTGCAGCTCGACCTCGACCCCCTCGCGCTCGAGGATCGGCTCGATCAGCTCCTTGAAGCCGCTCGAGACGACGACGAAGCGCCAGCCCCGCTCGTCGGCGAGGTCGACGAGCTCGCGGAAGCCGGGCCGGATGCGCACGCGCTCGAGCTCCCAGGCGACGACCTCGTCGAGCGGCCGCCGAACCGGCTCGAACTCCCGCGTGATCACCTCACGCAGGGGCATCCGACCCGTGTCGAGGCCGGTTTCGACCTCACGGTAGACCTCGGGATCGCCGAACTCGCTCGCGATCGTGTCGAGGAGATCGTCCTCCGTGATCGTCCCGTCGAAATCGACGATAAGGGTTCGGGCTCCCACTGCCGACAAGCATAGGCAGCTCCCTCTTTCCGGGGATTCCAGGAGGCAGGAGAAGCATGCTTTCCCTCGTGCGGCAACACACGGCAGGTCGGCGCGTCGTAGCGCTCGCCGCCGGACTGGGAGTCGCCTGGCTTGCGTTCTACGCGGCCTGGCTCGCCGTCCAGCCAGGAGGCGAACGCGCGCTCACCATCTTCTCGGACACCGCCTACCTCGTCCCGCTTCTCGCCGCGACCGTCTTCTCCGCCTACGCGTGGCTGCGGGCGCCGCGCGAGCTCCGGGCGTTCTGGGCGCTGATGACAGCCGCCTCCAGCGCCTGGCTCTTCGCCGACACGCTCTGGTGCGTGCGCGACCTGCTCGAAGGATCGGTGCCCTACCCCTGGTGGAGCGACGCCGGCTACCTGACCTCCGACGCGCTCCTGCTCGTCGCCGTCTACACCGCCTTCCGCCCCCGGCTCAGGGCAGTCCCGCTCGCCCGGATCCTCGACGGCCTGATCGCCGTCGCGGCGCTCGCGCTTCTCTGGTGGTGGCTCCTCATCCATCCGACCGAGGTCTCCGCGAGCCTCGAGTCGGTCGTGACCACGGCCTACCCCGTCTTCGGCCTCGCGATGATCGGGATGCTCGTCGCGACCAGGCTCCTCCCATCTCGAAACGGCACGCTCGCAATGCGCCTCGTCGCCCTAGGCGTCGTCTGCAGTGTGCTGGCGAACGGGCTCTACGTGTACATGAACCTCTCCTCCGGCTACATCACGGGGGACTGGATCGAGCTCGGCTGGCAGGCGCAGGGGATCCTCTTCTCCGTTGCGGCCGTCGTCGCCGTGCAAGGCATGGGGCGCCCGCGAAACTGGATGCGCTTCCGCGAGAACGGCGAGCTCGGAACGGCCTTCTTCCTCACCGGCGCGCTCGCG
>Ga0136617_10002861_pt1 | contig 15401 bp, 22 predicted proteins | sample AntDrymUQ3222106_2_FD_129672 | JGI IMG/M metagenome (GOLD analysis project Ga0136617, IMG submission 129672) | Polar desert sand microbial communities from Dry Valleys, Antarctica - metaG UQ322 (21.06) | ecosystem: Environmental > Terrestrial > Soil > Desert | place: Antarctica: Dry Valley...
CGCGGGCGCCGCCGCGGCGAGGTGCTCGCCGACCGGGTCGGGCGTGGTGCCCTCCAGCCAGCCCGCGCGGTTGTCGGGCCGCGGCTGGGCGCCGTTGTCGGGCTGACGCGCGACGTTGAGACCCTGCGCGGCGAACATCGCGTGGTCCTCCTCGGGCGCGTTGCCCAGGGTGGTCAGGAAGTTGCCGAGCATCACGCCGTTGATGCCGGCGCGCACCGCCAGCCCCTGCAGCTCGGCCAGGCTCTCGGTGCGCCCGCCGCACAGGCGGAAGAGCGCCTCGGGCAGGATCAGGCGGAAGATGGCGATCCACTTGACCGCCTCCCAGGGATCCATCTGCTCGCGGTCGCCGAACTTGGTCCCCGGCCGCGGGTTGAGCAGGTTGATCGGCACCGACGTGGGGTCGATGGCCGCCAGCTCGAAGGCCATCTCGACCCGCTGCTCCGGCGTCTCGCCCAGGTTGAGGATGCCGCCCACGCAGGTCTCCAGCCCCGCCTCGCGCACCGCCTCGATGGTGCGCAATCGCCCCTCGTACTGGACGGTGGAGGCGACCTCCGGGTAGTAGGAGCGCGCCGTCTCCACGTTGTGGTGCACGCGCTGGATGCCGGCCTCCTTCAGCGCCTTTGCGCGCTTGGCGCTCATGTGCCCGATCGAGGCGCAGCGCTTGAGGTCGGTCTGCTCGGCCACCAGCCGCGCGCCCTCGAGGATCGCCGCGAAGTCGCGGTTGGAGAGCCCTTGGCCCTGCGTGACCATGCAGAAGCGGTGCGCCCCCGCCGCCTCGGCCGCCTTGGCGTGCTCGAGGATCTGCTCGGCGCTCATCATCGCGTGCATCGGCGTCTCGGCCTCGGCGAAGCGCGACTGCGCGCAGAAGCCGCAGTCCTCCGCGCAGCCGCCCGACTTCGCGTTGACCAGCGAGCACAGGTCGGTGGAGTCGGCGAAGCGCTCGACCCGGGCGGCCCACGCCCGCTCCACGAGCGCCTCGATCTCGGCGTGATCGGTCAGCTCGCCGAGGCGCGAGGCCTCGGCGCGGGTGATCAGCGGCGGCATGGCGGGAACCTACGCGCTGCTCCGGACGCCATCATGCTCTCTCGCGATGCCGTCCTCCGCCGACCTGCGCCTGCCCGTCTCCAACCGCGGGCCGCTCACCTACCTGCTCCGGCGGCTGGCGATCGCGCTCGGCCTGATCGTGTTCGTGGCCATCATCGCCTACCTGGACCGCGCCGACTACCGCGACGCCAACGAGACTCCGCTGGGCCTGATCGACGCCTTCTACTACTCGACGGTGAGCGTCACCACCACGGGGTACGGCGACATCACGCCCGCCACCGAGTCCGCCCGCCTGATCTCGACCCTGCTCGTGACGCCGGCGCGCATCCTGTTCCTGATCATCCTGGTCGGCACCACGCTCGAGGTGCTGGCCGACCGCACGCGGACGCACTACCGCGAGAAGCTTTGGAGGAGAACCCTGCACGACCACACCATCGTCTGCGGCTTCGGCGTCAAGGGCCAGGCCGCCGTCGCCACCATCGTGGCCCACGACGGCGAGCCCGCCGCCATCGTCGTGATCGACGAGCGCGAGGAGGCGGTGGAGGAGGCGCAACGCCGCGGGCACGCGGGCGTCGTGGCCAACGCGAGCGCCGCCGCCGCGCTGGAGGCCGCCGGGATCCACGAGGCGGCCGCCGTCGTCGTCGCGCCCGACCGCGACGACACCGCCGTGCTCATCACCCTGACCGCGCGCGAGCTCAACCCGGGCATCCGGATCGTCGCCTCGGTGCGCGAGGCCGAGAACGCCCACCTGGTCGAGCAGGGCGGCGCCGACTCGGTGATCGTCTCCAGCGGCGCCGCCGGCAGGCTGCTCGGGCACGCGGTGCACTCGCCGCGCGTCGTGCAGGTGCTGGAGGACCTGCTCTCCTTCGGCAGCGGGCTCGACGTGATCGAGCGCGACCTGGAGCAGGAGTACATCGGCGGCCCGCTCTCGGCCGTGCCGGCCACGGCGCCCATCATGGCCGTGGTCCGCGGGGACGACGTGCTGCGCTTCGACGACCCGCGCGTGAACGAGCTGGAGGTGGGCGACCGGCTGGTCTGCCTGTGCTCTGAAGCGATCGACTAGCGGCCGCGTAGCGGGGCGGGCGCTTCTCCCCGAAGGCGCGGACGCCCTCGCGGAAGTCCTCGCTCCGGAACGCCGCCTCGCGCAGCGCGGTCAGCTCCGCTTCGGTGGCGGCGTCCACCTCGCCCTCGGCGGCCAGCAGCGCGCCGAGCATCCGCTTGTTGCCGCGCAGGGAGAGCGGCGCGTGGGCGGCGATCTCGGCGGCCAGCTCGACGCCGCGAGACGCCACCTCGCCGGCGGGCGCCACCTCCCCGACCAGGCCCCAGGCGAGCGCGGTGGCGGCCGGGACGGTGTGGGCGGTGAAGAACAGCTGGCGCGTGCGACCGGGAACGGGAAGGCGTCGAGCGCCTCGAGCGCAGCCTGGAAGGGATGGGCGACGATCGCCTCGGCCGCCTCGGCGAAGCGCTCGCTGGGCAGCGCGCCGATGTCGTAGCCGGCGGAGAACACCGGGCCCGTGCCGGTGATGAGCAGGCAGCGCGCGTCGAGCTCGGGCAGGACCTCCGCGAGGGCGTCCAGCACGTCGTGGTCGAGGACGTTGCGCTTGGCGGGATGGTCGAGCGTGAGCCGGGTGACGTGCGGCGCCGGCTCGTCGCGCACGAGCTTCCCGCCTGCCAGGCGCTCCATCGGCCCTACTCGAGCACGACGAGCGTGTCGCCCTCGTTGACCGCCTGGCCCTCGCTGCAGCGGACCTCGGCCACGGTGCCCGGGTCCTCGGACTCGACCGGCATCTCCATCTTCATCGACTCGAGCACCACCACGGTGTCGCCCTCCTCGATCGCGTCCCCGACCGCCACCTCGATCTTCCACACGGTGCCGGTGATGTGCGCCTCGATGTTCGCCATGACGCGGGACCATAGTCCCCGTCCCAGACGGCGCTAACGTTCTCCGCCGCCATGGCCGCCTCGCCGCCCGACCTCACCCCGATCCGGGCGCAGGTCTACAAGGATCCCCGGCCCGAGTCGCACTTCGCCCCGTTCCACGAGCGCTCGCGCACGCGCGAGCCCGACTGGGTCTACGAGGTGGTGCGGATGACGACGTCGCTGTACTCCTGGACGTTCTTCCGCGCGCGCTCGGAGGGGGCGGAGAAGGTCCCCTACACCGGCCCGGTGATCCTCGCCCCGAACCACTCGTCCTTCATGGACCACTTCTTCTGCGGCGCGTTCGTCCGCCGGCGGGTGCGGTTCATGGCCAAGTCCCAGCTGTTCAAGCCGCCGCTGCAGTTCGTCTACACGCACGGCGGCGTGTTCCCGGTGCGGCGCGGCTACTCCGACGAGGAGGCCTTCATCACCGCCAACGGGATCCTCGGCAACGGCGGCGCGGTGGTCATGTACTGCGAGGGCGGCCGCTCGCGCACGGGTGAGCTGTCCGAGCAGCCCAAGCGCGGCATCGGCCGCCTGGCACTGGAGTCGGGGGCGCCAGTCGTCCCGGTCGCCATCCACGGCGCGAGCCGGGTGCGCAACTGGAAGCGGGGTCAGTTTCCGAAGGTCCGCGTGGCGTTCGGCGACGCGGTCCGCTGGCCCCGCACCGCGGACCCCACCCGCGACCAGCAGCAGGACGCCGCCGACGAGGTCTTCCGACGGGTCAAGCGGCTCTACGCGGGACTCCAGCGCGGCTGAGCCCCGCTGCCGCTCATCGGCGCCGGAGGCGGCGCCGCTTGAGCGATCCCCGCCAGGCGAACGACGTTCAACCATAAGGTTGACATTTCCGGGTCGGCTCACTACCGTCAACCATATGGCTGAGCGAAGCGCGAGCCTGGACGGGGTGTTCCACGCGGTCGCGCACGACGCCCGGCGCAGCATGCTCACCCGGCTCGCAGGCAGGGAGTTGACCGTCGGCGAGCTGGCTGAGCCGCTGCACATGTCGCTGGCAGCGGCTTCCAAGCACATCAAGGTGCTCGAGCGCGCCGGGCTGGTATCCCGCACCGTCGTGGGCCGCCGGCACCTATGCCGGCTGGACGCGAGCCCGTTGGCCCGCGCGGACGAGTGGCTCCGGTTCTACGAGCGGTACTGGCACGAGCAGCTCGACTCGCTCGACCAGCTGTTCCGTGCCGACGAGCCCTGACGAGAGGTGCCTATGAGCGAGCCTTCCGACGTGGCCGTCCGGCTGCAGCGCACGATCCCGGCGCCGCCGGAGCGGGTGTACCGCGCGTGGCTCGATCCGGAGCTCATGCGCCGGTGGTTCGCCCCCGCGGCCTTCACCGTGCGCAAGGCGTCGACGTGGCCGTCGACGTCGTCGGCGGCCCGCTGTTCTCGACCCTCCTCGCCCTGCTGCGCCCGCTCGGGCGCTACGTCACCGTCGGCGCGGTCGCCGGACCGGTCGTCGAGCTCGATCTGCGCACGCTGTATCTCAAGCACGTCGACCTCCTCGGGTCCACCCTGGGCACCGTGAGGATTTCCACGAGCTCGTCGCCCTTGTCAACGAGGGCAGGCTCAAGCCGGTGGTCGCAGACACATACGCCCTCGAAGACATCCACGCTGCGCAAGCGGCGTTCAGAGACAAGCAGACGGCCGGCAACCTCGTGATCCACATCGCCCGCGACCGCTGACACGCCGCCGCGCGCGTCAGGCGTCCCCCGCCCACGGCACCTCGACCGAGTCCTCCGTCGGGCTGTCGCGCGCCACCACGTATTCGGCCGCCTCGGACTCGGACCGGTTCGCCACCACGTGCGTGAGCGAGGGCGGCACGTAGAGCATGTCCCCGGGCTCGACGGTGAGCCGCTCCTCCAGGTGATCGCCCCAGCGGATCTCGATCGAGCCCGAGAGCATGTAGAGGGCGCTCTCGCAGGCCGCGTGATAGTGCGGGCGCGACTCGGCTCCCGGCGGCACCCGGAAGCGGCCCATGAAGATGTTGGTCGCTCCCGTGGTGGCCTGGGAGATCTCTGACCCGCCGACGACGCCGCGCGGCGTCGCCCGCTCCGCCTCGGACGGCTTGACCAGGCGCATGGCTAGGTGGTCATGCCGGTGAACTGGCCACCGGTGATGTTGAGCACCTGGCCGTGGACGAAGTTCGACCACGGCGAGCACAGGAAGAAGACGCCGCCGGCCGCCTCCTCCGGCGTGCCCGTGCGACCCAGCGGGATCACGTAGGTGGCCATCCCCCGCATGGCCTCGGGGATGCCGAGCTGCACCGTCCGGCCGCCGATCTCCATCGTGTTCTCGCCCTCCTTGGTGGCCGTCAGGCGGGTCTCGATCCACCCGAACGCCACCGCGTTGACGTTGATCTTGAACTGCCCCCACTCCTTGGCCAGCGTCTTGGTCAGCCCTACGACCGCGTTCTTGCCCGCCGAGTAGTTGGCCTGCCCCGCGTTGCCCATCGTGCCCGAGATGGAGGAGACGTTGACGATCTTGCGGAACACCTCGCGGCCCTCCTCGCGCTCGCGCTTGGCCGGCTCGCGCAGGTGCGGCGCGGCCGCACGGATGACCTTGAACGGCACCACCGTGTGGATGTCGAGCATCCGCTCTAAGGCCTCGTCGCTCATCTTGTGGATCGGCGCGTCGATCGTGTAGCCCGCGTTGTTGACGATGCTGTCGAGCCGGCCCCACGCGTCGATCGCCGTCTGGACCAGCTCGCCGGGCGCCTCGCCCAGGGTGAGATCGCCGGTGTAGACGGCCGTCTCGCCGTCGATCGCGCCGGCCGCCTCGCGCGCGAGGTCGGCCTCGAGATCGTTGATCACGACCTTCGCTCCGTGCTCGGCCAGCAGCTCGGCCGTCGCGCGGCCGATGCCCCTGGCCGAGCCGGTGACGATGGCCACCTTGTCGTCCAGCACTCCCATGTCGCGGTCCTCCCTCGAAGTCGAGGGCCGGATTCTGCCGCAGACCTCCAGCCGGCGAGGTAGCGGCCCGTCTCGGACCGCTAGCGGTCCGTCCCACGCCTCCGCGACCTCGCGACCGGACCGATCCACACCTCCAGCACCATCGTCGACTCCCTTCGGGGTTTGCCTCTCGGGCAGGAGTCGCTCGCCGACGCCACCGCATTCCGCCTTCGCTAGGTTCAGCAGCCGTGTCCCGGTCCTATGTGGTGACAGGCGGCGGCCGCGGGGTGGGCCGCGCGCTGGTCGAGCGGCTGCTCGGCGAGGAGGACAGCGTCGTGGCGATCGAGCTCGATCCGGCCGCGCTGGCGTGGACCGAGTCCCATGCGCGCGCCATCGCCGTCTCCGGGGACGCCGCCGACGAGGCGGTCACCGAGCGAGCGGCCGATCTTGCGATCCGGGCCGCGCCGCTCGCCGGGTGGGTGAACAACGCCGCCGTCTTCCGCGACGCCGCACTGCACACCGACCCGGCGCGCGACGTGCTCGACCTGATCGCGCTGAATCTCGCGCCCGCGGTGGTCGGCTGCGCGACGGCGGTCCGCCGCTTCCTGGCGGCCAAGACCGGCGGCGCCATCGTCAACGTCTCCTCCCACCAGGCCCAGCGCGCAGTCCGCGGCGCACTGCCCTACGCGACGGCCAAGGCGGCGGTCGAGGGACTGACCCGCGCGCTGGCCGTCGACTACGGGCCGCACGGCATCAGGGTCAACGCGGTGGCGCTGGGCTCGATCGTCACCGAGCGCCACACGGCGTTCCTGGCCGGGCAGGAGCCGCAAGCGGCCGCGCGGATCGAGGCGGAGCTGGGCCGGCTGCACCCACTCGGCCGGGTGGGGACCCCCGAGGAGGTGGCCGGCGCCGTCGCCCACCTGCTGTCGGACGACGCCGGCTTCATCACCGGCGCGACCGTGCCGGTCGACGGCGGGCGGTCGGTGCTCGGTCCCGATCCCGAGGCGACCTGACCGCCCGCATCGACGCGCCGCGTCAGCCCGCCAGCGGCTTGCCGGTCTCCAGCAGCGACTTGAGGTCGGAGAGCACCCAGGCCCAGCCGCCGCCGGCGCCCTGGTCCTCGCTCTGGCCGTCGAGCAGCGCGTAGAGCTGGGGGGCGCCCGCGAGATCGTGGATCACCGTGAGCTTGGTCACGCCGTCCTCCATCGGCTCGATCTCGTGGGTGAGCTGGGTGAAGCCCTCCGCCTCCATCGCCGGGTCCATGAGCATGCGCCACGTCTGCACCAGCCGACGCGGCGGGTCGGACTCGATCACCTCGCCGTCGACCACCACCTCGGGGGCGCCGGCGGCCAGGAACTCCTCGCTCGCATGCGCCTTGTAGGCGCCGCCGGGGCGCAGGTCGTACTCGACCAGGCCGCCGTACCCGTACCTCGCGGACCACTCGGGGGTGGTGATCGCCGCCCAGATCGCCTCGGGCGTCGCGCGGATGTACACGCGGTGGACCTGCGTCGTGGTGCTCGTCTCGGTCGCCGTCATGGGGTGTCCTCCAGTTCTCGCTTGAGGTCGGTGAGCGCCGTGACCCGGCGCTCGGTGTACTTGTCGATCCACCGGTCGTGGACCAGCCGGATCGGGACCGGGTTGAGGAAGTGCAGCTTCTCCCGGCCCGACCGGCGCGTGACCACGAGCTCCGCCTCCTCGAGGAGCTTCAGGTGCTTGGCGACCCCGAAGCGCGTCATCGCCAGCTCGGACTCCAGCTCGGTCAGCGTGCGGCCGTCACGCCGGAAGAGCAGGTCGAGCAGGAAGCGACGCGTGGGGTCGGCGAGCGCTTTGAACACACGGTCGTCGTCGGTCACCCCGCACCACAATAGGTGACCGGATAGTCACATGTCAAGCCGAGGGCTCGTACGGCGGCGCCTCGCCCCAGCCCCAGCGCGGCACGGGGGCCGCCGGCGGCGGCTCGGCGCCGGGCTGCGAGTTGACCAGCGCGATCCGCGTGCCCCACTCGACGTAGGCGGCGAAGGCCGAGCGGAACTCGGGGTCGGCCGGCAGCGCGGCGTCGTCGGCGGCCAGGCCGATCAGCGCGACCCAGCGGGCGCGCCGCTCCTCGGTGATGGCCAGCCCGAGGTGCTTGCCCATCATCCGCGGGTAGCCGCCGAGCTCCTCCGTGTAGCGCGCCGGCCCGCCGAACACCTCCGCGAGCCAGAGCGCGACGTGGTGCGGATGCTCGTCGGGCATGTGCGCGAAGACGGGGGCGAGCAGGTCGTCCCCCCGCACCCGCGCGTAGAAGGCCTCGGTCAGGCGGTCCAGCGCGTCCTGGCCACCCGCCCACTCGTACAGCGTCGGCGTGCTCATGCCGGACACACTTGCAAAGCGCAAGTCACTCCGCAAGGGGCGTGGCGGCGCTGCAGCGGGCGCGCCGGCGCCAAGCGGCGGCGGCACTCACCCTCCCCGATTCGGGGTATGCGCCCCGCGGCCGGCCGGGCCGATCACTCGGGGCGATCCTCGTGCTCCTCCGCCGCCCCCATCGCCGCACCGCCGCCAAGGCGACCCGCACGCTCGCCGGCGTGCTCGACGCGCCTGTCCGCGGGCGCTTCGAGAAGGTCCCGCTGTGGCTCCCCGGCGCGCTCCTCGCGCTGGCGCTGCTGGCTGTCTCGGAGATCCACCTCGACGGCGCCGACGCCTCGCTGCTGCGCGGCGCGATCTTCCTCTCGCTCGGAATCGGGCTGGGCGCGCTGGCCGGCCGGCTGCGCATCCGCATCGACGTGCTGCGCGCGCTGCGCCAGGGCCAGGACGCGCTCGGCGAGGGGCTGGCCGTCACCGACCCGCGCACCCGCCGCATCGTGCACGCCAGCCCGGCCGCCGCCACGATCTACGGCCGGCCGCTCGACGAGGTCATCGGCCTGGACTCGCGTGAGCTCGCCGCGCCCGAGGAACTGGCCCAGATCGAGGCGCGGGTCGCGCTGCGGGCCGCCGGGCACCGGGTCCCGCCCAAGGTCCAGCTCAAGCTGCGCAAGCCCGGCGGCGAGCTCGGCTACGTCGAGCTCAGCACGGCGCCCGTCTGCCTCGACGGCGAGGAGCTGCTGTTCTCGATCGTGCGCGACATCACCGCCCAGCGCCGCACCGAGGCGCGCCTGGCCGAGGAGCACGCCTTCATGGACGCGGTGCTCGACGCCGCGGCCGGCCCGCTCGCGGTGCTCGGCCCCGACGGCGCGGTGCTGCGCGCCAACGCCGCGGCGCTGCGGCTGACCGGGCTCCCGCGCACCCACGTCCTCGGCCGCACTCCGTGGGCGCTCGGCGTGATCACCCCCGCGCTGGCCGCCGAGGCAGGCGCCGCGCTGGCCGCCGGACACGACCCCTTCCGCCGTCGCCTCGTGGCCCGCGACGCCGATGGCGTCGAGCGCGTCACGGCCTGGACCGCCGGGGCGATCCGCGACGCCGACGGCGCGGTGCGCTGCGTCGTCGCGGTCGGCACCGACGAGACCGAGCAGGCCCGCGCCGAGCAGCGCGCGCTCGGCGCGCAGGCCGCGATGGACCTGCACTCGCGCGAGCTCGACCGCGCCAACCGCGACCTGACGCAGCTCGCCGCGCTCGCGGCCCACGACCTGCGCGAGCCGGCCCGCGCGATCGGCGCCTTCGCCGACCTGATGGCAGCCCGCGCCGGCGGCGCCCTGGACGCGCGCTCGCGCGGCTACCTGGACGCCATCCGCCAGGCCGGCGCCCAGATGGATGAGCTGCTCGACGGCCTCGTCGCCTACGGCAGCCTGCCCCGCGGGGAAGCCCCGGCCGACGACGTCGACTGCCAGCGCACGCTGGACGCCGTCATGACCGATCTCGCGGCCGAGATCGAGGCGCGCGGCGCCACCGTGACGCACGATCCGCTGCCCGTTGTGCCCGGCGACGCCGGCGAGCTCTCCGCGCTGCTCGAGCACCTGCTCGCCAACGCCCTGCGCCACGGCCGCGCCGACGGGCCGCAGGTGCACGTCAGCGCGCAGCGCCGCGGCCTGGGCTGGCAGCTCACCGTCGCCGACGACGGCGCGGCCGTGCCCGAGCGCGAGCGCGAGCGGATCTTCCAGATCTTCCGCGGCGGCCGCCACGAGCGGGCGGCGGGCGGTGGCATGGGGCTGGCGGTGTGCCAGCGGATCGTCGAGCGCCACCGCGGCGCGATCTGGGTCGAGGACGCCGACGGCGGCGGCAGCGCGATCTGCGTCACCCTGCCCGACCGGGAGGCGCGATGACCGCCCCGCTGCAGGTCCTGCTGGTCGAGGACTCCCCGTCGGACGCCCGGCTGGTGGCCGAGCAGCTGGCCGACGCGGCCGGCGACGGCCTGCGCCTCACTCTCGTCGACTCGCTCTCCGGCGGGCTGCACGCGCTGGCCGCCGCCCCGGCCGACTGCGTGCTGCTCGATCTCGCCCTCACCGACGCCCACGAGCTGGACGGGCTCGAGGCGCTGCGCCGGGTGCACCCCGAGGTGCCGGTGGTGGTGCTGAGCGCCGACGCGCAGGACGAGCTGGCCGTCCGCGCCGTCCAGGCCGGCGCCCAGGACTACCTGGTCAAAGGCGAGACGCCCGGGCCGCTGCTGCTGCGCGCGCTGCGCTACGCGGTCGAGCGCAAGCAGGCCGAGCTGCGCCTGGCCACGCTGGCCATGAGCGACGTGCTCACCGGGCTCCCGAACCGTGCCCTGCTGCTGGATCGCACCCAGACCGCGCTCGACCACATGGCGCGCACGCCGGGCAGTCGCGTCGGCCTGCTCTTCCTCGACCTCGACCGCTTCAAGCTGGTCAACGACTCGCTGGGGCATGCCGTCGGCGACCAGTTCCTCGTGGGCGTCGCGCGCCGGCTGTCGGCCGCCGCGCGGCCCGGCGACGTCGTCGCGCGCTTCGGCGGCGACGAGTTCGCGGTCCTCTGCGAGCGCGTCACCGACGTCGCCGAGCTGGAGTGGCTGGCCGGGCGCCTGTCGCGCGCGCTGTCCGAGCCCCTGCACGTGGCCGGCACGGAGGTCTTCCCCTCGGGCTCGATCGGGCTGGCGCTCGCGTCGGGCCGCGACGACTCACCCGAGCGGCTCCTGCGCGAAGCCGACGCCGCGATGTACCGCGCCAAGCAGGCCGCCCAGCCGACCGCGCGGTTCACGGCCGGGATGGGCGACGGGGCCGGCCAGGCGCTGCGCACCGAGGCCGAGCTGCACCAGGCGCTGCGCCGGGGCGAGTTGGTGGTCCACTACCAGCCGCTCTTCCAGCTCGGCGAGCAGCGGCGGATCGCCGCCGTCGAGGCGCTGGTGCGCTGGCACCATCCCGAGCACGGCCTCGTGGGGCCCGACGCCTTCATCGGCACCGCGGAGGACACCGGTCTGATCCGCCGCCTCGGCGCCTGGGTCCTGCAGGAGGCCTGCCGCCAGGTCGCCGCCTGGGACGCCGCCGGGCTCTCCGACGGCCTCGGGCTGGCGGTCAACCTCTCGGCGCGCCAGCTCGACGACGCGGCGCTCGTGCCCACGGTGGCGGCGGCGCTGGCCGAGCACGGCCTGCCCGCCGAGCGGCTCTGCCTGGAGATCACCGAGTCGATGCTGCTCGACGTCCACGGCGGCGCGCCGGCGCGCCTGCGCGCGCTCAAGGACCTCGGCGTGCGCATCGCGATCGACGACTTCGGCACGGGCTGGTCGTCGTTGGCCAACCTCGGCCACCTCCCCGTCGACCAGCTCAAGCTCGACCGCCGCTTCGTCGCGCGCATGGACGAGGACCTGCACGCCCGGCAGGTCGTGCGCGCGGTGCTGGAGCTGGCCTGCTCGCTGCGGCTGGAGGTGGTGGGGGAGGGGATCGAGGACCAGCAGCAGGCGTGCGCGCTGGCCGAGCTCGGCTGCCAGCTCGGGCAGGGCCACGCCTTCGCCCGCGCCGAGGCGCCGCCGCGGATCGAGGCGCTGCTGGCGCGCGAGGCCGGCCCGGACGATCGCCGCATCCGCGTCTTCGTCTGCGACGACGCGCCCGACCTGCGGCGCCTGTTGCGCTCGTTCCTGGAGTGGGACGAGGAGCTCGAGGTGGCCGGCGAGTCCGCCGACGGCGCCGGGCTCTGCGCAGCGGTGCGCGCGGCCGACGCCGACGTCGTGCTGCTCGACCTCTCGATGCCGCGCGTGGACGGCCTGGAGGCGCTGGCCGACCTGCGGGCGAGCGAGCCCGAGCTGGGCATCGTCGTGCTCTCGGGCTTCGAGCCCCAGCGGATGGAGGCCAAGGCGCTGGCCCTCGGCGCCGACCGCTACCTCGACAAGGCCGCGGGGATGGACCGTGTGCGCCAGACCGTGAAGACCGTCGCCGAGGCGCGCCGCCCGGCGCCGCCGCTGGTGGAGGTCGGACGGTGAGGCGGCGTCATGGCCCGGGCCGCCGCCGCGCCGACCGCCTGGCCCAGCGCCAGGCGCTCGAGATCCACGACAACCTGATCCAGGGGCTCACGGCGATCCACTGGGCGCTGGAGGCCGGCGCCTACGCGCAGGCGCGCGAGACGACGGCGGTCACGCTCGCCCAGGCCCAGGCGATGATCGGCGAGCTGCTGGGCGACCACCCCGAGGGCCACGCCTTCGTCCCGGGCGCGCTGCGGCGCGACGACGCCGCCGGCTGAAGCGCAGCCCCTCGCGTGATGCTGGTGATGCACTAGACTCGCATCATGCGCACCACGCTCTCCATCGACGAGCAGCTCCTGATCGCCGCCAAGCAGCGGGCGCGCGAGCGCGGGCAGACGCTCGGGCAGATCGTCGAGGACGCGCTGCGGCTCGAGCTGTCGCGACCGGCCGCCGCGGCAGCCCCGGCCGTTCCGGTCCTCCGGGATGGGGGCGGCCTGCGACCCGGCGTCGACGCGACGTCGAACCGGGCGCTGCGTGAGGCGCTCGACGCCGGCGCGGATCTCGTCGACCTGCGGTGAAGCTCCTCGACGTCAACCTGGTGCTGGCCGCCCATCGCGACGACCATCCGCACTTCGCGGCAGCCCGAGCCTGGCTGGATGTGCTGCTCGCCGATGCGGGGCGCTTCTCCGTGCCGGACCTCGTGGCCGGCTCGTTCCTGCGTCTCGCCACGAACCGCCGGATCTTCATGACGCCGACGACCGCCGAGGACGCCTTCGGCTACCTGCGCGCTCTCCGGGCGCAGACCGGCCACGTGACGCTCTCACCGGGTCCACGCCACCTCGACCTCCTCGAACGGCTGTGCCGCAGCTCGGACGCCACCGGCGACCTCGTGCCCGACGCGCAGCTCGCGGCGCTCGCCGTCGAGCACGGCGCCGAAGTCGTCTCCTTCGATCGCGACTTCGCGCGCTTCGTGGGCCTGCGCTGGTCGCGCCCCGGCGCCGGCGCTCACAGCCCGTAGGAGCGGCCGATCACGCGAGCTGGCGTGCCGCCTCGAGCTCGGTGGCCATCGCCGCGAACCGGTGGCGGATGGCCTGGAAGGCGCCGATCGGGCGGCCGAAGGCGCGGCGCTCGGTGGCGTAGGCGAGCGTCGCGTCGAACGCGCGCTGGGCGCCCGCCACGCAGCCGGCCGCGCCGATCAGGCGCCGGCCGCCGGGTCGGTCTGGGCCACCAGCACGATGAAGTCCGCATAGGCTCTCGCACGTATGTACTCTAGTCTATAGGCCGTGGCCCCAGGCTTCCTCATCCGCGACGCCCGCCGCGCCGAGGGCATCACCCAGGCGCAGCTCGCCCGGCGGCTGGGAATCACCCAGCCGTCGGTCGCACGCCTCGAGGCCGCCGGCGACGAGGTGAGCGTCGCCACCCTCCAGCGCGCGCTGAACGCGCTCGGCCGCGCGCTCGAGCTCCGCGCGACGAAGCTGGCAGCGAGCTTCGACGAGTCGCTGCTCCGGCAGAACCTCGAGCTCACACCGCAGGCGCGACTCGAGCGGATGACCCGCGGGCGCGCTCGGTTCGCGGACCTCGCCGCCGCCACGCAGCGCGCTCGGGACGCCGGATGAGCGGCTCCGCGACCGCTGAGTTCCGGCCGGACCGGCTCTTGGAGCGGCTGGGCCGCGCCGAAGTCGACTACGTGGTCGTCGGCGGCGTGGCCGGCCAGGCACACGGCACGACGCTCTTCACCGGCGACCTCGACATCTGCTACTCCGGAGCGCCGGAAAACCTCGAGCGGCTCGGCGACGCACTGGTCGCCCTTGGCGCTCGCCTGCGAGGTGTGGCCGAGGACGTTCCGTTCGTTCCCGACGGCCGCACACTGCGCCATACGAGGATCCTGACCCTCGACACCCCCTTCGGACCGCTCGACCTCCTCGTCGACCCGTCCGGCTCTCCGGGGTACGCGCGTCTCTCCGAGCGGTCGCTCAAGGTCGAATGGACCGGTACGACGATCAAGGTCGCCTCGCTGGAGGACCTGATCGCGATGAAGCGGGCCGCGGGGCGGCCGAAGGACCTGCTCGTCCTCGAGGAGCTCGAGGCGATCCAGCGGATCCTGCGCGAGCGACGAGCCTCGTCGTAGCCCGCGGTCGCCTCACAGCTGCGTGGCGGCGCGCCACCAGGCACCAAACAGCGTGCGCGCGTGGCGCTGCATGACCTCCTGCCGCGCGGCGAAGTCGCCGAGCAGCCGGTCGAGGGCGCCCGCGCCGAGGACCGCCTCGAGCGACGCCGCGTAGGCCGGCACCTCGGCCCACTCCGCCGCCATCGCCTCCGTGACCTCGAGGTGGAACTGGACCGCGTAGGCGGCCGGCCCGGCGCGGAAGGCCTGGTGCGGGTAGGCCGGGGAGGAGGCCAGCAGCGTGGCGCCGGCGGGCAGGTCGAACGTGTCGCCGTGCCACTGCAGGGTGGGGAAGCTCGCCGGCAGCGCGCCGGTCACGGGATCGCTGCGCCCCGCGCGGGTGAGCTCGACCGGCAGGACGCCCACCTCGGGCACGGGTGCCCGGTGCACGCGGGCGCCGAGGGCGGCGGCCATCAGCTGCGCGCCGAGACAGGCGCCGAACACGGGGACCTCCGCGGCGACGGCGTCGCGCAGGTAGCGCTTCTCCGGCCCGAGCCACGCGTGGCCGTCCTCCTCGTAGGCGCCCATCGGCCCGCCCATCACGACGATCGCCGCGAACTCGCGGTGGTCGGGCAGGCGCTCGCCCGCGTCGAGCTCGACGCGGTGCACTCGGGCGCCATGCTCGAGCATGACGTCCTCGTAGACGCCGGGCGGCTCGCAGGCGATGTGCTGGAGGACGAGCACCTCGGGGCGCCTCACAGCGCCGGCTCCCACGACGCCTCGACGATGGTCAGGCGGTCCATGCGGTCAGGTCTCCAGACAATAGAGCCGGAAGGCGTGGTGGGCGATGTCGAGCTCCTCGACCCCGGCGAACCCGTACTCGCCACGCAGGCAGCGCTCTACGCTGCACGACCGATGCCGGGAGCTCGCACCGCATGTCCGGGCTGCGGGCTGTGCCTGGCGGTCCTCGACGGGCCGACGCATCCCTACACCGGAGCGTCCGCGGCCTGCTGGGCGTGTTACGGACACGCGCTCGAGCGCGCCTACTCCGACCCCGTCTGCCGCGACGTGCTGCAGCTGGCCGTCGACGCCTACGCCTGCCAGCACCCGGGCGAGCCCG
>Ga0136617_10002862_pt1 | contig 15399 bp, 17 predicted proteins | sample AntDrymUQ3222106_2_FD_129672 | JGI IMG/M metagenome (GOLD analysis project Ga0136617, IMG submission 129672) | Polar desert sand microbial communities from Dry Valleys, Antarctica - metaG UQ322 (21.06) | ecosystem: Environmental > Terrestrial > Soil > Desert | place: Antarctica: Dry Valley...
CTGCGCGAGGAGGAGCGGCTCGTGGCTGCCGGCGAGGAGCGGATCACCGCGGCGCTCGACTCGCACGCGGAGGATCGCGCGCGCGAGCTCGAGCAGACGCTCGCCCGCGAGCGGGCGAACGCGAGCCACGTGCTCGGCCAGCAGGAGCGAAAGCTGACGATCGAGCGGCGCGACCTGATCGCGCGCCAGGCCGATGGCGCCCGAGCCGAGCTCGCGAAGTCGATCGAGCAGGTGCAGGAGCGGCTCGAGCAGCGTCTCGCCGCCTGGGCGGCCGACCTCGACCGCGGGCAGCGCGCGCTCGAGGCGCGGCTGAATCAGCTCGCGCAGCGCCAGGGTGACGCGATCCGCGCGTACGAGGCGCGCCTCACGGCCGACTCGGACTACCTGCGCACGATGAACGAGGAGCAACAGACAGCCCTCGCGCGGCTGCGGACGGAGCTCCAGCAAGTCGGGCGCGAGGTGCTCGAGGAGGGCCGCGCGGAGATGGAGATCCACACGGACGAGCGGCGACGCGCCCTGACGGAGCTCGCGACCCGCCTCCGCGATCACGAGCGGGTCGTCCGCGAGTCGCTCGACCGGGAGGAGGGCGAGTCGCTCACTCGCGTGGGCGCGATCTTCGCCGACGTCGAGCGGCGCCAGCGCGAGAACCTCGAGCGAGCGCTCGACCGCGCAGCCGGGCGGCTCGCGGACGAGGCGGAGCGGCGATTCGACACGCAGATCAAGCAGTCGCGCGAGAAGTCGGCACAGCGCCTGTCCCACGAGCTCGACAAGGCGATGGAGCAGTTCGCGCGGCGGGCCGAGAAGGAGATCGGCGACCGAATCGCCGAGGCGGCGCAGGCGACCGCGTCGAAGCTCGAGCGGCGGATCGGGGAGATCACGCGCGCGGCGGAGGTGCAGCACGAGGTCTCGGCCGAGCGCCTGCGCATGGTCACCGGCCGCCTGAACGAGGCGCTGGTCGACGCCGAGCGGCGAATCGAGGCCTTCGAGCTCGAGATCGAAACCGAGGTGACCTCCAGGCTCGAGTCGCTGGGGCGCTCGATCCGCTCGGCCGACGTCTAGGAGGGCGGTTCCCGACAACTTTCCCGGGGAGGGATCGTCGGACCGAGAACGAACTGGCCAGGCGTGGAGGAGCTGGAGCTCATGGAGGAAGTCACCACCGTCGAAGTCGAGCGCGACGAACGCGCCAAGGTCGAGAGCTGGCGCCTCCACGTCCTGATCGAGGCCGGCTACCCCCTCCCGCTCGCCGAGCGCATCGCCCAGTCGGGCGCCGATCTGCACGAAGCGGTGACCATGGTCTCCGCGTACGGCTGCCGCCCCGAGCTCGCGGCCGAGATCCTCCTCTAGGCTCGACCCGCTAGAGCTCGACCGGCCCGTTGAGCGGCTCGACCTCGACGCCGGGGTTCTGCGCCTTCCACTCGTCGAGGTCGTGGAGCGTGCGTGCGCGATCGGCCGGTTCGTCTGCGCCGCTGATCGGAAGGACTTCGACGACGCCCGGCTCCGCTTCCACCGCGAGGTAGTCCCGCCGCCTGAAAAAGCGCACGAGGTCCTTCACAGCTTCCGCGTCGCTGAGTCGGAATCGCATTTGCCGCAGCCCAGTGCGCCGTCGCAGGCGCGCCGCTTTCCCTGATGGATGCCCTGAGCCCGGGAACCTTGCGGTCTGGAAGAGGCTGCGGACGCGGCTAGATTGAGCTCGTGAAGCAAGAGCCGCTCGTCTACGGCGATCGGAAGGTCTTTCCGGTGTCGTCCTTCAATCGGGGGGTCGCCTCGTGGCTCGAGCGCCTGCCGACCGTCTGGGTCGAAGGCGAGGTGACCGAGTTTCGCCGCCAGGAAGGGTGGCAGAGCGTCTTCTTCACGCTCAAGGATCCGAGCGACGGCTCCTGTCTCGCGGTTTCGATGCCCCGGGGCGGGTTCGACGCGCTCCGGCTCGACCTCGTGGAGGGGATGACCGTCCACGTCTTCGGGCGTCCCGAGCTCTTCGCGGCGCGGGGCACCTTCCGCCTGCGAGCGCTCTCGCTCGAGCCGCTCGGGCTCGGCGCCCTCCTCGCGGGAATCGAGCGCCTCAAGCGCACGCTCGCCGCCGAGGGCCTCTTCGCGCCCTCGCGCAAGCGCCCGCTGCCAGTCTTCCCTCGCCGGGTCGCGCTCGTCACGGGCAACGAGGCAGCGGCGAAGCGGGACTTCGTCACCGCCGTCCAGGCACGCTTTCCCGCCGCACGCGTCGTGATCGCGGAAACGCTCGTCCAGGGGCCCCGGGCCGCGCCGGCCCTCGCGGCAACGCTCGGAGCGGTCGCCGAGGAGCCCGAGGTCGACGTGATCGTCCTCACCCGGGGAGGCGGAAGCTTCGAAGACCTTCTGCCCTTCAGCGACGAGCGCGTGGTTCGAGCGGTCGCGGCGTCACCCGTGCCCGTGGTCTCGGCCGTCGGCCACGAGCAGGACACGCCGCTCTGCGACCTGGCCGCCGACGCTCGCGCATCCACGCCGACGGCCGCGGCCCGCCTGGTCGTTCCCGACGAGCAGGAGCTCCGCGCCCGGCTCGTATCCCTGAGCGACGCGCTCGAGCGTGAGACCCGGCGCGTCCATGCACGTGCGCGCGAGCGCCTGGAGGCGGACGCACTCCGGCTCGCCCGCGCGCCCGGCAGCCTCGTCGAGCGAAAGCGAACCGCCCTCGAAGGGCTCTCAGGACGACTGCGCGCATTGTCTCCTGTCGCAACGTTGGCTCGGGGGTACGCCATCGTCCGGACGGATGCGGGGATCGTCCGGCGCGCGGCTGCGCTCACCCCCGGGATGCGCGTGGACGTCGCCGTCGCCGAGGGGGAGTTCGGGGCTCGGGTCGAGGAGACGCGCTGAGCGAGCGGGAGCTCACCTTCGAGGAGGCGCGCACCGAGCTCGAGCGGATCGTGGGCCAGCTCGAGAGCGGCCAGGCCACGCTTGAGGACGCTCTTGCCCTCTGGCGGCGCGGCGAGGAGCTCCTCGGCATCTGCACGGCCAAGCTCGAGGCGGCCGCCGGAGCGATCGAAGAGCTCGGCCGGCCTGCCGGCTCGTGATCGGCTGGCTCTACGACCTGCTCGGCCGAAGCGCCGAGCGCGGCGAGCTCGGCGAGCGCCGGGCCGCGCTCGTCGGCCACCTGGAAGGCGACGTGCTCGAGGTCGGCGCCGGCACCGGCGCGAACCTCCGCCACTACCGGCGGGCGAGCCGCGTCGTCGCGCTCGAGCCGGACGCGAGCATGGCCCGCCGCCTGCCGCCGAAGGTCGCCGAGGCGACGGTGCCGGTCGAGGTGGTGGCCGGCTCGGTGGAGCGGCTGCCGTTTGCCGACGGGAGCTTCGACGCGGTCGTCAGCACGTTCGTCCTCTGCTCTGTCGAAGAGCCGCCGCGGGCGCTCGCGGAGGTCAAGCGCGTGCTGCGCCCGCACGGCCGGTTCGTCGTGCTCGAGCACGTCCGCGGCGAGGGTCGGCTCGCACGCTGGCAGGAACGCTTCACGCCGCTCCACCGCAAGCTCGCCGGCAACTGCCACCTGAACCGCGACACGAGCGGGGCGATCGGCCTCGCCGGGTTCGACGTCAGGGACGTCAGGGCCGTTCGGATCCCGGGGAGCCACCCGCTCGTCCGCGCCGGGATTCAGGGAGTCGCGACGAGGATCTCCTCGTAGTACTCGCCGTTTCGCCGGCCGGTCCGGCGGTTCACGTGGCGGAGCACACGGTCTTCGAGGCTGAGGCCCGCGGCGGCGAGGATGCCGTCGTAGAGCCCGCGGCTGTCGTTCACGACGATGACGACCTTCCCCCCGGGGCGGAGAGCCTTGACCGCCCGGCGCAGCGTGGCGGCGATGCCGTCCGCATAGCCGGTCACCCCTCGCCCGATCTCCTCGGGGTCACGGCGCTCGAGCCCGAGGAGCTCGAAGGCGTAGGCGTGCTGCTCGTGGTAGTCGATCAGGCCGGGATAGGGCGGGGACGTCAGGACAAGATCGGTGGGGCCGGGTGGCCCGGTCAGCCGGGCGTCGCCCGCGACGATGGTGGCCCCTGCGTCCGTACGGATGCGCGAGAACTCCTCGACCCGCCTGGCAGCGTCGCGGACGTAACGGCCGAGAAATTTCTCCGCCTCGCCCACCGGCCGGCAGACGCGCCGGTGCTTGTGGCAGAAGTACTCGCCCGTGACGGGCTCGCGGGGGAAGTCGAGGTCGTCGTGGCGGGCCCTGCGGGCCGAGCGGGCCGCGCGGGAGAGGACGACGCGCCAGAGGTCAGGGTAGGACGTCCCCTCGATGCGCTTTCGGAAGGACACCAGCTCGCCCAGCGCGCGGGGCGCGAACCATTGCTCGAGGTACGGAGAGACGGCCGGCATCCGCCTGACGGGCGTGACCGCGCCCAGGTGCGCGACGTCCTGGGCGAGCGCCTCGGGGTCGTAGGCCGCCACCTTCACGCGCGCGAGGAGGCAGTTGAAGGCCGAGATGTCACAGCCGGCCGAGCGCATCCCGAGCGCGTTCGCCTCGACGAGGGTCGTGCCCGAGCCCGCGAAGGGATCCCAGACGAGCCCGCCCGGCTTCCCGTACCTCCGGAGGAAGACCTCGGCCAGCTGCGGGACGAACTTCCCGAGGTAGGGGTGGAGCCGGTGAACGTGCTTCGTCCGCTCGCGCTCGGGCAGCTCGGCCTCGCTCCAGGAGAGCTCCGGGTCGATCTGGGGGACGGCTGCCGTCTCGATCGCCACGGCCTGTGGTTCGGCGGTCTCGTTCGCGAACCTGCCGCGGGTTATCATCCGAGGCCGTGGCGGCCGCGCCCCCCGATGTCCTACGCCAGGTGCCGCTCTTCTCGGGGCTCAACGACGAGGAGCTGGCACGGCTGGCCGACCGTTTTCGCGAGCGCTCCTTCAACGAGGGCGAGCACGTCGTCGAGGAAGGCGCGACCGGGACGAGCTTCTTCGTCATCGCGGAGGGCAACGCGAACGTCAGCGTGGGCGGCGCCCAGAAGGCCGTGCTCGGGCCGGGGGATCACTTCGGCGAGATGGCGGTCGTGGACGAAGGCGTGCGATCGGCCTCGGTGACCGCGGCGACCGACCTGCGCTCGTACTTCCTGACTCCATGGGAGTTCCGGCCGTTCGTCGAGGAGCACCCGGAAGTCGCGTGGAAGCTCCTGCAGAGCCTCGCCCGCAGGCTGCGGTCCGCGCAGTCCGCCGATTCCTGATCTAGGAGGTTTGGCGAAGTGCAGTCTGAGCCGGTATTTCGCCAATCCCTCCTGGGTTGAACCGGCGCGGGGAGGGGAACCCTCTCTGTACGCGAACTACCCGGGACAAAGCAGCTTAGGAGGAACCAATGGGTGTAGGCGTGAGCCTCTTCCTGATCGCGGTCGGCCTGATCCTTTGGCTCGCCGTCAACGTGAGCGACAACCGGTTCGACATCAACATGGTGGGAGTGATCCTGGTCATCGTCGGTGCCATCGGCCTCGTGATCTCGATGATCTTCTGGTCGACTTGGGGCGGTTTCGGCGGCATGCGGCGGGAGACCGTCGTTCGCGACGACCGCTACGACCGGCCGCCGCCCTACTAGACGGGCCGCGAGCATTCGGAAACGAGAAAGGGCGGCCCGGAGCCGCCCTTTCGTGTGCCGGCTTGGCCGGCGAAGCTCTTCTGCGTCTACAGGAGGATGATCAGAAGAATGATGAGAACGATGAGAAGAAGCGTTCCGATACCGATGTACATGAGTCGTCCCCCTTTCTCTTGGAACGTTCCTTCCCCGGACTCGGACCGGAGAAACCGGGGAGTTTCGGTGGCGGGGCTTCGTCAACGCAGGCTGACGGTTTCTCCGCCCTAGCCGACGGGCATCTTCCCGGCAACCAACAAGGAGGCGGGCATGGGCTTTCTCGACTGGCTTCGCGGCGGCGGCGGAAGCGCCGAGCGGGAGCGAACGGCTGACACCAAGGTCGGCACCCCCGAAGATCAGGTCGGCGTCGACCCTCGGGTGCCGGCGCAGGACTCGCAGGACGAGCGCGTCCAGGTGGGGACGCCCGACGAGGCGGCGGCCGCGACCGAGGACACCTACCACGGTGACATCCCGAAGCCGGACGAGGATCGCCACCAGGAGGAGCGCGCCCGCCACTCCGGGATCTAGGCGACGACTCGCCGGCCGAGCGCGCGTAGGTCCCGTCTGGCGGAGCCGGGGTCGCCGCTCAGGGGGACGACCTCGGCGGCACCGGCATCGAGGAGGGCGCGGGCACCGTCGGGCTCCACCCGGCCGCCGAACACGATGCACGGAACCCGCGCGCGGGCGCAGGCTGCGACGACACCGGCGGGCACCTTTCCCCGCGCGGAGGAGGCATCGACGGCGCCCTCACCGGTCACGGTCAGCTCGGCTTCCGTGAGGAGCGCGTCGAAGCCGACCGCCTCGAGCACGAGGTCGATGCCGGGAACGAGCTCCGCGCCGAGAGCCGCGAGCGCGGCACCCAGCCCGCCCGCGGCGCCCGCTCCTGGAACGTCCCGAAACGGGGCGAGCTCGACCATGGCGCCGAGGCGGCGCTCGAGCTCCTCGACCTCGTCCGGTGAAGCCCCCTTCTGCGGCCCGAAGGTACGGGCCGCGCCCCAGGGCCCGAGGAGCGGGCTCGAGACGTCACAGGCGACGGTCACAGGCACGGGCAGGCATGCGATCACCTCCCGCAGGCCCGCGCCGCCGTCCGTCGTCGCGCTGCCGCCGAGCGCCACGGTCACACGTGTCGCGCCGGACTCGAACGCCGCGAGAAGGAGCTCACCGAGCCCGCGGCTCGATGCTCCCAACGGGTCGACCTCATCTGCTCCGAGCCGCGTGAGACCGATCGCCTCGGCGGCCTCGACGACCGCCGTGCCGTCCGGCTGCAGGAGGTAGCGAGCGGTGAGAGGCCGCCCGAGCGCGTCCGAGACCTCGGCCGTCCTCCAATCTCCGCCGCGGGCGCTACGCAGCACGTCAGCTGTCCCCTCGCCACCGTCGGCGAGAGGAGCCCTTTCAGCCTCGGCGCCCACCGCCTCGACGCCTCGCGCGAGCTCCTCCGCGGCTTCGATGGCGCTAAGGACGCCCTTCAGGCTGTCAGGGCAACAAAGAACGCTCAAGCAATGCGCTCGACGCGCTCGTCCATGTCGACGTCGGTCATCTCGGGCATGCGCCTGAGCATCGCGAACGAGAAGCCCTCGCGGGCGAGGAAGAGGAGGCCGAGCGCGACGCCGACCGAGACCTCGATCGCCTGGAGGCCGATCCCGTAGGCGAACCCGCGGCCGTACCCGACGCCGTAGGGGAGGAGCGAGAGCGCGATTGCCGCCTGCAGGAGGCCGACGTTGCCAGGCCAGAGCGGGAACACGGTGACGAGGTTCATGATCACGAGAACGAGGGCGGCGGCCTCGATCGACTCGTCGATCCCGAAGGCGCGAAAGGTGACCCAGACGGCGAGGAGCTGAGCCGTCCAGCCGAGCACCTGGAAGATGAGGGCGCCGATCATCGCCTCGGGCCGCTTCAAGACCGTCAGGCCGAGCCGCGCCATCCGCAGCGCCTGCCGGATCGGGCCGAGCTCGTCGAGCGCGACTCGGCCCGAGCGGCGCGCGATCAGGAGCGCGGCTACGAAGAGCCCGACCCCGATCCCGAGCACGATCGCTAGCGCGGGCCGCGCCCAGTCCGGGATGCGGGCGACATAGACGACGTAGACGACGAGCGCGCCCGCGACGACGACGTCGAGGACGCGGTGCGTGAAGACCGTTCCGAGAAGCGTCGCCCACGTGCCGCGCTGCCGGCGCATGCGGCGCGTGAGGACGATCACTCGGGCCACCTCGCCCACGCGGCCGGGCAGCGCGGCGTTGCCGAGCAGGCCGATGCAGAAGGCGGCGAAGACGCTCCGGTGCCGCGGGGCGTTGTCCGGCACCGCCTGGTCGATCACGATCTTCCAGGCGACCGAGCGCACGATGACCGAGATGAGGTTGATCAAGACGGCGAGCGCGACCCATTCCCACGTGACGAAGGTGAAGGCGTCGGTCACGAGGCTGAAGTCAGGGCCGCGCCAGAGCACGAGGGTCACGGCAAGCGCGAGCAGCGCCGCGACGAGGACCGCGCGGCCGAGCCGGCTTCGCGGGAGCGACGGGCGTCTCATGCGGCGGCCTGTGCCGCGGGGGAAGCCTCGACGAGGCGCCGGTAGATTCCTTCGAGCCGGGCACCGATCCGCTCCCAGGAGTAGCGCTCGGAGGCGAGCTCGCGGCCGGCATGGCCGAGGCGGCGCCTGCGCTCCTCGTCCGTCAGGAGCGTGACGAGCGCGTCGGCGAGCGCCCGCGGCTCGCCGGGCGGAACGAGGACCCCCGTTTCCGGAGTCGCTACGTCGCGGTACCCCTCGATGTCGGATGCCACGACCGGCGTCGCGCAGCCGAACGCCCGCGTCAGCACCATCCCGAAGCTCTCACGCCCGATCGCGGGGGCCGCGAGGGCCTTGGCCTGGAGGAGCTCGGCGGTCAGCTCCTCTTCCGGCAACGAGCCGAGGAGGTCGACGTGATCCTCGGAGAAGCCGTGCCTGCGCATGAGCCAACGAACGGAAAGCGGGTCGGCCCCGATCACGCGCAGGCGGGCGCCGGTCTTTGCCGCGACCTCCGGCCAGGCGCGGAGCAACACGGGCAAACCCTTCCGTGGCTCGTTCCGCCCGATGAAGACGACGTGGTGAAGGCGCTCGCCGGCCTCGGCCTCCGGCGGGATGACGACGCCGTTCGGGAGGATCTCGATCGGATCGCCGAGGAAGGGTCGGGCGGACTCTCGCGCGCGCTCCGAGACCGCGAGCTTTACGTCGATCCGCTCGGCCAGCATGCCCCACGCCTTGTGGGCGAGCAGGTACCAGCGAAGCGCCTCGCCGGCGACGTGTGACGTCGAGACCACCGGGCCCCGAGCTTGGGTGAGCGCGCAGACGGAGATGATCGGCGTCAGCGGCTCGTGGACGTGGAGGACGTCGAAGCGCTCCTGCTCGGTGGCGCGCTTGATCCGCAGCATCGAGCGCGGCGTCAGGACGATGTTCGAGAGCGACCCGTTCGCGGGGACGATCACCGAGCGCCCGACGGGGATGACGTAGGGAGGAGGCCGCTCGTGCCGGCCTTCGCGCGGGTGCAGCATCTTGGTGAGCCGGCCAGGTGGGTCGTGGCCCATGATGATCCGGACGTCGTGGCCGAGATCGAGGAGCGCCCGCGCCTGATGGTCGGCGTGCTCCGGGACCCCGCCCCAGAACGACCACGAGAAGGGCACGACGATCCCGACCTTCACGGCCGGGACCCTATAGTCGCTCGATGATCCAGCGCGCGCGCCGCCTGGGGCCGATCCGCGGCTTCGGGATCGACCAGGTCGCCGCGGCGGCCGACCGCCCCGCGCAGGCGAATCCGGACTGGCCCGTCCTCCGGATGGAGAACCTCGACACCGACCTTCCGCTGCCGCCCGAGGCGATCGCAGAGACGGTCGCGGGCCTCGAGGAGCCGCGAGCGAACAGCTGGCTTCCCTTCACGGGCGACCTCGATCTGCGCGCCGCCGTCTCCGACTTCACGGCTGAGCGGACGGGGCATCGCTACGACCCCGAGACGGAGATCGTGCTGACGGCCGGCGGGATGGAGGGCCTTCTCAACACCCTCCTCGCCACGGTCAACGACGGCGACGGGGTGATCGTCACCGACCCGACCTACGCGGGAATCGTGAACCGGATCCATCTCGTCGGCGGCGTTCCTCGGCTCGTGCCCTTCCTCGCTGAAGGTGGGGAGTGGCGCTTCGACCAGGACGCGCTCCACGCCGCGGTCGGAGACCGGACGCGCGCGCTCCTCCTCATGAGCCCTTCCATGCCCTCGGGCGGGACGCTCACGGAGGAGGACTGGCGGCTCGTCTGCGACCTTTGCGTCGAGCGCGACCTCTTCCTCGTCTACGACGCGGCGATGGAGCGGCTCCTCTTCGACGGGCGGCCGCTCGTCCATCCGCTTCGCTTCGACGGGATGGCCGAGCGGACGATCGTCGTCGGCTCGCTCTCGAAGGAGCACCGCATGATCGGGTGGCGCGTCGGGTGGGTCGCCGGCCCACGCGCGACGGTCGAGGACGCGGGCTGGGTGCACGTCTACAACACGACGATGCCGGTCGGGCTCTCGCGGCGCGCGGGGGCTGCGGTGTTGCGCGGCGACCAGAGCCATGTGGCCGAGTGCGTCGTCGAGCTCGAGCGCCGCCGCGACGTAATGCTCGAGGGCCTCCCCGGGTGGCCGTTCGTCCGCCCGGGCGGGGGTTGGTCGCTGCTCCTCGACGTCGCCTCGCTCGGCATCTCTCCTGCGGACGCCTCCCGGGAGCTCCTGGAGCACGCGTCGATCGCCGCGACCGGGATGGTCGGCTGGGGCGGGCCCGTGGCCGAGCGCTACGTCCGCTTCGTCTTCAGCGCCGAGCCGGTGGAGCGCCTGCAGACGATCCCCGAGCGCGTCGCCGGGACGAAGCTCGCCGCGGCGGTGGGCTCGTGAGGTACGAGGGGGTGATCGGCGAGCTCGCGAAGCGGGGTCTCGCCGAGCTGCACACCCATCTCGGCGGCTCGGTCGACCCCGCGGTCATGTGGACGCTCGCCCACGAGCAGGGGATCGCGCTCCCGGTCAAGGACTACTGGGACTTTCGCGATCTCGTCTCGGTCGACCCGAGCGACGGCGTCCAGGGCCTTCCCCAGCTCGATGCGATCTACAAGTGGACGGAGCTGATCCAGTCGAGCCCGCTCGCGGTCGAGCGCTCCGTGCACGGTGCGATCGGCGGCGCCTACCGGAAGCAGAACATCACGACGCTCGAGCTTCGGTTCAACCCGATGAAGCGAAACCGCGGCGGCGAGCGCGACCTCGACCACATCATCATGGCCGCGGTCCGTGGGCTCGACCGCGCCGGCCTCGAGTACCCCCAGGTGCGCGCGGGGCTCATCCTGATGATGGACCGCACCTTCACGCGGGAGCAGAACGAGGTGATCGTCGAGAAGGCGATCCGCTATCGCTCGCGCGGGGTGGTCGGGATCGACATCGCCGGCCCGCGGCCGGAGCCCGGCCGCTACGCCTACGGCGCGCTCCGGCCCCTCGTCGAGACGGCGAGGGAAGCCGGGCTCGGCGTGACGATCCACGTGGGGGAGGAGGGCGGGCCCGACGGCATCGCCGAGCTCGGGGAGGTGATCGAGGAGCTCCGGCCCGACCGGATCGGCCACGGCATCCTCGCCGCCCAGGACGAGGAGACGATGCGGCTCCTGCGCGAGGCGGAGATCGTGCTCGAGATCTGCCCGAGCTCCAACCTCCTCACGCGCGCCCTGCCGGACGAGGACGCGGTGCGAGACACCTGCCGTACGTTTGCCGACCGCGAAGTTCTGTTCACGATCGCGACGGACGGGCCGGAGATGATGCAGACGCACCTGCAGGACGAGCTCGCGCTGCTCGTCCGGATCGGCGCGCTGACCGAGGACGAGGTCCGGGCCGCGAACGAACGTGGCCACGAGTCGTCGTTTCTCTCGCGACCGGTCACCGCCGAGGTCGCCTAGGGGGAAGCCGTTCCGCCCGGCGTGCGAACATACGTTCCCTGACGTCGCAGGGACATTCGTATGCCCAGTTCCGCCGAGCGCTCGAGCGAGGAAGCTCTACGGCCGCGCTCGCGGCCGCCGCGAGCATTCCGCAGCTCGGACTGACGGACGCCCTGGAGCTCTGCCTCGTTCTGCGGGACGACCCGCGGCGCTTCGAGCGGGCGATCCTCCGCTGGCACGCCCGCTACGTCGCCGAGGCGCGGGACGTCGCCGCCGACGAGGCGCAGGCCGTGCTCGCGCTCCTCGTCGCGCTCCGAGGTCCGCGCTGCGCTGCGGCTGCCCGCTCCCTGGCGGAGCTCCTCGACCGCCGCGGCTTCGAGCCCATGGCCGAGCGGTTGCTGCGCTGGGCCTCGGCTCGAGCCGGCTAGCGACGGCCGTTCGGCCCGACGGGGGCACCGAGGGGCGGACGACGCAGGCGCACGGGGTCGCGCTCGCCGATCGAGACGGCGCGCTTGAGCAGCTCCATCGCCTCGGCCGTCTCCCCCTGAGACTCGAGGAGCTCGGCATGGCGACGGTAGACCCGGACGAGATACCGGTTCGGGTTCTTCTGCAGGAGGTCGGCGGCGAGCTCGTAGAGCTCCCGGGCCCGGGCGACGTCCCCGAGCTCGGCGAAGAGGTCCGCGAGCAGGGTGTAGCTTCGGCCGGCGTCTTCGACGTTTGCCTCGCCGATCACGCCCGAGACCTGCATGGCGACGGACGCGGCCTCCTCGGTCCTGCCCGTGGCAGCGAGCGCGCGCGCCTCCTCGAGGCGGTATTGGGCCACCTCGACAGGGGTCGCGTCGTCGAGCAGCGGTCGGCCGCGCTCGAGGAGCTCGAGTGCCTCCTCGGGGCGGTTGCGATCGAGCTCGATGTGCGCGAGGAGCTGGTGGGCGCGCGCGGTGTAGGAGCGATCCTCGGTCAGCTCCACGATCGCGAGCGCCTTTCGCGCGTATTCGGCGGCGCGCTCAGGATCGTCCTGCTCCGCATGGAGCCGGGACTCGAGCCAGTAGAGGCGGGCGCGCAGGACGGGGTCGCGCACCTCCTCGGCGAGCTGGAGAGTGCGCACGAGGAGCTCTTCGGCCCGGGTGAAATCGGCCGCGTCGATCAACGCGTTTCCGAGCAGGACGCCAAAGCGGGACGCCTCGATCCGATCGCGCCGCCGTTCAGCCTCGCGCAGGCACACGTCGAAGATCTCGATTGAGGAGTCGAGGTCGCCGAGCATGGCGTAGGCTCGGCCGAGCGTGTCGGCGGTGCGCGCGTGGTGGCAGAGCGACCCTCCGGTCAGCTCGAGCGCCTCCTCGAGGAGCGCGATCGTCCGCGTCGGGTCGCCGCGCCGGAAGGCCAGCTCGCCGAGCCCCTCGAGCGCGCGGGCCTTGAATCTCGGCTCGTCCGCTCCCTCGAGTGATTCGACGAAGAGCTTCTCGGCGACGTCGAGGTCGTCGAGGCGCAGCGCGAACTCGGCCTCGGCGAGCCGGTCGAGCTCCGGCGAGCCGGCACCGCGTCCCTTCGCGAGAAACTCGGCGCTCACGCCCAGCCGCTGGCCGAGTTGGTGAAGCACCTGGAGAGACGGAGTTCGCATCCCCGCCTCGATCCGGGAGATGTAGGCGGAGGAGCATCCGGCGAATGCGAGCTGGCGCTGGCTGACGCCGATTCGCTCCCGCGCGTCCCTCAACCGTTCACCAACGGCGAGGGGGCTATCGACGTGTGTTGACTTTTTTCTGGGCAGGTTGCCTAAACCCTTATATACTCGGCGCGTTCCGGGCCCGGGACTGACCTGTACGCAACAGAAAGGACAGTCCCGAAATGAAACTGCGGCTTGCCATTCTCACCGCAGCGCTTGGGGCAGTCGCCGCTCTCGTCGGCGGCACTCCCTGGGCGTAGACGCCTGGTTCGACCTGCAACGAGGGGCGGGCCTGGCCCGCCCCTCGGGCGTTCTCCCTAGCGCTTGGAATCAGTCGGTGATGGCTCACGGTGGACAGTTTGCACCGTTTTTTGTCGGAAGTCCTCTAGAGGTGAGTGGAGGCGGCTCCGCAAGGAGCGAACGAAGCCGCCTCCTGAAGCGGGGCCGAACGAACTGGCGAGACGTCGGGAGCGGACCTGCGGCGTCCGGTTCCTGACTTCGTGACCCCTCTCTCTGACACCTTCGGTATCGCCGATTCAGGCAGCGCCTTCCTCCCCCAATCGGGTGATCTCCGTGCCACATGGCAACGCCGTCTAGCCGGGGATACCGTTCTGTCAGCGGCGCAGAGCCACCGTAGGGGGTGGACGCAGACGGCGTTTTCGCGCATAACTAGGGCAGGGAGGCGCACGCCTCGCGCGGCCACGACGCGGCTCGCTCCCCGAAGGGAGGGACGCGTCCGGATGAGCGCGGAGTCCGGGGGGCAGAGAACCGACGAAGGCCGCTCGCGGGAGTGGCTCCTCGGCTGCGAGGGTTTCCGCGTGGAAGGGCCCGAGGGGCGCCTCGTGGGCCACGTCCTTGCGCTTCTTTACGGCTTCAGCGCGCGGTGGGACCGGCCGAGCGCCCTCGAGATCCGGGGTCCCGAAGGCACCTTCTCCCTCGCGCTCGATGCAATCGAAGAGGTCTCCGCCCGCGAAGCGCGCATCACGCTGCGCGCAGCGGAGCCTGGGCCAGAGGCCCGTCCGTAGAATCGCCCTCGGTGCTTCTCGACCGCGCACTCGTCCGGATGCTCCCGGCCGTACCGCGGCCGGTCGTCAGGAAGCTCTCCGAGCGGTACATCGCGGGCTCCGAGCTCGCCGACGCCTGCCGTGCCGTCGAGGACCTGAACGCCCGTGGGCGCAAGGCAACGATCGACGTCCTCGGGGAGGAGGTGACCGGGCGCGACGAGACGCTCGCGCTCGTCGACGAGTACATGCACGTCTTCGAGACGATCCGGGGGCAGGGGCTCGACTCGAACGTGAGCGTCAAGCCGACCGGGCTCGGCCTCAGCCTCGACCGCGACCTCGCCCGCGAGAACATCGCCAGGATCGTGCGCTGCGCCGAGGAGCGCGGGAACTTCGTCCGGATCGACATGGAGGACGCCTCGACCACCGACGACACGCTCGCCGTCTACCGCGAGCTTCGCGCGGAGGGGCTCGAGCGCGTGGGAGTCGTGCTGCAGGCGCGGCTCCACCGAACGCTCGCCGACGTGCGCGCGCTCGCCGACCTCCAGCCGAGCGTTCGCGTCTGCAAAGGGATCTACCTCGAGCCCGCGGACATCGCTCACCAAGACTTCGAGGCCATCCGCGAGAACTTCGTCCGGACGATGGAGGAGGTGCTCGAGGTGGGCGGGACGCTTGCGATCGCGACCCACGACGAGTGGCTCGTCGACCGCGCGCTCGAGCTCGTCGAGCGCCGCGGGCTCGTCCCGGACGACTACGAGTTCCAGATGCTCCTCGGCGTGCGGGAGCGCCTGGGCGACCGGCTGGTCAATGAGGGGCACCGGCTTCGGATCTATGTGCCCTACGGGCGCCGGTGGTACGAGTATTCGATGCGCCGTCTGCAAGAGAACCCGAAGATCGCGACGCACATCGCGCTCGACACGATGGGCCGCCTCGTCCCGGGCGGCAACGGGCGTTGAGCGCCCGCCGCTCCCCGGCGTCGATCAGGTACTCGCCCGCGCGTGAGACTGGTTCCCCCGGGGACCCCCGCTAGAGCCCCCTCGCGTTTCAGCCTACTGCGCGAAAACGCGCGCGTGTTGCGCAGGATGTGCCGACTCAGTGCCGCTGAGCGTGTTCGGCCGCGGGGTCCCGGGAGCGGACGTCAGCGCGACTGGAGAGCGTCGAGCGCGACGCCGAGCGCGACGGCGAGCCGGCGGTCGATGCGCCGTTCGGTGTCGCGTTTCAGATCCAGGATGTAGCGGTCGCGCAGGCCGAGCGGCCGCGTCAGGCTGCCTACCTC
>Ga0136617_10002863_pt1 | contig 15397 bp, 14 predicted proteins | sample AntDrymUQ3222106_2_FD_129672 | JGI IMG/M metagenome (GOLD analysis project Ga0136617, IMG submission 129672) | Polar desert sand microbial communities from Dry Valleys, Antarctica - metaG UQ322 (21.06) | ecosystem: Environmental > Terrestrial > Soil > Desert | place: Antarctica: Dry Valley...
CCGCCCGGGATGGCGCGCTCCAGGTAGAGGCCGATGAGGTCGCCGCCGGTCGTACGCACCTCCTCGCCCACGATGACCGTCAGGTCGGCCGGCGCAGCGTCGCGCGCTCGAAGAGCGCCGTCCAGGCGTTCGTGATCGGTGATGGCCAGGTGGGTCAGGCCGCGCAGGACGGCCGCTCGGGTCAGGTCGGTCGGCCGGCTCAGCGAATCGAACGAGGCCGAGGAATGGACATGCAGGTCGGCGAACGCTCTTCCACGACCATCATGCATCGCGCTCAGACGCGCTGGACCAGCGACTTCTTGAAGAAGTCGAAGTGCTCCAGCGCGAGCCCGGTCCCCAAGGCGACACAGTTGAGTGAGTTCTCGGCCACATGGCATGGCACGCCGGTCACCTGGGTCAGCAACTTGTCGATATTGCGCAGGAGCGAGCCGCCCCCCGACATGACCATCCCCTTGTCGATGATGTCGGCCGACAACTCGGGCGGTGTCTCCTCCAGCACCGCCCGGACACTGCCCACGATCTGCTGGAGCGGTTGTTCCAGCGCCTCCATCACCTCCGAGCTGGTGAGCGGGATGGTCCGCGGCAGGCCGGCGATCAGATCGCGCCCGCGGACCTCCATGCGCAGCTCACGCTCCATCGGCAGGGCCGTGCCGATCTGGATCTTGACCTCCTCGGCCGTGCGCTCGCCGATCATGAGGTTGTACTTCTTGCGGATGTAGCCGGCGATGGCCTCATCGAACCGGTTGCCCCCGACACGCAGCGAACGGGAGACCACGATGCCGCCAAGAGCGATGACGGCGATCTCACTGGTCCCGCCGCCGATGTCGATGATGAGGTTGCCCGACGGTCCGCTGATGGGCACATTGGCGCCGATGGCCGCGGCCAGCGGCTCCTCGATGAGATAGGCCTCACGGGCACCCGCCTTCATGGCCGCATCGCGCACCGCCCGCTTCTCTACGCTCGTCACCCCGGAGGGGACACTGATCATCACGTCCGGACGGGTGAACGAACGGCCGGCCTTCTTGATGAAGTAGCGCAGCATCGCCTCGGTGATGACGTAGTCGGCGATGACGCCGTCCTTCATCGGCCGGATGGCGCTGATGGTGCCAGGCGTGCGACCGATCATCTCGCGCGCCTCATCACCCACCGCCACGATGTGGTCATCCTCGCTCACCGCCACCACCGACGGCTCCTGGATGACGATGCCCTTGCCCTTGACGTAGACCAGGATGTTGGCGGTGCCCAGGTCGATGCCGATCTTCATCTAGGGTGACATTCATCCTTCCGAGACGTGCGTGATCCGGGCACCAAGATCCTGGAACTTGCGCTCGATATTCTCATACCCCCGTCTCACCTGGTGCGCACCGTGGATGAGACTGTGTCCGTCGGCAGCAAGGGCGGCCAGGATGAGCGAAGCGCCTGCCCGGAGGTCGCTCATCTTCAACTCCGCCCCGTGCAGCGGCGTGGGGCCCTCGATGGTGGCGTGATGGTCATCTTCGATGCTCACCCGGGCGCCCATCTCGCGCAGGTCGTTCAACCACTCCAGGCGGTCCTCGAAGATGGCTTCGTGGATGCGGCTCCGACCCTCCGCCCGGCTGAGCAGGACCGCCATCGGCGGTTGCAGGTCGGTGGCCAGGCCCGGATAGGGCGCCGTCTCGATGTCCGTGGCCACATATCCGCCGTTCATGCCGGCGCCCCGGACCCGGATGCAGTCGCCTTCACAGGCGACCTCCACACCGACCCTCGCCAGTACCTCCAGGAACGTACCCAGGTTGGCGGCCGGTGCATCGCGCAGGGTGATCTCACCGCCCGTCATGGCCGCCGCGATGATGAACGTGCCGGCCTCTATGCGGTCGGCGATGACGCGGTGATCAGCGCCGCGCAGGCGTCGCTTGCCCTCGACCTCGATGGTCTCGGCGGCGGTCCGCTCCACGTCCGCACCCATCGCCTGCAGGAAGAGGATGAGGTCGTCCACTTCGGGTTCACGGGCCGCCGGTCGGATGGTCGTGTGGCCGTCAGCGAGGGTCGCGGCAAGCATCGCATTCTCGGTGCCCATCACGGTCACACCGGGGAAGGCCACCTGGGCGCCTCTCAGGCGACCCGGCGACTCCGCGAAGTAGTAGCCATTGCGGTAATCGATACGCGCTCCGAGGCGCTTCATGGCATTGACATGGAGGTCGACCGGCCGTCGGCCGATACGGTCGCCGCCTGGGTTGCTGATGATGACCCGCCCGAAACGAGCCAGGAGCGGACCGAGCAGGATGAAGCTGGCGCGCATCTTGGCCGCCGCCTCGAGCGGCACGAACAGCCAATCGACGTCGCCGGCCGCGACCTCGTAGGTATTGGGCGCCGGGTGATCGACCACGACGCCCAGATCGCGCAGCACGTCGACCATGACCTGCACGTCAGCGATCTCCGGCACGTTGGTGAAGCGGCAGCGCTCGCCGGTCAGGGTGGCAGCCGCGAGCAGCTTGAGTGAGGCGTTCTTGCTGCCACTCACCGACACGGCACCGCTCAGCGGGAGGCCGCCCTCCACGCGAAACGCCTCTCGCTGGATGGGTGGCTCCTGGTACTCCCAGTGGAAAGGACGGGCCTCGGCCATGACGACTATCTAGCCGCGCCCGCGCGGACCCTCCCGTCGTCGCCGCTCGCCGACTCGGATGCGGAGCAGCGCGCGCTGGAGCGCGGCCCGCGCCCGGGCCAGATCGGCCGGCTCCTCGAAGCTCTCGGCAAGCGCCCGCTCAGCGTCGCGCCGAGCCTCTTCCGCCCCTGCCAGGTCGATCTCCGAGGCCAGATCCGCCGTCTCGGCCATCACCACCACTTTGTCCGGACGCACCTGCAGGAAGCCACCGGCGATGGCGAAGTACTCTTCCTGCCCGCCCTTGCGGATTCGCAATTCACCGAAGCCGAGAGTAGAGAGCAGCGGCGCATGGTGCGGCAGCACGCCCAACTCTCCGTCCACGCCGGGGCAGACGACCGAGTCGACGTCGTCCTCATAGGCCAACCTCTCCGGCGTGACGATCTCCAACCTCAGCGGCACGCGTAGGACTCCGGTAGCCGATCGACGCTGCGTGGCCGATCGACGATGCGTCCGGTGAGCGGACGAACGGACCGGTGGAGACCAGGGCAGAGTGTCTGGGGAGTCCATTCGCTCGCTGGGCGGACGGCCCGACCGGTGAAGACCGGGCCGCCTGTTGGTTGGGCCGCTGGGCGGGCGAAAGGCGCCGTGGAAAGCATCCCGATGGCCCGTTGGGCCGCTGGGCGGACGGCCCGACCGGTGGAGACCCGGCCAAAGGCGTCTCGATGGTCGATCCGCTCGCCGGGCGGACGGACGGAGGCCCGAGCGACAGTCATCGGATCGCTCGCCGGTCCGTTGGGCCGCTGGGTGGACGGCGGGAGCGCCGGAGGCGGGCATCCGGCCGCGAGCGTGTGAAACGATGGGGCCGGTGGCGCCGATCGGCCGCGTTCGGCGCCCAGGCCGCATTCGGCTCCCCGGCCGTATTCGGCGCCCAGGCCAGCTTTGGCGCGCACGCCGCGTTCGGTGGGAAGGCCGATCACTCGCCGCTGATCCGCTGCGCGTTCTCGCGAACGTCGTCCATGGTGCCGGCCAGGAAGAAGGCTTGCTCCGGCAGGTCGTCGGCCTTGCCTTCCAGGATCTCCTTGAAGGAAGCGACCGTGTCCTTCAGCGACACGTAGCGGCCCTCACGCCCGGTGAACACCTCGGCCACGAACATCGGCTGGCTCATGAAGCGCTGCAGACGTCGGGCGCGGGCGACGGTCTGCTTCTGCTCCTCCGAGAGCTCATCGATGCCCAGGATGGCGATGATGTCCTGCAGGTCGCGGTAGCTCTGGAGGATGCGCTGCGTCTCGCGCGCCACGTCATAGTGATCGGCACCGACCACGTTCGGGTCGAGTACCCGCGATGTCGAGCTCAACGGATCGACCGAGGGATAGATGCCCAGCTCGGTCAAGTAGCGCTCCAGCCGGATGGACGAGTCCAGGTGCGCGAAAGTGGTCGCCGGCGCCGGATCGGTGTAATCATCGGCCGGCACGAAGATGGCTTGAAGGGAGGTGATGGAGCCCTTCTTGGTCGACGTGATGCGCTCCTGCAGGGCGGCCATCTCGGTCGCCAGGTTGGGTTGGTAGCCGACCGCCGAGGGCATCCGGCCAAGCAGCGCCGAGACCTCCGAGCCAGCCTGGGTGAACCGGAAGATGTTGTCGATGAACAGGAGCACGTCGCGTCCCTCGTCGCGGAAGTACTCGGCGAAAGTGAGCCCGGTCAGGCCGACCCGCAGGCGGGCACCCGGTGGCTCGTTCATCTGCCCGAAGGCCATCACCGTCTTCTCGATGACCTTGTTATCGGTCATCTCGCGGATGAGGTCATTGCCCTCCCGCGATCGCTCGCCGACCCCGGCGAAGACCGAGTAGCCGCCGTGCTCTTCCGCCACGTTGCGGATGAGCTCCTGGATGATGACCGTCTTGCCGACGCCAGCGCCGCCGAAGACGCCGACCTTGCCACCCTTGGCGAAGGGAGCGATGAGGTCGATGACCTTGAGGCCGGTCTCGAAGACCTCGGTGGCCGTCGTCTGATCGTCGAAGTGGGGCGCCGGGCGGTGGATGGGGTAGGTCTGCTCAGCCTCCACCGGCCCCTTGCCATCGATGGGTCGACCGAGGACGTCGAACACGCGGCCCAGCGTGGCTGGTCCGACCGGCACAGAGATGGGGCCGCCGGTGTCGACCACGGTGATGCCGCGGGCCAGGCCATCGGTCGTGGTCATGGCCACCGTCCGCACCCAGTTATTGCCCAGGTGCTGCTGGACCTCGCAAACGAGCGGCTCGTCACCCTCTCGCTGGATCTCCACCGCGTTGAAGATGGCGGGCAGGTGACCCTGTGGGAACTCCATATCGACGACCGGGCCGGTGATGGCGATGACGCTGCCGGTCGTCGGTTCAGTGGCGGACTCGGTTCGTTCCTCGGTGGCTGTCGTCATGGTCGGCTGTTGGTCCTCCGGTCAGATGGCGGCGTTGGCGCCGGTGGCGATCTCGATTATCTCGCGCGTGATGTTGGACTGGCGCACCTTGTTGTAGGTGAGCGTCAGGTCGTCGATGAGTTCTTGGGCGTTCTCCGTGGCACTCTTCATGGCCACCATCTTGGCCGACTGCTCGCTGGCGGCCAGCTCCAGGACGGCCTGATAGATGCGCGTCGCGACATAGCGCGGCAGCAGGGCCCGCAGCACCTCGGCCGCGCTCGGCTCGAAGATGAACTGGTGGCCCGGGATGCCCTCCGTGTCCTGGGCAGGCTCGATCGGCAGCAGGCGATCGACAGTCCCGCGCTGGACGAGCGTGGAGATGAACGAAGGGTGGACCAGATCGATGGCCGAATAGGTGCCGGCCAGGAAGTCGTCGGTGACCAGTCGCGCCAACGGGAGCACCTGGGCGAAGGTCGGCCGGTCGCCATAACCCTCGAAACTGGCCGCGATGGGTACGCGCGCCCGGCGCATGGCGGTCTGACCCCTTCGTCCGACCGTCACCATCGTGAGGTCGCCCTGATGTTCGGTGATCTGGCGAGCCGCGAAACGGATGGTGTTGGTGTTGAGCGGGCCAGCCAGCCCGCGATCGGTCGTGAACAGGATGAGCAGCCTGGTGCCGCCCTCGCGGCGCGCCAGCAGCGGATGCTCCTCCGCCGACAGGACCGCCGCCACGTCGGCCAGCACCTCATCGAGTTTGTCGGCGTAGGGCCGCGAGCGGAGGGCCGCGTCCTGGACGCGGCGCAGCTTGGAGGCCGCCACGAACTGCATCGCCCGCGTGATCTGCTTGATATTGCGCACGGACGAGATGCGCCGGCGGATCTCGCGCTGACTGGCCACCGGCTAGGGCCTACCGCTGCGTGGGGTCATCACGCGGTGAACGTCTCCTTGAACGCCTCGGTCGACTCCTTCAGGCCGGCCACGATCTCCTCATCGAGCGCCTTGCGGTCGGCCAGCGAAGTGAGCAGCTCGCTCCGCTCTGTCTCGAGGAAGCGGTAGTAACCATCCTCGAAGTCCTTGACGCGAGGGGTCGGGACATCGTCCAGATAACCGTTCGTGACGACCCACAGGATGGCCACCTGCTTCTCCACTGGCAGGGGCTGGAACTGCGGCTGCTTGATGACCTCCGAGGTCTTCTCGCCGCGGGTCAGTTGATCCCGAGTCGCCTTGTCCAGGTCCGACGCGAACTGGGCGAAGGCCGCCAGCTCGCGGTACTGGGCCAGGTCGAGCTTGAGCGGCCCGGCCACCTTGCGCATGGCCTTGATCTGGGCGGCAGAACCCACCCGCGAGACGCTGATGCCCACGTTGAGGGCCGGACGCTGGCCGGCGTTGAAGAGATCCGACTCCAGGTAGATCTGCCCGTCGGTGATGGAGATGACATTGGTCGGGATGTACGCCGAGACATCGTTCGCTTGCGTCTCGATGACCGGCAGCGCCGTCAGTGATCCGCCCCCGTTCTCCTCGCTCAGCCGCGCCGCGCGCTCCAGCAGCCGGCTGTGGAGATAGAAGACGTCACCCGGATAGGCTTCGCGACCGGGCGGCCGGCGCAGGAGCAGGGCCATCTCGCGGTACGCCCACGCGTGCTTGGTCAGATCGTCGTACACGCACAGCGCATCGCGGACCGTCTGACCGGCGATCTCCACGCCGTTCTCCATGATCTCTTCGCCGATGGCGGCGCCGGCGTAGGGTGCCAGGTACTGCACCGGGGCAGGATCCTCCGCTCCGGCGACGACCACGATGGTGTGCTCCATGGCGCCGTATTGCTCCAGCACGGCGACGGTCTTGGCGACCGTCGAAAGCTTCTGGCCGATGGCGACATAGATGCACACGAGACCGGCGCCCTTCTGGTTGATGATGGTGTCGATGGCGATGGCCGTCTTGCCGGTCTGGCGGTCGCCGATGATCAGCTCGCGCTGGCCACGGCCGATGGGGATGAGCGCATCGATGGCCTTGATGCCGGTCTGGACAGGCGTATCGACGCCCTGCCGGGCGATGACACCGGGCGCTACCCGTTCCACCGGACGGGTGCTGCTCGCCTCGATCGGTCCCTTGTCGTCCAGCGGACGGCCGAGCGGATCCACGACGCGCCCGATGAGTGCGGCGCCGACCGGGATCTCCACGACCGTCCCGGTCGTCTTGACCGTGTCGCCTTCCTTGATCTGCGTGTAATCACCGAGGATGACCGCCCCGACAGTCTCCTCCTCCAGGTTCAGGGCCATCCCGCGGACGCCGTTGGGGAACTCCAGGAGCTCCTGTGCCAGTGCTCCATCCAGACCGTAGATCTGAGCGATGCCGTCACCGACCTCGACGACCGTACCGACCGAGCGCGTCTCGGCGGTCACATCGAACTGTTCGATGGCGGATCTGATGATGGTCGTGATGTCGTCCGAGCGGATGGCCATTGGTGAGTCTTCCCTTCGGTGCTTGGCGTTCCTAGGAGGCGGTCGTAGCCAGCGTGTCGCGCAGCCGTTCCAGGCGGCCGCGCACGCTGCCGTCGATGAGCTTGTCGCCGAGGCGGACCACGACGCCGCCCAGGATGGATGGATCGACCTGGAAGCTCAGCTCCATGCGGTCGCCGGTCATGCCGGCCAGCCTGTCGCGCAGAGCGGCCACCTCCTGCTCATCGAGCGGCGCCGCGCTCGTCACGACCGCCTCGGTGATGCCCAGCCGGCGATCGTGCAGCCGTGCGAACTCGCGCGCCACGCCGGGCAGGAGCTCGAGGCGCCTGCGACGCAGCAACAGGCGGACCAGATTCAGTGGCCGCTCGGACAGCTGGTCGCCGATGATCCGCTCGACCACCCCGATGCGTTCGGTCAGCGGGAGGGCCGGATTCGATAGCACCCTGTCCACCTCATCCGACGACAGCGCAGCGGCGGCATAGGCGAGGCCCGCGCGCCAGGCGCCCACGTCGTCGTCCCGCTCGGCAAGCTGGAATGCTGCCTCTGCGTAGCGGCGGGCGGAACCTCGCGAAGCAGCCATCAGCCAGGCTGTCCGGTCGCGCCGCTGGCGGCCGCCGGACCGGACTCGACCTGGCCCAGGAACTCGCCCACGAGGCGCCTCTCGCGCTCGCTGGTCATCGTCTCGCCGACCACCCGGCCGGCGGCTGCCAGAGCGAGATCCGCCACCTGGCCGCGGACATCGGCCAGGGCGCGGCGGCGTTCCGCCTCGATGTCGGCTGCCGCCTGTTCGCGCAGTCGCTCGATCTCTGACCGCGTGGCGGTGACCTCGCGCTCGCGAGTCTCATCGGCTGCCCGCTGAGCGCGACCGACGATGTCGTTCGCTTCGCGGCGCGCCTCCACCAGCGTCTGACGGCGCTGCTCGGTGGTCTGCTCACGTTCCTGTCGCGCCGCATCTGCGTCACGCAGCCCTTCCTCGATGCGCGCCCGGCGCGCATCGAGATTGCCCTTCAGCCGCGAGAACCCGAAGAAATAGGCGATCAGGGCGAAGACGATGAAGTTCGCGGCGGCGATGAGGATCCAGAAGAAGTTGATGGTCAGACCGCCGGCACCCTCGCCCCCGGCCTCCGTCGCGAATGCGTCGGTGAGGCCCTTGACGTGATCGGCTACGGCGATGAGATCCATGGTCTGCCCGATCCCTACGCCGGCTGGATGAAGATGGCCAGCAGGCCGACCACGATGGCCAGCACGCCCAGGCCTTCGGCGAAAGCGGCGAGGATGATGGCAAGACCGCGGATCTGGCTGCCGGCATCGGGATTGCGGCCGATGGCGCCAGCCGCCAGACCGCCCAGGATGCCGATACCGATGCCAGGCCCCAGGACCCCGAGGGCCGCCAGGCCAGCGCCGATGTACTCCATGTGTGATCTTCCTCCTTCGTACCGGGCTTCTGCCCGGCTTTGGTGGGGCTCTCCCTGATGGGCTCGGGCTGGCCCTAGTGGGCGCCCGCCGACTGTGCCTGCGGATGGCCCTCCAGGACCGCCGCCGCCTCCTCCGTCGCCTCATCCTCCTCGTGATGGCTTTCGATGGCCAGCACGATGAAGATGAGCGTCAGGACACTGAAGATGAGCGCCTGGATCAGATTGAGCATGAACTCCAGGCCAAGTAGCGCGATGGGCAGGGCCGTCAGCGTGAGTGCCGTGAGCACCCCGAGGGCCACTTCGCCGCCGTAGATGTTGCCGAAGAGTCGCATCGAGAGCGTGACCGGCTTGACGAACTCGAGCATCAGCTCCACCAGACCCACGAACATGGCGATGATGCCCGCGCTGAGGCCATTGCGGAACTCACGGATGGGAAAGAACTTGGACAGGTAGCCGCCCACGCCGAGGCGCCGGAAGCCTTCGAACTCGAAGATGAAGAACGCCACCAGGGCAAGCCCGATGGTCACATTCACATCACTGGTCGGCGCGCGCAGGAACTCCACCCGGCCGACCGGCGGAACCAGGCCCGCCCAGTTGCTGAACAGGATGAGCAGGAAGAACGAGGCGAAGATGGGGATGTAGCGCGCCGCCGCTGGTCCGCCCAGCGACGTCCCGAAGTCCTCCATCGATTCGTACGCCCATTCGGCCACGTTCTGCAGGCGGCCGGGGATTCCGGGACCGCCCCGCGACATGACGATGATGGCCACCAGAAGGAGGCCGCCGATGATCCACATGGTCAGCAGCGTGGACGTGATGCTGGCATCGAAGATGATCTGCAGCCCACCCGACGCCGGCACGGACGACGGATCCAGGTCGACCACCACGTGCGGGGCGGGGAACTCGAGGGTGCCCTGGATGAAGCAGACCGGGAAGGCACAGGTCTGGCCAGGCTGGCCGCCGGCCGGGAAGGGCGGTACGACCAAGAAGGCGAAGACATCGATGACCACGACGATGGCGATGAGCAGCACGATGAGCTGTCGTGTGCTGAGCCTGCGCGCCGGCGCTGTGGGCGCCGCGTCCTCCACCGGTTCGGTCAGGGTAGGTATCCCTTCACTCGACGATCGCACTCCGTACTGCCACGCGACCCGTCCGCCGAGCGCGTTCTCATCCTTCGAATCTTGCCAGGAAGCGGTTGATGAGCCGGTAGTCCGCGACGGCACCGAGGGCGGCACCACCAAGGAACCCGACGACTACCAACAAGGGATTGGTCCGCAATCTCTCATCCAGCCAGTGGCCGGCGAGGGCTCCCACCAGAGTGGTCACGAAGAGGACTAGGCCGATCTCCGTGAACAGGGCGAGGTATGCGAACGCCCGGCCGTTGCTGCTCATATCCGGCAGGGCTGGGCTGGCCGAGTATACCAGCCCGTCATCGCCCCGAGCCGCTGGTCTGACCCTGCTCCGATCCGCCCTGACCACGGGTCATGGTGACATCCCGGGAGAGCAGGTAGAGGGTCACGCCAGCCAGCACCAGGATGCCAGCGAAGGCGACTATGCGGCCCTGTGCCGGTAGCACCAGGCTGGTCACGGCCAGCACCAGGCTGATGGCGTAGATGACGAACAGGGCGCCGCGATGGGTCAGCCCGTGGTCGCGCAGTCGCGGGTGAAGGAGCGACCCGTGGCGGCCTCGTGCGTCGCGCGTCGACAGCCGTCGCAGCACCATCCACATCGTATCGGCGAGCGGCACGGCCATGACCAGGAGAAGGGCCGTGCCCTTGTCGGCGCCCATCACCGACAGCGCCGTCAGCGCGAAGCCCACGGCCAGGACGCCGCTGGCACCGAGTGAGACGCGCGCTGGGTGGAATGTCCAGGGCAGGGTCCCGGCGAGCGATCCGGCCAGGACAGCGCAGAGCAGCGCCACCGACGGCTGGTTCACGGCCGGCGTGAGCGATGCGGTGGCAAGCGTGACTGCTGCGACGAGGGCGACGCCGCCGGAGAGCCCGGCCACGCCGTCAGCTCGGTCCAGGCTGACGATGATGGCCATGGTCCAGCCGATCGAGATGACGGTCGCCGCCACCACCGCCAGGCCGCCCAGCTCGACCGCGCCGGCATCGAAGGTCGTGCCCGTGCCGAGCCCGGCGACCAGCCCCACGACGGCCAGGCCGACACAGGCCGCCAGACGCCATCCGTGGCCCAAGCGGAAGCGATCGATGAGCAGGCCAGCGCTGGCCGCCGCGATGACGCCGCCGAAGACCGCCCACAGATGCTCCTGCGGCAGTAGGCGCATCTGCGGCAAGGCCCCGACCAGGCCGTTGAAGGCGACCGCACAGACGCCCACCCCGACGAAGGCGAAGACGACCGCCAGGCCGCCCGCCCGGGAGACACGCCTGGCGGAGGCGTGGCCTCGGCCATCGGGCGCTGCGAGGCGCCGCGTGAGCCGGATGGAAAGCGGCGTGAGGACGAAACCCAAGGCTGTCGCGGCGGCCACGGCGGCGACGATGAAAGGCAGCGCGCTGAATACCGCGCTGCTCACGCTGCTGGAGCGCTGGACGTCATTCGAACTCGATGCTGACCCGCCTGGGACGGATGCCCAGACTGCGCAAGGCCTCCAGCTTGCCCTCGGACACCTGGCCCGTGGAGATCAGGATCTCGGTCACGCCGTGCCTCCGCATGAGCTCGGGGATCTCCTGGCTGTCGAAGATACGGAACCCGTGGATGGCCTTGCCGGTCTTTCGCCCATCGTCATCCACGAAGCCGATGGGCGAATAGCGATGGCCCGGATTGTTGAGGATCTCGCGCACCACGAGCTCGCCGCCGTCGCCGGCACCATAGATGAGCACAGGTGTCGAGTCGGCCGTCGGTCCGCGCTGGCGCTCGAACATCACCCGCAGCACACGATATGACAGCCGGCTGCCGCCGATCAGCAGCACCAGCAGGAGTGCCTGGAGCACGAACACCGAACGCGAGACGACGATGTCAGGGTTGGCCAGGATGACGACCACGGCGCTGGCCAGACCGCCGGCCGCCACGGAGCGGCCCAGTATCACCAGCTCGCCTATCCCGACGTACCGCCAGACCGTGCGATACACGCCCCCCAACGTCAGCAGCACGACCTCCACGATGAGGACGATGGGCAGGGTGCGACCGAGCAACTCGGCCTGGCCCTGTGGGATGCCACCGTCGTAGCGGAGCACGTAGGCGCCGTAGTAGGCCAGCGTGATCAGCGCGATGTCCAGCAGCACCTCCAAGATGCGGCGCTTCCCGCGCAGGTCGCTGAGCACGCGCATCATGCGGCTGTCGACGACCGACGCCTGAACCTCGTCATGCACCACGACCTGGCCAAGGAAGAAGGCGAAGCCCACGATGCCCAGGATGAAGGTGGGCACGATCAACCAGATCAGCCCCTGGTCGAGGGCACCGACGGCCAGTGCCATGACGCCCGATACGGCGGCCAGGAGATAGAGCGTCACGACTGCTCGTCCCTCCGTGAGTCCCATCGCCACCAGGCGGTGGGAGGCATGATCGAGTCCTCCCTGGGAGATGGAGCGGCCGGTCGACTTGCGGCTGATGGCTACCAGAGCCGTGTCCACTATCGGGATGAGCAGGATGAGTACGGGTGTGAAAAGGACGGCGGCAAGACTGCGGCTCCGGCCATAGTCACTCAGCAGCGCGGCGCTGCCCAAGGTCACACCCAGGAACATCGATCCCGCATCGCCCATGAAGATCGTCGCCGGATGACGATTGAAGATCAGGAAGCCGAGAACAGCTCCGGCCAGCATGACCGGGATGACCGCTTCGTTGATCTGACCGCTCACGATGAACGTGATGGCCATGGCGACGCTGGCGATGATGGCGATGCCGCCGGCCAGCCCATCCATGTTGTCGAGCAGGTTGAGGGCATTGGTTATGCCCACCAGCCAGAAGATGGTGATGGCGTTGTTAAGGACGTCCTGATCCGTCCACGGCAGGCTGAGGCCCAGGTAGACGATGAGTGCCGCCGCGCAGACCTGGATGATGAGCTTGACATATGGGCGCATCGGTCTGAGGTCATCCCATAGGCCGGCCCCGAACAAAAGCGTCCCGCCCAGCAGCACCGCTCCGACTCGCGGCACATCGGGCAGGAAGAGGAGACACCCGACCATGAAGGCCACGAAGATGCCGATGCCCCCCAGCAAGGCGGTCGGTCTCTTGTGCCAGCGATCCTCGCGCGTCGGAGCGACAAGACCGAAGCGGTAGGCCAGCGCCCGTACCAGCCAGGTAAGCGCGAGGGCCGCTACGAAGGTCGAAGCGGCCGCCGCCCCCAGCCAGATGAGCGCGTCATCCACGTTTGCGCTGGCCCCACGATCCTGCCGCGGCAAGCGGAGCGTAGACACCGGTCCGCTCGCTCGCGCGGCGTCGCTCGTGCTCGATCATGTCGGTCAGGATGTCGTCAAGTGACATGGTCGGCCGCCAACCGATGAGATCGCCGACCTTGGATATCGCCGGCAGCCGGCGCATCATGTCCTCGAAGCCTTCCTGGTAGGCCTCCTCGTAGGGGACTTTGACGATGCGCGACTCGGATCCGGTCATCCGCACGATGCGCTCGGCGAGGGCGAGGATGGTCACTTCCTCATCGCTCCCGACGTTGTACACCTCGCCCACTGCCTCGGGATGCTCGGCCAGCTCGATGAGCGCCGTCACGGCGTCATCCACATGCAGGAAACAGCGGCTCTGTGAGCCGTCCCCGAAGACCGTCAGGTCCTGACCCTCGAGCGCCTGCGAGATCAAGGTCGGCATGACCATCCCGTACTGGCTCGTCTGTCGCGGCCCGACCGTGTTGAAGAGGCGGACGATGAGCGTCGGGACCCGCTTCTCCTTCCAGTACGCGATAGCCAGGAACTCGTCTATGGCCTTGGAACAGGCGTAGCTCCAGCGACCCTTGTCGGGCGGCCCCATGACCAGGTCGTCATCCTCGCGGAAGGGCGTGTGCTCGCGCTTCCCGTACACCTCCGACGTGGAGGTGATGAGGACCCGCTTGCCCTTCTTGGCGGCCAGCGAAAGGACCACCTCCGTGCCCTGGATGTTGGTCTCGATGGTCCGCACCGGGCTGTCCACGATGAGCCGCACGCCGACGGCCGCCGCGAGGTGATAGATCACATCACACAGGTCGACCAGCTCCGCCGTCAGGTGGCGGTTAGTGACGGTATCGATGTAGTAATGCAGCGACGGGTGGCGCTTGATGCGCTCCAGGTTCTCGATGCTGCCGGTCGACAGGTCATCGAGGACATGGACCTCGTTGCCGCGATCGAGTAACCGTTCGGCGAGGTGCGAGCCGATGAAGCCAGCCCCTCCCGTGATCAGTGCCCGCATCGTGACCTCTGCTGCGTCGATGGTCGCTCGGCTTTGCGACCCCAGGGGCGCACCGAAAGGGCCGCGACTCGATGGCCATCATAGCCGTTCAAGACGGCCCCACCAGCGGCGCGGTCTTGGCGCCTGGCGGGATGTGGGTCGGTCCCGGACAGACCGGGCTCAGGTCTCGGGCAGACCGGGCACCGGAAAACGCCGGCAGATGTCCAGGACCTCGGCCGCGATGCGTTCGCCCGTTGCAGCTTGGTCTCGCTCTCGAAGCGCCTGCACGATGAGCGTGCCCACCCGGCGCATCTCAGTCGGCCCGAAGCCGCGCGTGGTAGTGGCCGGCGTTCCGAGCCGGATGCCGGAAGCGATGTTGGGCTTCAGCGGATCGAACGGGATCGCGTTCTTGTTGACGGTGATACCGACCGCGTCCAGGAGCGTCTCCGCCTCCCGGCCGGTGACCCCGAGGGGCGTGACATCGACCAGCAGCAGATGGTTGTCCGTGCCACCCGAGACCACCTTGGCGCCTTCGGCGGCGACCGTCTCAGCCAGGATGCGGGCGTTCTGGACGGTCCGCTCCTGGTCCATCCGGAACCCTTCGCTGGCCGCCAACTTGAGCGCCACAGCCTTGGCTGCCACGACATGCTCCAGGGGCCCGCCCTGGACGCCGGGGAAGACGGCCTTATCGATCTGGGCGGCCAGGCCGGATCGCCCGAAGACCAGTCCGCCACGTGGCCCGCGCAGCGTCTTGTGGGTGGTCGTGGTCACCAGATCGGCGTGCGGAAAGGGGCTGGGATGGAGGCCTGCTGCGATAAGGCCGGCGATGTGCGCCATATCGACGAACAGGAAGGCCTCGCTGGCACGAGCGATGGCCGCCATCCGCTGGAAGTCGATGACGCGGGGGTAAGCGCTCGCGCCGGCCACGATGAGCTTGGGCCGCAGCTCGTGGGCCCGTCTCTCCAGTGCCTCATAGTCGATCCGGTAGTCGTCCGCGCGCACGCCGTAGGCATGGATCTCGAACCACTTGCCCGAGAAGTTGACCGGCGAACCGTGGGTGAGGTGACCACCATGGGCCAGGTCCATGCCCAGCACGCGGTCGCCGTGGTCGAGTACCGAGAGGTACGCCGCCATGTTCGCCTGGGCACCCGAGTGGGGCTGCACGTTGACATGCTCGGCACCCGGGAACAGGGCCAGTGCGCGTTCCTCGGCCAACGTCTCGATGACGTCG
>Ga0136617_10002864_pt1 | contig 15389 bp, 12 predicted proteins | sample AntDrymUQ3222106_2_FD_129672 | JGI IMG/M metagenome (GOLD analysis project Ga0136617, IMG submission 129672) | Polar desert sand microbial communities from Dry Valleys, Antarctica - metaG UQ322 (21.06) | ecosystem: Environmental > Terrestrial > Soil > Desert | place: Antarctica: Dry Valley...
CGCGCGAGGGCCAAACGTTCATGCTCGGCGCCTCGACCTGGCGGATCGAGGAGATCACCCGCGATCGCGTGCTCGTCTCGCCTGCGCCCGGCGTGCCTGGAGCTGTGCCTTTCTGGAAGGGCGAGGGCGTCGGACGGCCGTACGAGCTCGGCAAGCGAATTGGAGAAGCGACTCGAAGTCTGTCGGCACTTTCTGACGAACGTGCCAGGGAGAGGCTGCGTGGGGAGTACCACCTCGACGAATGGGCGGCCGGGAACCTCCTGACGTTCATCCGCGAGCAGGAGCGCGCCAGCGCGCTGCCGACCGACCGGACGATCGTCGTCGAGCGGTTTCGTGACGAGATCGGTGACTGGCGCGTGTGCGTGCTCACTCCCTTCGGGGGACGGGTACACGCACCCTGGTCGATGGCCCTCGCGGCGCGGATGCGCGATGCGCTCGGGCTCGAGGTGCAGTCGCTGTGGTCGGACGACGGAATCGCGCTGCACTTCCCGGACGCCGACGCGCCGCCCGCGCTCGCCGACGTATGGCTCGAGCCCGACGAGGTCGAGGAGCTCGTCGTGCAGGAGGTCGGGCAGACTGCCCTCTTCGGCGCCCGCTTCCGGGAGAACGCCGGGAGAGCGCTCCTGATCCCGCGCCGCCGACCCGGTCAGCGGACACCTCTCTGGCAACAGCGGCTCAAGGCTCAGAATCTGCTCCAGGTCGCCCGGAAGTACGGCTCATTCCCGATCGTGCTCGAGACCTACCGCGAGTGCCTGCAGGACGTATTCGATCTGCCGGCCTTGAAAGGCATCCTCGGCGGGCTGCAGACGCGAGAGCTCGCGGTCGTCGAGGTCGAGACGCAGTCCGCGTCGCCGATGGCCGCCTCCCTGCTCTTCGACTACATCGCGACGTACATGTACGAGGACGACACACCGGCGGCCGAGCGGCGGGCTCAGGCGCTCTCGCTCGACCGGGAGCTGCTCCGCGAGCTGCTCGGCGCCGAGGAGCTGCGGGAGCTGCTCGACCCCGACGCGCTCGCACAGGTCGAGTCCTCGTTGCGTCCCGCGCCGCGCTCGGCCGACGAGCTGCACGACCTGCTCCGCCGGGTCGGTGAGCTCAGAGACGACGAGCACGACCCGGCGCTCGGGGAGTCTCTTGTGGTCGAGCGTCGTGCGTTCCGAGCGCGCGTCGGCGGGTACCAGACCCTGATTGCCGTCGATGACGCCGGGCTGTACCGCGACGCGTTCGGCGTAATGCCACCCGGCGGGCTCCCTGCCGTGTACCTCGAGCCCGTCGAAAGCCCGCTCGAGCGTGTCGTGCTCCGGTTCGCGCGTGGCCACGGACCCTTCACGACCGGTGAGCTCGCCGTGCGTTACGGACTCGAGCTCGACGCGCTCGAGCGGCTCCTCCTCACGCTCGAACGGCGCGAGCTCCTCGTGCGCGGTGAGTTGCGGCCGGGCGGGAGCGAGCGCGAATGGTGCGATCCCGACGTTCTCCGCCGCATCCGCCGCGCGTCGCTCGCTGCCCTGCGCCGGGAGGTCGAGCCGGCAGAGCAGGCTGCGTTCGGTCGGTTCCTGCCCCGGTGGCACGGCATCGACCGTCGTGCGACCCTGCGCGAGGCACTCGTGCCGCTCCAGGGGCTCGCGCTCCCGGTGGGCTTGTGGGAGACCGAGATCCTGCCGCGCCGAGTGCCCGACTACCAGCCGCTCTCGCTTGACGCGCTCTGCTCGTCGGGTGAGGTCGTGTGGGTGGGCGCCGGTCTCGACCGGGTCGCGTTGTACTACCGCGACGACGCGCCTGTGCTCGGCCCGCCGGCGAGCGACGAGCCGCTCGCCGGCGCGCCCTACGACGCGATTCGAGCAGCGCTCGCGCGGAGCGCCGAGTTCTGGCTCGATCTGCTCGAGGCCGTCGAGCTCGATCCCGCCGAGGTGCAGACAGCATTGTGGGAGCTCGTCTGGGCCGGGGAGGTAACGAACGACGCCTGGGCGCCGCTTCGGGCGAAACGGCGGTACGGCATCCCGACGCCGGAACGACGGTCGAGGCGCTTCGCGCGCTCCCGCGGCTCGGCTCAGAGCTCGACCGTGGGACGCTGGTCGCTCGCTGCTCGGCTCTTCGGTGAGGTCACCACGGGTGAGCGGCGTGCGCTCGCCGAGCTCCTGCTCGAGCGGCAGGGGATCGTCACGCGCGACGGGGTTCGGGCGGAAGGGATCCGTGGAGGCTACGGGGCCGTCTACGGTGAGCTACGGGCACTCGAGACGATCGGCGTCTGCCGGCGTGGCTACTTCGTGGAGGGTCTCGGCGGTGCCCAGTTCGCGCTCGCCGGAGCGGTCGAGCGGCTCCGCGAGTTGCGGCGCGAGGAGCATGACGACGCTCTCGTGCTCGCCGCGGCGGATCCTGCGCAACCGTACGGGGGCGTCTTGCCGTGGCCGAGGCGCTCAGGGGCGCGGGCAGCTCGTGTGGCCGGGGCGCACGTCGTGTTGCTCGGCGGGGAAGCCGTGCTCTACGTCGAGCGAGGCGGACGATCGCTGGTACCGCTGCGCGACCCCGACCCTGACTGGCTCCGGCCGGCCTTGGCTGCGCTGGTCGAATGGGTGCGGGCTGGAGGAACCCGCAGGCTGTCTGTCGAGCGCTTCGATGGCTCGCCGCTCGTCGACACCGATGCGATGGCACTCCTCGTCGAGGCGGGCTTCCTTGCGGGCCCGCGGCGGGCCGTGCTCCGGCCGTGAGCACGGCTTTGGGCCGATAGGACTCCGCGAGACGCCGCTGCCCGTGCCGCACGATCGGGGCAGCGACTCGGCACGCCCGCCGTCTAACGGCAACCCGTACGCGGCGCGATGCCTGGTGGGGGGCGCGTCCGGGGCAGCCGGTCGGCACATGGTTCGCGGCACGGCAAATCGCAGGCTGGCGACGCAACAACGGCGCGGTTCGCGAGCGGTACCGTCGGTACCGTCGAGATGCCCGAAGGCGACAGTCTCCACCGCGCGGCTGCGCGACTGCGCGTACTCGTGGGAGAACGAGTGACGGCGGAGTCCCCGCACGAACGCGGGGTAGCGACCGGCGTTGCCAAAGCGGTCGACGGCCGTGTCCTCCAGTCGGTGGAGGCGATTGGCAAGAATCTGCTGCTTCGCTTCGACGGCGACATCGTCGTGCGGAGCCACCTGCGGATGAAGGGACGGTGGCGCGTTCGTCGCGCCGGTGGGCCGATCGCCGGACGGCCGTGGCTCGTGCTCCGCGGAGCGGGGTGGGAGGCAACACAATGGAACGGGCCGGTGCTCACGCTGCAGCCCGATGCCCGGGTTCGTGTCGGGCCGGATCTGCTGGCCGACGGTGCGGTGCCGGAGGAGCTCGTCGCTCGGCTGCGACGAGCCGACCCGGAACGCCTGCTCGGAGAGGTATTGCAGGATCAGCGACTCGTTTCCGGTATCGGCAACATGTGGATGTCCGAGCTTCTGTGGGCGACGCGGCTCTCCCCGTGGCTCACGATCGGCGAGACGATCGACGTCGAGCTCGGCGCAGCGCTCCGGTGGGGGCGGGAGACGATGCGCGCCTCGGTCGCCGGCACCCGGCCCGGGCGCGCCGTCTATCGGAGGTCGGGACGGCCGTGCCTCCGCTGCGACGCGCTCATCCGCGCGCGGGGTCAGGGAGACGCGAATCGCACCGCGTACTGGTGTCCCGGCTGTCAGCGCGGGCCGCAGCCGTCGCTCACCTGAGCTGAGCGCGCCTACTCTCCTGCGCGCGCATCTCCTGCGCCCGCGTCGAGACTTGTGCATCAGCCTGGCCAGACGGGCCAGGTCCGAAATGGGTCACACCCGGGCCACCGACCTCCTCCCCACGGCTCGAGCCTATCGCCGGGAGGGGTAAGGGAGTGTGACGACTTCGTGCCAACATCGCACCAACTTCGTGCCGGTGGCGACCGTCGCGAATGCCGATCGCGGCAGGGACGAGGAGTCGCGTCCTCGAAGTCGTAAGCACCCTGAATGGCGATCCGCAGCCCGCAGCTGCACCACGCGCTCCGTTCGTTCACGCTCGGGGCCTTCGCCTACCTCCTGCGAGAGCTCGATGAGGGCAACGAGCAGCTCCCCTTCGCCTTCGACGAGCACGAGCGACGAGACGGCCCGACTCTCTATGAGTACCGCCCGCTCGTCCGCGACTTCGTCGAGCAGCGAGCGGGACGACTTCGCGGCCGGGACGATGTGCTGATCGCGCTGGAGGAGCTGCGGCGGGAACCCGCCGCAGCAATCTACGCGCGGGCGCACGCTGGGGGCTCCGCCGCCGAGGACGACGCGCTGTTTCGCACCGTGCTCGTCGATCTCCTCTTGCGCGTCGCGGAATGCTGTGGCGGGTTCGACTGGGACGACGAGACGTTCGATCGAGCGTATGCCGACCTCGAGCGCTCGCTCTTCGGCGAGCGTCGAAGCTATGCCGCGGTCGCCCCGCTCGTGGGGATCTCGGTCGGGATCGCCCGAGAGCTGCTACCGGGGCTCAGGATCCGAGCGGCTGCCGAGCTCGAGCTCTCCCGTCACTGGCCCGAGGCTCGGAGCCTCGTCCCGGACGGTTTCGGCCGCGAGCCGGACCGATTCTGCGTGCTCGAGCTGCGAACCGCGGTCGCCGTAGGCGAGGACGTTCCGGATGCGCCCGCCGAGCTGGCGGATGCGGTGAGCGCGATCCGCCTCGCGACGGGCGCTCCGCTCGCGGCGGGACCGTTGCTGTTCGAGACGCTCGACGGACGCCCGTACGGCATTCGACCCGTGCTCCCGATCGCGGCCACCGCGCCACCGGGGGAACCGACCCGTCTCGACGAGTTCCGTGGCACCGTCGCCACGGACGTCCTCGTACGACTGCCGCTCGCCGATTCCGATTCGCACTTGGCCGAGGCGCTCGACCGCTGGGAGTTGGCACTCTTCCAGCACGAGCCGTTTCGCTCGGAGCAAGTTCGTGCCTCGCTTGCCGCACTGCTGGGGCCGACTTGGCCGCTACGCACGACGGTTCTGCTCGAGCACGGCGAGTCTCCAAGAGAGACCCTGCATGCCGACCTGACCCTGCTCGAGACGGAAGGCCACGCGACTCCTTCGGCGCTCGCGGCGGTTCGACGGGCGCTCGTCGAGACGCTGCGGCACGGCAACCGGATCGAGCTGATCCGGGAGCTCGACCGCGTCCTGCTGGTGGGCGGCGAGCGCACCGGTCTGCGACTCGCTTCCTGAGCCCCCGAATCACGCCGCGCGTCCGTCGCACTTTCGGCACAGAGTCGACACGAACTCGTGACAGCTTCGCGGCTACGGTCAAGGCATGGAGGAGGCGCGCGGAATCGTCGACCAGCTCGACCGGATCGAGTCCATGCGACGGGCGAACGCGGGCCCGGCCGAGCTACTCGCCGAGCTGCGCGTCCTCCTCCACGAGGCGGAGGCGTGGTCGAAGGACGAAGGGGGTGAGGCCGGCGAGCGAGCTGTGGCGCGCCTCCGAGCGGCGCTCGCGCGTGACATGATCGAGGTGTGATCTCGCACTGGGACGAGCTCGAGCCGAGCCGGAAAGAACGTGGGCACATCGCTGCCAGCTGGCGAGCGCTCACTGGTGAGGCGTCGCTCTGGGTCGGCGTGCAGCGGATCGACATCGAGCCCGGCATGTGGGCGACGCCCCTCCACCTCGAGGCATCCGAGGAGGAGATCTTCTTCGTCCTCTCGGGTACGGGCGCCTCGGTGCAGCGGGACGGCGAGTCGGAGGGGGCCTACGCGGTCGGCCCGGACGATTGCCTCGTCCATCTCGCGCTCGAGCACGCGCACACGCTGCAGGCGGGCGACACCGGCCTGTCGGTGCTCGCCTTCGGCGAGCGGCACTACGCCGCCAACACGTTGCTGCCGCGGGCGGGCGTCTCGTGGCTCGGCCCCACGTGGGTGCTGGAGGGTGCGGCGGACGACCATCCCTGGGCGCGCGAGGCCGCTGTCGGCCCGCCGAGCAGCGCCGAGACGACGAGCCGGCCCTCCCGGATCGTCAATGCCGAGGAGGTGGAGGTCTCGAGGCGAGAAGGGGCAACGGTGGCCCACACGTCTCGCGATCTTGGTCGTGCCGCCGGCTCTCTCAAGACCGGATTGAAGCTGTACGAGGTCGATCCGGGGATGCTGCAGAACCCGCCGCACTCCCACAGCGCCGAGGAGGAGATCTTCGTCGTGCTCGAGGGCGACGGCACGCTCGAGCTCTGGCCGCATCCCCGCGTCGGCGGCGAGCGCGAGCGCCACGCCGTCTACGCCGGATGCACTGTCGCGAGACCTGCGGGCACCGGTATCGCGCACTCCTTCCTGGCGGGCGCCGAGGGCCTGACGCTCCTCGCGTACGGTCAGCGCGACCCGCGCGATGTGACGTTCTATCCTCGCTCGAACAAGTTGTCGATTCGCGGCCTGGGTGTGATCGCCCGGCTCGAGCGGCTCGACTACTGGGATGGGGAGGACTAGTGCGTCGCTCCGCTCGTAGGCGCCGGACGGGTCCGGCGCCTACGGGGATTGGATCGGACAGGCCCCTGGTGCCTTCGGAAGGCGCACTGGCGACGCACGGCTCGTTTGGCGCGCGGCATCCCGAGGGGTCTGGTGTCGCGATCGGGAATCGTGAAGGAGTCGGGCAGGCGGCGGTGAACGAGGCCACGTCATGGGTCTCATCCGTCTCCTGCCGCGCCCGACGGTCGCTCCCGTCCCGCCGCACGCACCTGCAGATCCCGAGTTGCGCACCGTGACCGGGCCCGGGGCCGAGTCCCCCGTTCCGGAATCGCTTCCTGCGGCCACTTCCATGCCTGCGAGCGACACGCCCGAGCGTGCCGCGACGCGCGTAATCGCGTTTGCGAACCAGAAGGGCGGGGTCGCGAAGACGACCACGACGCTCAACCTCGGGGTCGCGCTGATGGAGCTCGGGCGACGCGTGCTCCTCGTCGATCTCGATCCGCAGGGCAACCTCACGATGAGCCAGGGGCTGAACCCCGACGTGATCGAGCGCTCGATGTTCGACGTGCTCGTGCACAAGGTGCCGATCTCCGAGGTGATCGCCCGCCGAGAGGTCGACATCGCCGTCGCATCGATCGATCTCGCCGGAGCCGAGCTCGCCCTGAGCTCCCTCATCGGCCGCGAGCGGGCGCTCGAGAAGGCGCTGGTTCAGGTCCGGAGCGCATACGATTTCGTCCTCGTCGACACGCCGCCATCACTCGGGCTCCTGACGATCAACGCATTCGTCGCGGCGACCGGCGTGATCGTTCCCGTGCAGTGCGAGTACCTTTCGCTACGCGGGCTCGTCCAGCTCGAGAACACACTGGCGATGGTGCGCGACAACCTCAATCCCCACGTCGCGGTCGAGGGAATCGTGCCGACGATGTACGACGGCAGGACGCTGCACGCGCGCGAGGCGATCGAGATCCTCGAGGAGAACTTCGGCGAGCTCGTCTACGAGACGCGAATCCGCAAGACCGTGCGGTATGCCGAGGCGCCGGTGAAGGGCAGCTCGGTGTTGAAGTACGATCCAACGGGAGCTGCTGCCGATGGGTATCGTCAGCTTGCCCGCGAGATCCTGGCGAAGGAGGAGCAGCGTGGCGCGCAAGCGCGCGAGCATGCGTGAGGGGCCGCTCGCCGAGCTCTTTCGCGCAACCGAGGCCGCACAGCGCTCGCAGGAGCCGTCCCCCGACGACGGCACGCCCGCTGCTTCGTCGAGCGATGCGGCCCCGAGCTCGATCCCCGCGGAGGAGCAGGAGACGCTGGTCGGAGACCCGGCGGGCGTCGAGCGGGGGCTCGCGTCCCTGGATGCGACGGTCGAGCACGTCTACGACTTCGAGGTCGGCGACGCTGGCGAGTCCGCTCCGTCGTCGGCCGTGGGCGCGGCCGCGCCCTCGCCCACGCCGGCCATGAGCGACCCGCAGGACGCAGTGCCAGCCACACTCGCACCGGCGATCGCCAATGCGCCGTCGGCCGCTCCGGATGAGCCCGACGAGCCGCCGTATCAACCGCCGGCAAGTCGCTTCGTGACGCCGATGCCCGAGGCTCGACCGCAACTCCACGTCGCCGGTGAAGCTGCCTCGTATCTAGCGGTCATCCGAGTCGTGGGAGTGGGCGGCGCCGGGATCAACGCCGTCAACCGCATGCTCGACGCGGGGATCGCACAGGTCGACTTCCTCGCCGTGAACACCGACGCCCAGCAATTGGACGTCTCGGACGCGCCCGTCAAGCTGCACATCGGCGAGCAGCTCACACAAGGTCTGGGCTCGGGCTCCGACTCCGACACGGGCCGCAAGGCCGCCGAGGAGGGCTACGACCGGATCAAGACCGCCCTGCGCGGCAGCGACATGGTGTTCGTCACCGCCGGCGAGGGTGGTGGCACCGGTACCGGTGCGGCCCCCGTCGTCGCAAAGATCGCACGCGAGCTCGGCGCGCTCACCGTCGGAATCGTGACAACGCCGTTTCGCTTCGAGGGCACCCGCCGCCGAACGACAGCCGACGCCGGGATCGAGGCGCTGCGCGGGTGCTGCGACACCGTGATCGTGATTCCCAACGACCGCCTGCTCGAGGTGCTCGACCGCTCCACCTCGATGATCGAGGCCTTTCGCATCGCCGACGACGTGCTCCGCCAAGGCGTTCAGGGCATCTGCGACCTGATCACGCTGCCCGGCCTGATCAACCTCGACTTTGCCGATGTCCGCACGATCATGGCCGACGCGGGCTCGGCGCTGATGGGGATCGGCTATTCCGAGCGCGGCGAGGGCCGGGCGAAGGAGGCCGCGGAACGCGCGCTCCGCTCGCCGTTGATCGACACGGAGATCGTCGGAGCCCGCGGCATCCTCCTCTCGATCGCCGGAGGCGACGACCTGACCCTGATGGAGGTGAACGACGCGGCCGAGGTCGTGCGCCAGGCTGCGACCGACGACACGAACATCATCTTCGGCGCCACCGTCGACGAGCGACTCAACGGGCAGGTCTGGGTCACGGTGGTTGCCACGGGTCTCGGTGGCGCCCGTCGGCGCCCCTTCATCCCCTCGCTCGGCGACAGTGCCTCGCGCTCATCGGGCTCGAGCGCTCACGAGCGCGGCGAGCTGCCCAGCTTCTTGCGCTGACCCGGCTCAGCGGTCGTCCCAGCGACGACTCGCTCGTTATGGCCGACGCCGTCGCGTCAGAGCGCCGGCAGAACAACCGTGAACGAGAACGCCAGCGAGACAGCGGCTGAGAGCACGCCCACTGCGGTCCGTCGCAACGCCGGTCGCACGATCGTCCCGGCCAGCGTTAGTGCGCCGGCCGCGCCCACGGCAATCGCGGCGAGCATCTCGGTTGCTCCGAACGCGATTCCGGCTGCGAGGGCGGTCGCGGCCTCCACGCCGTGCACGCCGAGCGCGAAGGCTACCGCGGCGCTCGCCACACCGGCATTCCCGGGTGTGATCGGCAACACCGCCGCAAGCTCGATCGCCGGCACGACGACGAGGGCCGCCAGCAGAGGGCGCTCGATGCCGAGCGCCGCCACGATCGCGCTCACCGCCGCGACCTTGCACGCGAGTCCGGTCGCTGTCAGGACGGCTACCGCCCCGAGCGAGCGCGGCGCCCGGCTGAGCGCCTGAAACGCGTGGAGCACCAGTCCGAGTCGCCGTCGCAGCGGGACCCGGCCCGAGACGATCGTCGCGACCACCCCGGCTCCGATGCCGATCGCGATCACCGCCAGCGGCCAGGCTGGAACGACGTCGGCCGCCGCGGCGGCGCCGACGAGTGACGCGAACCAGACGGCACGCACCGCTCCTACCGCGGCGCCGGCCCCGCCGGCCTGCCAGAGAGCGCCGTCGATCTCGCTGACACGTGCGAAGAGCGCGACCCGCACCGCGCTTCCGACTCGGAACGGCGCCACGGCGTTGAGTCCCGAGCCGACGCCGTACCGCGCAATCGCGTCGGCATGGTCGATCGGGGAACCGCACGACCGCAGCGCAACACCCCACGCGAGCCCACTGAGCGCATGCATGGAGACGAATAGCAGCGCGGCGAGCCAGAGCCAGGTCGGCTCCGCGTCGCCGAGGCCGGCGAGCGCGTCGGCCACGCGCCCGCCGAGCAGCTGGGGGCTTGCGGCAAGCAGGATCAGCGTCCCGGTGGAGAGGACGGCGAGGACGAGCTGTCGTCGGAAGGGAGGGATCATCGGCCGCCCCCGCCGTGTCGGCAGCCCGAGCCGCCGGCTTGAGCGGGATCACTCGCCTCCGGGCGCCGCAAGGCTCGGCTGCGGCCGCGCACTAGGCTTGCTCGGATGCGCGGAGCGGTGGCTGCCGGGAACCGCCACACGGCGGAAGCGGGTGCCTGGGCACTGGCCGAAGGTGGTGGCGCCGTCGATGCCGTCGTTGCGGCGACGCTGGTGGCGTTCGTCGCCGAGGGGCCGCTCACAGGCCCCGCGGGCGCGGGCTTCCTGATCCACCACGAGCACGGACATCCCCCGGTCGTGCTCGACTGCTTCTTCGCGGTTCCGAGCAATCCGTACGGAACGACGGACGAGGTCGTGATCGACTTCGCGGATGCCTCGACGCAGACGTTCCACGTCGGCGAGGCCTCGGTGGCCGTCCCCGGCCTACTCTCCGGGCTGGCTGCCGCGCACGAACGATCCGGAAGATTGCCGTGGGCGCACCTCGCCGGGCCCGCGCTCGAGCTCGCACGCCGAGGCGTGGCGCCGACAGAGGCGCAGCGCTTTCTCCATCGGATCCTCGTTCCGATCCTCCAGCGTGACGAGGGCGGCCGGCGCATGTACGCCGATCCCGACAGGATCGTCACAGACGACCTCGTTCCCACGCTGGAGCGGATTCGCGATGCAGGCGCAGCGGCGCTGATCGACCTGCTCCCTGAGCTCGCCGACGATCTCACCCGGTACAGACCGCAGCTCCGGGAGCCTCTCGACTGCCGGTTCCGCAACCAGCGCGTGGCGACGACGCCGAGTCCCTCGATCGGCGGTGCGATCGTGCAGCGAGCGCTCGCGCTGATCGATCGCGACGGCACAGGCGGCCCTGCCGGCTCTGCGGGGGAGGCAGCTCGGCTCGTGGCGGCGCTGACCGCCGGGTATGGAGCCGCGGGAGGCGGAGCGCGGCCCACAGGGACGACCCACGTCTCTGTGATCGCCGCAGACGGGGGAGCCGCGGGCTTGTCGTCGACGCTCGGCTCGGGCGCCGGCGTCTTTCGCCACGGCTTCCAGCTCAACAACATGCTCGGCGAGCTCGACGTGATCGGAACGACGCCGCGCGAAGCCGGCGAGCGGCTGCCGAGCATGATGTGCCCGACGCTCGTCCTCGACGACGACGGCGACGCTCGACTCGTCGTCGGCAGCGCCGGATCCGTGAGGCTCGCCGGCGCGATCGCCCAGATCGTGGCCGGGGTCGTCGGCCAGGGACTCGGGGTAGGCCAGGCGATCGAACGACCACGGATCCATGTCGACGGGGCGATAGCTCACGTCGAGGGCGGGTGGAGCGAGGACGTCGGACCGACGATCGCGGCAGCAGGCTTCGAGACGGTGATCTGGTCCGGGCGCAACCTGTTCTTCGGGGGCGCCTCGGCTGTTGAGCGACGTCCGGACGGGACGTTCGCCGCCGCCGGCGATCCTCGTCGAGGCGGGCGCGGAGTGGTGGTCGGTTGATCGTCGTCGAGGCGTCGCACACCTCGGCCCGGGGGCGCCTGACTGGACGGCCGGCTCCCGCGAATCACCAAAGCCAACCGACGCAGCTGTCGATAGGCGGAGGCTGCTGCCTTCGCGACGCTCACGGCCGGTCGAGCTCCCTGGACAGTCCTCTCGTCGGACTGATGCCCTCCATCAGCAGCGACTCGACGAGCATCGCACGCATCTGCGGCTCGAGCGACGGATCGAAGAGCCCCGAGCCACCCACCGTTCCGCCCGCCGCACGGACGTGGTCGACGAGCTCCTGGATCGTGGGTGTCGGGAACCGGAGCTCCCACGCCCGGACGACCGCGCGCTGCGACTCGATCCGCGGCGAGGGCGGCCCGGAGACCCTCGAGCGGAGTCGTTCCAGATGTCCGAGCGCGTCGCCGTGCGAGAGCCCGAGCTCGGCCAGGAGGCAGCCCACCACCATCCCGACGCGCCCGACCCCGACGTCGTCGTGGAGATACACGAGCCAGCCATGGGCGGCCGCAGCGCCGACGGCGTCGACCGCGGCCTGGATCCGTACCTCGCTTGCCTGCTCGTCTTTCGCCAGTGGCACGCGCACGTGGCGCACGCCGCGGGGCAGCAGCTCCGAGTACGGCTCGAGCTCGCCGTCCTCGGTGAGGTCGACGAACGAGTCGAACCCGGCGTCGAGGATGCGTCTCAGCCGCCGCTCGGTGTCCTGCTCCGAGCGCCCACCCGGATAGGGGCCCGCAACCACGGGTGCGACTGCGAGGTAGGCGCCCGGAAGCGGCGGTCGGAGGAAGCTGATGCTGCTGTCGTCCATCCCGACAGCGTGCCGACGCACCTGTGACGTGTCTGTGCCGGATCTGCGCCGAGAGCGTGCCGATCTGCTCACAGGCTGCGGCGAGGCATGCCTCGCCGCAGCGCTTGCCGCGAGGAGCACATGGTCTCAGTCGTCAGCTCCTGGCGTCTCGACGGCCTTCCAGGCCGCGCCGCGTGAGAACCCGCGTCGCAGCAAGAAGTCGACTGCTTTTCGCCGGGCGGCGTCGTCCGACGTTTGCCGCTTCCCGAGCGCAGCCCGGGCCAGGGCGAGCTCGTCGTAGTCGTCGTAGGCCTCGGCGAGGGCGGCTGCGGCGTCCTCGCCGGAGAGACCGCGCGCACGCAGCTTGTGCTCGGCTCGGCGTCGTCCGTACCCGCGAGACCGCATGCCGCGAGATAGGGCCCCTGCGAGCTCGGCGTCGTCGACGAATCCGTAGTCGGTCGCAAGCTCGATCGCCTCCCGCGCTAGCTCCTCGGGGATCTGACGTGCAGCGAGCTTCTGCTCGAGCTCGGTCACAGACTGCGGTCGCACGGCAAGGGAGCGAACGACGAATCGCCGCGCACGTCCACGGGCGAGGACCGTCTCGAGCTCCGACCGGCGAGCGTCGTCGAGCTCGTCGCCGTCCCCGATCCCGAGCTCGACGAGCTCGACGGGCTCCACCCGAAGCCACGGCGTGTCGTCGAGTCGCAGCTCCACCGTTCGCGTCCGCTGCCGCCCGCCCCCTTGATCGCGCACGACCGTGAGCCTGGCCACGGCCCGAACGGTAGACGAGCGACCGACGCCGATCCGAATCGGGCACCATGTCCGGCATGAACGCCGCGCGCTCCGCCGTGTCCGTCCTCTCCTGTGCGTGCGCCGTCGCACTCGCCGGTTGTGACTCGGGCTCCGATGGCGGGACAGCGACGCCGCCACCCGCGTCGACCGAGACGACGGGAGCAAACGTCCCGCTCGAGCAAGCCTCGACCGACCCGGTTGTCGTCTCCGCGACGATGGTGGAGACCGCGCTCCTCACCGATGTCCGGGCCGCGCGGCACGGATCGTTCGACCGCGTCGTCTTCGAGTTTCGCAACGGGGTGCCGGGCTACGACGTGCGCTACGTCGCGCGACCGGTGACAGCGGACGGCTCGGGCGCCGAGATCGAGGTCGCCGGCAGCGAGGTGCTCCAGATCCGCATGGAGAGCGCGCTCGACGCGGATCTCACAAAGGAGTCCGCGCCACGAACCTACACAGGGCCCACCCGCCTCGATCCCGACACGCCACAGCTCGCGGAGGTCGTGCGCACGGGCGGCTTCGAAGGCGTGCTCACCTGGGTTGCCGGAACGAGATCCCGCGCCGCGTTCCGCGTGACGACGCTCGAATCCCCGCCACGCCTCGTCATCGATCTGCGCAACGGCTGAGACGAAATTCGCGATTCGCGTCTCGACTCGGCACACACTGGGTACCACGTCCTCGATGACGACCGAGCTGGAGCGACGAGCCGCCCACGACGAGATCGTGACGTCGTCGTTGATCCGTGCCGCGGGCTCGCTCTACGACGAGCTGCTCAATCGTGTGCTCTTGTCCTCTCAGCGGGTGACCTCTGCCGCCGAGGGAAAGCGCTTGCTCGCCCAAGATGACGACGCAGAGGAGCTGACGGATCGCGTGCAGCGCCTCGTGATGCTGGCGGTGCCCGTCGTCCGCACGCTCGCACGCGGCGCGCGGCTCACCCGGGTTCCGTGGGTGCTCGTGGCCTCGACCGCTGTCTCGACGACGACGACGATCCGTGCGGGAGTGCGGGAGGTGCGCGTGCTCGGCTCGCTCGTCGCACACCGCCTCGAGCAAACGACCGGGGCGCCTGCCGACCCCGCGCTCGTGAAGAAGCTGACGCTCGAGCTCTATCTCCGTCCCCGCCGGCAGCCCGACCTCTCCGACACGAGCCTTCCACTCGCAAAGCTCGTGCGCCGCTGGCTCCTCCGTGGCGCACTCGGCCGCGACACAACGAAAGCCGCAGGCAAGGCCCTCGACGCTGCGGAGCGTCTCGATCTTTCGCGTGTCCTCGCGCAGCGACGCTAGCGAGATAGTTCGGTTCTCCGCCCGCACACGTGCGGCGAGCCGTACGGGCGACGCAAGCGAGCAGGGCTAGCGTCGTCTCACATGCCTCCTCGCGAAAGGTGACTTCGATGGTTGCTTCCTCGAATCGGATCTGGTGGGCGCTCGCCCTGCTCAGCGTCGTGCAGTTCATGGTCGTGCTCGACATCGCGATCGTGAACGTCGCGCTCCCCTCGATCCAGACAGACCTCGGGTTCTCGCAGGAGAACTTGCAATGGGTGATCAGCGCTTACGCACTCGTCTTCGGCGGCTTCCTGCTGCTCGGAGGTCGTGCCGCAGATCTCCTCGGACGCCGGCGCATGTTCCTCGCCGGCCTTGCCGTGTTCTCGGTGGGATCACTCGTCGCGGCGCTCGCCTGGAGCGAGGCGTCCTTGATCGGCGCCCGCTCGCTCCAGGGGCTCGGTGCGGCGATCATCTCGCCTGCGGCGCTCTCGATCCTGATGACGACGTTCTCCGAGGGTCGTCAGCGCAACATCGCGCTCGGCGTGTGGGGAGCGGTGGGCGGGTTCGGCGCGGCCGCGGGTGTCCTCCTCGGCGGTGTCTTCACCGACGCGCTCAGCTGGGAGTGGATCTTCCTGATCAACATCCCGGTCGGGCTTGCAGCGATGGCCCTCGCACCCGTCCTGCTCGGGGAGAGCCGGGATCTGCGTGCGGCGAGCTTCGACGCGATCGGGGCGGTGCTCGTGACCGCAGGTCTCTCGACCTCGGTCTATGCGATCACGCAGGCGAACGAGTACGGGTGGGCCTCCCCCGAGACGATCGGCCTGTTCGCGGCGGCCGCAGGGCTGCTCGTCGGCTTCCTCGTGCGGGAGACGCGGGCGAGGGATCCGCTGATGTCGTTCTCGATCTTCCGGATCAAGACCGTCAGCGGCGCGAACGTCGCGGGCTTCATCCTCGGGACGGCGCTCTTCTC
>Ga0136617_10002865_pt1 | contig 15388 bp, 13 predicted proteins | sample AntDrymUQ3222106_2_FD_129672 | JGI IMG/M metagenome (GOLD analysis project Ga0136617, IMG submission 129672) | Polar desert sand microbial communities from Dry Valleys, Antarctica - metaG UQ322 (21.06) | ecosystem: Environmental > Terrestrial > Soil > Desert | place: Antarctica: Dry Valley...
CCGCCGAGGGATTTTAAGTCCCTTGTGTATACCAGTTTCACCATCCGGGCGTCGGCTTGACTCTTCTACACGGGCCGATCGACGTAAGGTCAGGCTGCAGGGCACGGTGCGCCGAGGTCCATCCATTCTTTGAAAGCACGCACGAAAACGTCTCGGGTTACCGGCGGCAATGTCCGTACGCCACCTGGGTTCCACCCCCACCCGACGAGCTTGTCATCGCGGACGTGCTTGAGCATCGCCTGCAAATCCTTGCCACCCGTTTCCTTGCGATCTTTGATGACGGCGCACAGCGCACGTGGCGACAGATCGATGAATACCATCTTGGTCTCGGGTGGCGGGAGATGCCAAGTTGGAGCGCCGGGCGGCGCGTTGACCCCGTAACTCGCGGGAGAATTCTGCGTTTGATGACATGCCGCACATTCCATGGCAATCGCACCGTGTCCGGTTGCTCCGCGCAAGACGTTTTGAGCGTGCCGCAAACCAGAGTCGAACTGCAACGGTGCATCACCGGGAATGTGACAATTTTGGCAGCGGGGGTGCTGCAAGACGGAACGGACGGTCTCGAATGCCCGCGCCGCCCGCGAGCTGGCGTCGGACTGACCATTAGCCGTCGGACACCACAGGGTGACGGCCAATAGGGCCGCCGAGCCGATTGCAAGACTTCCGCTGGATTTCATGGTGAGATCTCGATTCATAAATTGGCCGAAACGGATGTTACTTGAACCCGCGCGACGCGCCAATTGCCACATCCGGTCTCGAGGCGAACGTGCGGACGATCGCCGGGCGTAAGGCTTCGCCTACCGAGAATCCCAATGTCGCCGCTCCTGCGTTGACGTGAGAGATGACGCCGTTTGTCCAGGCATCGCGCGCGTCGCCGATACGGGCTGAGTCATGACTGTACGCAAGCGCTGGACCTCCGCGTTGTTCCAGCATATCGAGGGCGACGATGCCAGCCCGCTCCTTGCCGACACCTGCATCATTGAAGCAGCACAATGCGAGCACAACGCTTACTGCGTACTCACCGGCGCTGCGCCCCCCGTGCGAGCCGGTGATCAAAATCTGGCCGGTATCTTCGCGATCGACCCAAGTAATGGAGTCGAGCAACAGCACGCGTCTGCCGGCAAGTTCGGCGACAACCGGCTTATCCATCTGCAAGCGACTCTAGCGCGGCCGGCGCCAGAGACGCGGTTGCACCATCGCTCGTCAATCGTTTGCGCAATCTCCTAAACCGCAGCTAGTGCGTGAAATTCATGAACGGGAATGACAATTGGCGCCCGTTGCCAATGTTAAATCCTTCGACAGGTGAAGTGAATCCAGGATGATATCGATGGAATAACTCGTCAAAAAATGCGGCCGATCGTACCGAGTAGCCACGAGGTCAGTTGGCGTTTGGCAGGGTTTTCAGCCCGCTCATCGCCGGCATGGCAGCATCTGCCGCACGTGCAACCGCAACGAAGCGTCAGAGTACGCCGTTGCGCGAACGCAGCGGCAGAACCTTCCGGGTCGCATCGGCGACGGCTTGACTCTGTATTTGCTCTTGCTTGCGCCGTTCCCGGCGCACGCGCGCGAAGGTTTTGCGAAGATCGGTTTCCACACTTTTCGTGTAACGGAACGTCGGATCAAGGATGGATTTCATAGCGCCTCGTGGTCAGGTTTTAAGTGAAGAACGTTAGAACGTTTCCCTAGAACATCACGCAATTGGCGTTCCAGAGGGCAGTAAGGTACTTTCTTTCAATCACTTATGTTTTGAAGCGATGGCCTGAGCGGTATCGGCGTAAGGTTTATCGACACGTGCAGGCGCGGTGCCCGGTCGGTTGCCGGTTGCGAACACGTTGCAGCGGCGCGCGAACATTCGGCTTGGGAACGTCGGCGTCTAGGCCTTTAAGCGTGAAGCCCAGCACCTGCGCCGTGCCGTGAATCCTTTCCGACGTCGACCTCAAGGAATTGGGATTGCCCCTCGGGCCGCGAGTGAAACTGAAGACCACTATTCAGAACTCGATGCGGTCACACCTTCGCACGAGGCTCCGTCGCCGTCCGCGGGCGCCAATCACGACATGGCTGAGTACCATGTTCCCGTGCATGCGGATATCCCGACGCAGGATGTCTTCTTTCTCGACGAGGCCGACGACAAATCGTCGCCACTCAAGGCAAAGGGCGTCGGTGAGCTGGGCATTTGCGGGGCCGGGGCCGCCGTCGCGAACGCGGTTTACAACGCGTGCGGTGTGCGCATTCGCGACTATCCATTGACGCTCGACAAGGTGGTCAGAGGCACTCGCACGTAACCGCCCCTAAGACGCGTGCGTTGAGGCCGCGCGTCCAAAAACCCAATAATGGGGCGCGCCAGGTGGCGTGAGGGCGTTCGCTTTGCAGGCCGCCGCACTTTCAAGAGTCAGACGGCATCTTCCGGCACCTAAACGCATCAACTACGCGTCTTAAGTATCCGAAGACGACCTTCACTCGCCGAGGTAACGCTCGAGATCTTCCTCGGCAAGGATGCTCTTGTCGCGGCCTTGGCGACTCCAGTATCCCTGAATGCCGCGAAATTCGTCGAAGCGTCGTGCGAGGCGGGTTTGGCGCACCGCTTGGACCTGTTGTTCGGGGGTCGAGACCGGCTTCCGCGCCAACGCGATTGCTGCGCCACGTTAACCGCATCTGGCGCAACGTCTCAGTTTTCGTCCGCTGCGGAGTCGACCTCGGAAGGACAGGCGAGCCGCTAGAAAATGCACTTTGCTCCTTCCATCACTCTCAGCATTCGGTGGCACGTCGATGCCATCGACGACGCGCTCGTGATCAGAGTTTCCGCGACTGCCGCAGCTCACTGCGCTCGCCAAAGGACGTGTCAACCGTCCCGACCGCTCGTTCGTTTGCGAACAGTTGAGGGCCCGCACTTTGGCAATCGCGTGCATGGGAGCATGTCGATGCACCGGTGCGCTCGCACGTAGTCGCAGTTCGGGGGGTCGGTGCGGAGCGATGCAACGGTCGTAGATTCGCGTTGGACGCTTTGCGCAGCAAAGCGCGCGAGGTCCTGCGCATCCCGCGAAATGTCGACGATTCTTTCGATGGCGGGAGCGAGTTGACGCAGGGTGGAGGCATTGCACGTGCCTGCCGCGGCCCCAATGACAGCGTTGCCCACGTTCGTGGCGTTGCGCACGCGCCTCGCGTGGCCGTCGCTCATCGAGACGGCGCTTGCCGTTGCCGTGGTCGTCGCGATGGTTCCCTGGTTCGCGCGCTTCGGGACCGAGCCCGCCGGACGGGATCGACGGTTCGCCGACGCTTCGATCGAAGTGCAGGCGTTGCCCCCGCCGATCCTGGGCACACTTTGCGCGATGCACGCGCAGCTAGCAGAGCCAATGGTGCGCGAGCGCTTATGCGGCCGTATCGACACCTCCCGGGCAAGCAATCGCGAGTCGCTGCCCGCAATCCTTGGCAACAACATGCGATGGATTGCGCGCGCTTTCGAGTCGCCGCTGGAAAATGCTGACACGCGGCTGACTGAGCTGCGGCGTCAGCAACAGAACGGAACAGGTGATGGGCCGGAATCGCCGGGCGCCGCCAAATTTCTCGAGGCTGAGATTGCGGCGTACGTGCAACGCTACGCGCTTGAAAGAGACGGCCGTTCGGGCCCCGCGCCGCTAGCCTGCGCGATCGATCGCGTCGTGGCCGCCGCTCGTTCGCCAATCTTGAGCGGAGATGAACGCAGCGCGCCTGCCGTCGCGAACGCTGTGCTGCTGCTCGGCGCGGCGATGGATGGTCACGCCGCGACGGCCGCGGTTGCGTCGTCGGCTGCTTCGCCGCCATCTTCCGCCGTCGGCCAACGCGGATGCTCATATCCATCGCTCGCCGATGAACTGACGCGGGGTTCTTCCCTGATGGCGGACGCCCGCAATGCGGAGTTGCAGCGCACGAAGAACGGGGCGATACGCGATTTGCTCGCGACAGCAGGTTGGCAGTGGGGCGCATGGATGCTCGCCGGTCTCGTCCTCCTGAAGCTCAGTCGCACGCGGTTGCCTGCCGCGGTCGGTATTGGCATCGCTCTGGTCTCGTGGGCCGCAGCCGCATGGGTGGGACGCGTGCCGTGGCCGTTTGCGAAGGATCGTTCGTTCGAGCTCGGAACCGTCGACGCGCGCTGGGACGCGATGCCTGGCGAGTTCGTGATCGTCCTGCTCGTGCTGGCCGTCGCGCTCTTGCTGTTCGCTCCATGGCTGCGCAAATCGTTTGTCGCGGTACCGCAAACGCTCGCATCGCGCATCGGCTACCCAGGCTTCGTCGTGGCGACCGGCATCGGATGGCTGCTCCTGCTTGACTTGTCGGCGAACGGCCGACCGGGCAATCGCTTTCTGGCGCTTTATCACCACGGACACCTGTGGCTTGCGATGCTCGCGATCACCGTGCTCGCATTCCTGCGGCCGACGCTCGGCCGCTCGCTCGCCGCACTCCTGTCGGTCATCGATGAGCTGGGAGGCCGGATTGGCCGAGTGCTTGGCCGGCCGATCGCGCCTTTGGCGATCGTCCTGCTGCTGTTAGCTATCGTTGCCACCACTGGGATGCTTCTCGCAGGAATACGGCAACTGACGTCCGAACTGGGGCGGGTGTGGCTGATCATCGGCGTCGCTTGGTTTTTCTTTCTTCGCGGCGCGCCCACGGCGGAGCGGTTGGCGAGGCGCGGCAGCCTGGTGGCGTCGCTGGTGCGCTACGCCTGGCCGCTTGCGTTTGTCGCGATCGTGCTCGTCGGGATGATGCTCGTCACCCGTGACTTGGGACCGCTCTTGATCGGATCGTACGCGGCGGGCGCTTTCCTGGCCGCCACGGTTGCAATGTGGTGGCATGTTCGCACCGGCGCTGCGCGTGCCCCGGCGGCGCTCGCTGCGGGCCTGTTCGCTGCCTGGATCGTCGCGATCACGTTTGCGGTATTCGAGTTCGGTGCCGTCGATCCCGTGACGGCGGACCGGCTCGAGAACCTTGCAGCACCGCTCGCATCGGCCAATGACCAGCTCGCGCTCGTCGCGTGGTTTCGCCAAGCTGCGCCGGCCGAGGGATTCGGCCTTGGGGCGGTACCCTGGTGCGGTTTTGCGAGTTCTTCCGCCTGCGCTGGCGTGCCCGCGCAGATCCAAAGCGACTACACGTTCACTGCGCTCGTGGGTGCGTTCGGCTGGGTAACGGCTTGGGCGCTAACATTAGCGTTTGCGGTGTGGCTGCACCGGCTCGTCCGCTATCACGGACGCGTGACCCGCGGCGAACCGCGCTTCGTTCGCCACGCGGGACGCGTCGTCGCCGACGACCAGGCGTTCGTGAGTTGGATCTGTGTGACCTGGGTCGTGCTCACTCTCTGCCAGCTAGCGGTTACGGTGGCAGGCAACCTCGCCGTGCTCCCGCTGACCGGCGTTACGTTCCCGTTCGTGAGCTTCGGCATGACGTCGCTCGTCGTGAACGGAGCGTTGCTCGCGCTTTGCCTCAACGTGAACGCGCCAGAGGCCACCAATGCCTGATCCCCGGCGCATGTCGCTTCTCGATTTCGCGATCGCTTCGAGCATCGCCGTCGTACCGGTGTTGCTCGCGGTGCTGATCGGCATCGGATCCGTCGTGCCCGCCGAATGGCAGCGCCTCACCGGCGGCAGCCACGTCAGCGTTCGCCAGGTCGCGGCGCTTAAGACGTTCGAGCGCGCCATTGTTCGCCGCGAGACCGTCCAGATGGCTCCGCCGAGTGCGGAGGTCTTAATTTCGCATATCCCCGAATGCCGCGCCGAATGGACGGGACGCGATCGCGCACTGCTCCGCTTGCAGGCGTTGGTGGGACGCACAAACGACGATACGCGCACGACTGCGCGGCAGATCGCCGCGCAATTCGCGGAGCTCGATCAAGCGCTCGCGCGCATGAGCGTCGGCGGCAATCGTCGCGTCGTCGATGCCGTCGGCTTCGACGCCGTGCGCTGGGCGGAAGCGGCGAGGGCCGCGCTGCATACGGCTGTGGAGACGCCGGAGTATCCGGGGCGGCGGTTCAACGTGCGCTGCTCGGACCTCGCGTCCGCCGCGGCAAGCCTCGCGAGGGCAAACGGAAGAATGCTCGCCACACTCGCTTGGCGCGGAACCGAAGTGGATCATGCGATCGCGGACTGGCGGCCCGACCAGTATGTCGAGATTTCAGCACGCCAGGTTGCGCGCGCCAACCCGTGGGGCGGCGTCCACGGCTGTGTCTATCTGCTGAACGGCGGGTCCGATGGCAACGAGGCTCTGCCCGCGTTCTTCGTGAAAAGCACGCGCGCGGCAAACGAGCGTGTTTGCAAACAAACGGCGGTGGCAGGTTCTTCCATGAGCGAAAAAAGCCTCGTCGCGCCGGAGCCTATCGCCGGCGAGCCTGGCCCTGACGTTGCCGCGGAAGATCCGCGCTGGCAGGTTCCGCCGTCGCTTCAGGCGCTGCTCCAGTCGCTCGATACCCTGCAGCGACCGTCGGGCGCACGCTATCGGTCATATACGGAAGGCGGAGACGCCTCGCCTGGAACGGAGAGCAGCAAGCGCTACCGGCCGAACCGTGTCACGCTCGATGGTGCGCAAGTGAACGTCGGATTCTCCGTCGATCTCACCATCGATCCCGCGCTGCAGGCCCTCGCGCAGAAAACCGCTGCCTGCTACACCGGCCGGCAGGACGTGTGCCGGGCGCTGGGGCTCGTTCGTGCCGAGGACGGCAGCAACGCGATCGGCCATCGGCTGCTCGAGCGCGCCCTGGTGCGCATGGCCGCGGTCGCGATCATCGACGTGCGCAGCGGACGCATCGAGGCGCTTGCCGGTGCGCTGTCGCCGTGCACGCGGCAGGAAAACGACGGTCCGGGGCGGTCCGCGAACTGCGATCCGCGCCTGCCCTATCCCATCCGCTATCGTCCCGACGCGCTCTTAAATCCTGCCGTGTTTCTCGATGCAATGCCGGCGTCCGTCGTAAAACCGGTCATGGCAGCAGCGTTCTTTTCGAATGCGAGCGTCGGTCCGCGTTGGCTCGCTGCCGAGCGCGCAGCGATGCGTACGCCTGCGTCGCCCAGCCCCGACAGCCTGCGCGGGCAACTGATGCGTTCGAACTCGGCGCGCTTTCTCGACCGCATGTTCTGCGGTGACAAAGGCTTCGGGCCCTGCGAGCGTCCTTGGGAAATCCAGACGGCATCGCGCGCGTTCGGCTGGAACGAAGGATGCGACGAGCCCGGCGAGCGCTGCGGCAAGCGCGACCTGTTGTTCGGACGTTCGGTTGGCGCGGCAGGCGCGATGGGGCAGGGGGAGCCGCTGGCGACGTGGGTTTCGTATGGGCGCCTGCTCGCCGAGCCGGTCGGCGGAAAGCTCGGCGCACCCTTTCGCACGCGCGCTGCTGTCGCCCTCGATTCGGCTAAGGTCAAGCGCTGTGCTGCCGGTGCCGACGGCCGACGCGCAAGCAAGGATGATTGGGAGAAGTGCAGCGGCGGCACGCTCGTCGACATCGTCGCCGAGGGATGGGGACAGGGTCATGCGCGGTCGACGGCACTCGGTGTCGCCGGCATGATGGCCACGCTCGCCGCCGCTGCGAACGGTTCGAGCGAGCTTCGCCAGCCGCATCTCGTGCGCACGATGCGGGGGATTGCAAGCGACGTTCCGGCGGTGCTCGACTCCGACGTCATGCGCTGGGCCGCGGCGGCCACCGAACCGAATGCGGTGTCTCGCGATGCCGCGGAAGTGATCTTGAGCGGCCTCACCTACAGCCATCGCGAGGGAACGGCACGACGCGCCTGTGAGCAGGTTTTCGGGCCGCGCGGCTGCCGCGAGATCGACTGGATCGCCGGCAAGACCGGAACGCCCACGTTCCCGAACGACGACCGCTCGCTCGACGACCTCGCGAAGCTGTGCGCGCCGGGGATGAAACGTGCGCCGGCCGAGCAGGCCGCCTGCGGAGGTCTCCGCCCGTACAAATGGTACGTCGCCGCGTATAAAACCGAGCGCGGCAATCCTGCATGGACGAAGGCGATCGGCGTACTCACCGAGCGCAACTGGCTTGCCGACAGCGGTCGCATTCACGGCGCGGGCGATCACGGCCCGAACCCTGCAGCAGAGCTGGCGTTCCAGATCGCCGGTCGCCACGTGGGCGCGTTGGCGGGAGACCCGCGATGAGCCGCCACCAGCGCCTCGGTCGAGACGCGAACCGGCGCATCGATTTCGCCCCGCCGCTGATCTGGACCTTCGACGGCCCTTTCACAGTCTGCCTTGTTGACATCGAGGACACGCTGCGCCGCGCGATCGTTCAACTTGGTGATGTATCGGGCGTCGCTGTCGCGGTGGACCTGTCGCTTCCCGCGCTCGCAGCGCGGGTTGCGGCAGGAGATACCGTCCAACCCGCATGGAGTCGATTCCTGGCCCGCGTCGTTCAGCACTATGGCTTGCCGTCGCCGCCACGAGTCCGGCATCGCAAGGACGAAGGGCCGCTCGCGACGCTGGTCATCATCTACAGGAGCTAGAAGAGCATGCCACTCAAGCGCTGGATATTGCACACGATGAATCGGATGAATGGCATCGCCGGGCGTCCCGACCTCACGCGCCGCACGTCGCGTTCAAGCCCGGTGCCGGGCGGCACCGGCACCGAGCCGCGCGAGCCTTCGTTGCGCGGCGTGCCCGACGCTCTCGAGCCCGCATCCCCCGGCCCCGATCATCTGGGTACCTACGCGCCACTCATCGGCGCGATCCGTGACGAGCTCCAACACTTCGTGTCGAGCCAGCTTCGGCTGCATCTTGCAATCGCGGAGCGGGATCGGTATCTCCTCACGTCGATTGCGGTCGAGTGCGAGGACGACGATGAGGGCGGCGAGGTATTGCGCCGATTCAGTCGCGAGTTCACGCCCGAGCAGGTCAAGCGCTTCCTTGCCCGCGATGTGATCGCACACCTGCCGAATGCGAGCGCGATCGACCTGTCGCAATTCGCCGGGCTGAACACGACGGAGACGCACGCCAAGGATTCGGACGAAAACGACGGTTACGCGGACCTGCTCGCGCAACTCCGCGTGCCGACGAAGGGCGAAGAACCGCGTTCGTTCCATGTCGTGCTGCACGGCCGCTGGACCGAAACGGACGCAAGCGCAGCCACGTCCAAGCAAAGATCCGAAGCGGCTGCGGCGCCAGCGCCGGTTACGCCGCTTGCCGGCAGCCGGCTCGAAGTCGAGATCGAGGATGCCGACGGCCACCGCCATCTGACGTTGTCGTCGGTCGTTCCGAACCGCCGGTATGCGATCGGAAAGGGCGAGGGCTGCGACATCGCGGTCAACGGCGCGTTTGCAAGCCGCCGTCATTGCGAAATCTGGCTCGCGAACGGCGCGTGGTGGGCTGGCGATACCGGTTCGACGAATGGCATACGCGTCGAATCGATGCGTAGCGTGCTTGGCCGCTCGGGTGCCCAGGCGAGTGCCGCGGGGGCCAAGACCGCGATCGAGATCGTACCCGGCGCGCGCATCGTCCTATCGGCGCTCGTCCAAGGCGAACCGGCCGACTATCCGCGCGTGTTGCTAAGACAGTCTGAAGCCGCGGCATCGCCTGAAACTCCGTTCCGCCCTGGTGTCAAGTCTCCGACGACGCCTGTCACGCCGATCGCCGCGCCGCGACTGCGCCAACGCGAGCTCGCGCTGACGGTCACCATGGCCTCCGGGCTTCGTACGGTTCCAATCGGGCAGAACGCGCTGCCGATGAGCGTCGGCCGCTCGCGCAACCAGGACCTGGTCGTGGACTGGGCCCATGAGGGTGTCTCCGGACATCACATCGACATCGGCAACCTCGACGACACTGGCGCGGACGTCGAGGTTCATGGGGACAACGGCGTGACCATCGATGGCGTGATCCATCCTCAGGGGCGCCGGTTCCGCTGGCGGCTGGGTGATCGCATGACGCTCGGCCGCGCCTCCGGCGAGGAGCCAGAGTGCACGTTGCTGCTGTCCGGGAAGTCATGACTCGAATGCCCAACACCGTCGTCATGAACATGCTCACACCCCGCCAACCGGCGGAACTCGCGACGGAGCGCGAGCCGCGCACGCGGGCCGCAACGGTTGCGCGCGGGGAGCTCACGACCTCCCTTGCGCGTCTCGAGCTGGCCGCTGCGTCGTGGCGCGGGAAGCGGCAGTCGATCAACGAAGACTCGCACAGCGCGCTCGACGGTTTCTCGCCGGTGTTCGTCGTAGCGGATGGCGTGGGCGGCGGCGCGATGGCGTCGCGGGCGAGCCGCGAGCTCGTGATACGCATCCATCGCGCACTGGACGGCGCGCGCATCGACGACGACGCGGTGCGCGACGCGTTGCTCGACGCCGATCTCGAAGTGGCTCGCAGCATCGCTGACCATACCGACCAGCTCGGTGCCGCCACCGTCGCGTTGTGCGCAAGTACCGAGGCAGGGCTTGCGAATTGGCTGGTTGCGTGGGTCGGCGATTGTCGCGTGTACCGGATCGCCGCGAGTGCCGACCGCGCCGCGGAGCTCCTCACGCAGGACGATACGTACCGGCATCTATCCGAGACGCCACCTCCGGGCGGCGCGCCCGACGATCCCGCCCGCATGGTGGGAAACGGCGCAGTGAGCGATCCCAATTTGATGCACATCGACTTGCACCACCGCGAGATGCTCGTGTTGTGTAGCGATGGCGTGCACAAGCACGTGGACGGACAGGACATCGCCCAGTTGCTTCGTGACGGCTCGGTGCCGCTGGCGCGGCGATGTGCGAGGCTGATCGCAACTGCTCGCACGCGGGGCAGCGTCGACGATGCGACGGTGCTGGTTATTCTTCGTGCGGCGTTTCCATTGAATGAGCCGCACGCCACCCAAAGCGTGCTGACATGACCTCCGAGCAGATCGATCGCGTATTCGGACGTGCCCGGTTGCAGATGGTCACCGGCGCACACGTGGAAGTGTTCCGCGAGGCGGCGGCGCCCGGCGAAAGTCGTCGTTACACCAAGCGCTTCCTGAAAACGGAAGAGGGTGACTACGCGCAATGGACCGAGCGCGAATGGCGCGTCCTCGCGCGCCTCATCGGGCATGGCACGCGCTGCGTACCCGATGTCGTGCAGTACGACCGCGACGTGCGGGGCACGAAGCTCGTACAGACCTACGATGCGGGAGCGACGGTCGATCAGTGGGCTACGCTGCTGCCGGTCGAACGTGGCGGCCATCTCTACGCCCACGCCTTCGATGACTGTGCCCACTGGTGGGCGCTGGCGCACCACTGCCTCGTCGCGCTGGACGAGATTCATACGCTGCAGGTCGTGCATCTCGACGTGAAGGGCGACAACATCTGCATTCCGATCGCGCCGACGAACTTCGATCCCGCAATTCCCAAGCAGGCGATGTTCCCGACGTTCCGCAAGCTCGCGTTGATCGATTTTGCGTTCTCGCTCGTATCCGGTGAGAGCCTGACGTCGCCGCTGCCCATCGGCTGGCAGCAAGATTACGACTATCAATCGCCGCGCTTGCTGCACGCGCTCGAGGCGGGACGTGCGGGCGATCTAGAGCCGACCGAGGACCTCGACTGGCGTTGCGACATGTACAGCCTCTGTGCGATGCTGAAGCGCTATCTCCCGCCCGAGCATCGCCTGTATCAGCCCGAGTTAGCATCCGGCTGGACCATGGAGCGCTACGATGCCGCGAAGTCGCTCATCCTGCGCATACGCGAAACGCACGACCGCGATCTGCCGTCCCGCCGGCCTCATGCCGAGCTGATCGCACAGACCAGTGCACACCTTGGCGCGGAGGATCTCGAGCAGTCGCTGGAACGCGGCTGGACGTTGGCGCGCGATGCGCAATCGGTTGCGGTGCCCGCGCTGCCGCTGACGCCAATCACGCGGCTCGCTCCCTCGATCCGACTCGTCATCCCGCCCCGGGACGACCCCGTGGTGGTCCGTCGCCGTACCGGTGCATCCGGGCGTAGCGGCACGTCGAGTCAAGGAGCGAAGCAGCGCAGCAAGTCGCCGCTTCTTGCGGCGGCAGCAATTGTGGCGGCGGCCGTCGGTATCGTACCGTTCTTAACCGATTCCGGCGCTTTCATGAGGCATGCGGCACAACACGTTGCCGACGCCAGCCGCACGATCGGCGACACGTTTCGCGAGAGGTTTGAGCCCAATCCCGCGCTTGAGGGCATTACGTCTCCGGTGCCTGCGCTCACGCCGCAAGCGCAGCCGCCGCGCATCGCAACCGCTGCGACGGAACCGAAGATTGAAGTCGCCGGAGCGGCGGTTTCCGGCGGCACGTCGGCGAAAGACGCCAACAACAACCTGGTGACGCCCGCGCGTTCCTCGGAGGCAAGCGTCGCCGCGTCGGAGCGGTTGCCTTTGTCCGCCGTGCCGCTCGAAAACCCCCGCACGTCGTCATCGATCGATTCGGCGCAGCCACCATCGCCATCGACTCAGCGGGCCCAATCGTCTTCGGACACATCGTCGCAGCTATCGTTGCCATCGACTCGGCCAACCCGATCGTCTTCGGCCGCATCGTCGCTGGCCTTGCCCAACAGAGATTTGCGGACAGCGCAGCGCGACGCCCACCGCTTCAAGCCGATGCCGCGATCCACGCGGATCGCAAGCGCGCCATCACCCTCGGCGCTGCCGGCAGGGCGCACGTCGAACGCCCGGCACGCGGAACCAGCGCGGCGCACGCAACACGCGCACGCGAACAAGGCGCTGCGTCCGACAACCTTCACCGCCACTGTCGCGACGCGCGGGCAGCAACCACTCGCGTCTAAGCGAACGAGCGGCACCGCCGTTGCTGTGTCGTCGCGTTTGCCCCCACGCAAGTTACCAACCCCAACCTTGTATTCGGCCGCCTCCGCCAGCGCAACCGCGGTCGTGCAACCTGCGGCTCCGCCGTTGGGAGCGAAAGCGACCGTGGCGACCTCGCCGAAAGACGTAATGACCGTTGCCGGCCCGGTGCCGCAAAACGCGGTGACACCTTCCTCACCCGCGCAGAGCGTCGTAGTCGCTTCGGGGCCATCGCAATCGACGTTGGATGCTAGTGTCGCCGCTACGCCACCCGCGAAGGATACGGCGATGACGTCTCCGGTCGCGCCACCCGTCGAGATTCCACGCGGAGTCACCGCTCCGAACGCTGTAGCAAGCGTTGCGGAGAGGACGACGATCGTCGAGCCGTCCCGCGCGCCCATTGCGCCGGGGATCCCGATGCCGCGCGAATCCTTGCCGCCGCCCCCGCTCGAGCCGCCTCGAAACCGGCCAACACCAAGCGAGGTCCGTGACGACGATGAATACCTCGAGCAAGGGCAGTGGACCCTCGCCAGCGTGGTCCCGCGCACATCTGCAGAGGTGCAGGCGCAGATCGCGCGCGTGCTGTGGTTCGCCGCCAATGCCCACCATCCTGCCCAGGAACGCGCGGTGATCGATGCCGCGGCCGCAACCGGTGTGGCATTCATTGCGCGCGAGATCGCTCCACGCGAGGCGCGGCGACTGCACGAGGAAGCGCGACACGCCTACTGGTCACGCCGGCACGTGCCGGAAGCACTCGATCTCGAGCTCAAGGCCTTCGGGGCGAATCCGAATGATCCCGAGATCGCCGGCAATCTGGCGTTTCTCCATCTGAAGCTGCTGCCGGCCCAGCCGGAGCGCGCTCGGCAGCTGGCGCTGCATGCGATCGGGATGCGGAACGCGCAGTATCCCGCAGGTCGCACGGACGACTGGACGACGTTCGCGATTGCGAGCGCGCTGACCGGAAGGCAAAGCGATGCCCGGCATGCGCTCTACGCTTCGCTGGCGTTGTCGCGCAACCTCGACCGCAGTTGCCGGACCGCGCTCGGCGCCCTTGCAACTTTCGGTCATCGAATGCGCGAACCCGTCGAAGCGTTAATGCTCAGGCTACATGCGCAAGGGCGCGCCGACGACTCGCCGTACTGTGCGTGGCCGCCAAGTGGTCTCGCCGGCTCGCGCTACCAATGAAGCGTTGGTGAAGGTCAGTGCGCCTCGGACTCAACCAAGGTGTTCCGCGTGCTGCCCCATCATTGGCACCAACGCGCGAGCTACTGGCAACGCGCGTTGCGGCAGGTCGGGCGCGATTGCTACGGACGAAGTCGATGTGCCACAATACATATTGTTGTGACACATTAAGGAAGTGCAATGAAGAGTCTCAGCATACGGGAAGTCCGCAAAGAGTTGGCACAGCTCGATGAGCTGGTGTCGCGCGAGGGTGAGGTGGTGGTCACGCGCCATGGCCAGCCGATTGCTCGCCTACTCCCGCTACGCGACAAACGGCCGATGCCATCGCACGCCGATCTGCGCGCCAGCATGCCGCGCCTGAAGAAAGGCAGCGAAGGTCACATTCGCACCGAGCGGGACGAGCGGTGATGGGGCCGTACCTCGATACCAGCGCACTGGCGAAGTGGTATCTCAACGAGCCATTCTCTGAGCAGTTCGAGGCATTCATCCGAGCGCAACCCGCAGCCGTCATCAGCCGCCTGACCGTTGTGGAGTTCCGCTGCCTCCTTGTCCGGCGGCGGCGGGCGGGCGAGATCACAAAAACTATCGAATCGCGCGTGTATTCCTCGTTTGAGAAAGATATTGGTGGCGGATTTCTGCAAGTGTACCCAGTGGCAGATGAGCACGTGATCACCGCGTTGAATCTGATCACGCGGCTTGGCCGGTACTCATTGCGCACGCTGGATGCCTTGCATCTGGCAATAGCGCAAGCGATTCGTTGCCTACGGCTGGCCACCGCAGACAAAAGCATGGCTGCTGCGGGGAAGGCGGCTGGTCTCTCCGTCGTGCGCTTCTTCTGAACTGGCGCTGAGTCGAATACGACGACCGGCACCACGCAGTGAGAACGCAGGTAAGGATTGAGAAATCCGGTGACGCGCTGGTGCTTGGCGCATCACCCTTGTGTATTGACCATCTTGAAGCGCACTCGGTAGTGTCCGTCGTCGCCGAAGAAGTTGAGCAGCGGCAAGTCACCCACGTTCGTGCTAATGGGCAAGTGCCGGGTCTGGATGTATTCATCGTTGTCCAGCAGATCGTTGATATAAGACCGCTGGTGGCCGGCCATTAGACTTGCCCGCTGGGGCAGTGTCAGGTTCCAGCTGCTATAGTGGGAAAACCGCGCATGCATCAACAACTTAAGGGTAGTCAGCTGAGCGCTTCCGATATCGGCATCGTGGTCCTCTTCCACCAGTGTGACCAACACCAAGGAGTTGGTGTCCACGTGGTTATGAGCCCACAAATTAGGCGTGAACAGCTTGCCACTATGGGCCGAATTGTCCCAGCCCGGCACGCGAAGCGTCACGACGTCGGTAAATAGTCCTTGGCTGAGGTTGCCCACGAAGACTACGAAGTACGGGCTGTCGTCTCCTTCTTCGGAGGTTTCGACCACGCAACGAAATTCCTTCAAGTCCAAAAGGCTTGAGTAGAACGCCACGATGTTCTCCTA
>Ga0136617_10002866_pt1 | contig 15386 bp, 15 predicted proteins | sample AntDrymUQ3222106_2_FD_129672 | JGI IMG/M metagenome (GOLD analysis project Ga0136617, IMG submission 129672) | Polar desert sand microbial communities from Dry Valleys, Antarctica - metaG UQ322 (21.06) | ecosystem: Environmental > Terrestrial > Soil > Desert | place: Antarctica: Dry Valley...
TGTGAAATGTCGCCGCCGCTCGCCGCAGTGTCGGCATCGCTTCTCGGTCCGACTTGGCGAAACGGATTCGTCATCGCAGTCGTGTCGAAAAGATAAAGCGCAAAAGACGTTTGAATTGCTCCGCCGCCCGCTAAATCTGCGTAAGAATCGAAAGCGATATAACGACCGTCGCGGCTCATTCTTCTGCCGAAATCCAGGACGTTGACTAAATCGCCCGGATTGGCGCGCGTCGTCGTCGTAATTTGTCTGCCGATAGTGGGCGCAATCGGAGCAGTCGCAACCGGGTTTCCGCTGGCATTCAAATCCGTGTAAAAGATTTCGACATTTCCGTCTGCATTGCTGCCGCCGGTCATATTGACAACCGGATTTTCTGCATTGCTCAAAAACACAATACGCAGCCCGTTGCCGGAAATTGTCGGACTTTGATTATATATCGGCGCGGCAATCGTTCCGCGTGTCGTTCTGGTAACTTGAGCGGTCGCATTTGAACTGCGAACATATGTAAAAATCTCGTCGTTGGAAGCAGGCGAGGCGTTTCCGCCCGTCACCAAATCACGATTGGAAACAAACGCCACATAATTTCCGTTATCGTTGATGCTCGATTCACGGTTATCATCGGCAATAACGGGTCCGGCTGTTGCGGAACCGGCAGATGGCAGACGGCTCGGCGGCGTGTTGGTTACTCTGACAAAAGTCCCCGCACCTAAGTCAGTTACCGGAATTTCACTGCCCGATGATAAATTGACCGGCGCGACTGCCGGAATTTGGTAAAGCCACAATTCCGTGTTTGCATCCTGTGTCAAAGGATTATTATTCATCGCATCGTTCAACGCATTGGCGTCAAAACTGCCCGGAGTTAAATTTGCCATTGGCGTAAGCAACGAATTGGCATTTGAACCGAAGGCAATCCAACGACCATCGTTGCTGATGACGGGACGCAAATTGACAATCGCCACTCTGGTATTGTCCGTCGTCCCGGCTTTGGTTCTATCAATCAGCAAACTTCTCGTATCGGTAATCTGAAAAATGCGGCGTTGGGCATAATCGAAAACAAAAATTTCGCGGTTGTTGTCGGCGTTGCGCGGGTTTTCGGTAGCGACATCAGCGGTTGATTCGAATACGACCAATCGTCCGTCACCGCTGATACCGTTTGCGAAAGATTCCTGCGGGGTGGAAGTTATTTGACCGATGACGGAATCAGCCTGCGCCGAAACGGTGTTCAGACTTACCGAAAAAAATATGATTGCTAGAAAAATGAAAATGTGAAATTTCACAAACTCCTCCAGAAAGTGTTTATATATATGAATAATAACGGAAGTAAAACGACTTCAAAAACTAAAAATTTGCCGTCAAGCGCAAAACACTGCATTTTAAAGGTAAAAAATGAGAGTTGCAAGCAACTAATGAATTATAACCAAACGTCAGTTTCCAAAAACTTCCGGTTTGATGCACAAACAATCGTAAATGGTTGACCTGTGATATAAATAAAAAGTTTCTCCGGCATCGGTTAAAAACAAGATTTAATTTAACTTACGCTCAAAAAATTATATTTTGATAAAACAAAAGCTCAAAATAATGATTGTCGCGGGCGAAGTTTCCGGCGACGCGCACGCCGCAAGACTCGTCAAGCGTCTGCGCGAAAGTTCGCCCGAAACGACTTTCGAGTTTTTCGGCGCAACCGGCGAAAAATTGCGTGCGGAAGCGGTCGAAACTCTTGTTAACGCCGATAATTTTTCGATAGTCGGACTTCCTGAAATCGCCCGTGCTTTGCCGATGTTTTGGCGGGCTTTTCAAATTCTCAAACGCGCCGCCGCAGCTCGCAAACCCGATGTTGTGATATTAGTTGATTTCCCCGATTTTAATCTCAAGCTCGCTAAATCATTAAAAAAACAAAATCTGAAAGTCGTCTATTACATCTCGCCGCAGCTTTGGGCGTGGCGCAAACACCGCGTCAAAACGATAAAACAATCAGTTGATTTACTGCTGACGATTTTGCCGTTTGAAAACGATTGGTATGCGGGGCAAGGAGTTTCGCACGTTGAATATGTCGGAAATCCGCTCGCGGGCGAAGTTAAATCGCGGCTGACAAAAAAAGAATTTTGCGCCCGGCACGACTTAAACGTCAACAAACCGATAATCGCACTTTTAGCCGGTAGCCGACACAAAGAAATTGTGCGGATTCTGCCCGTTTTACTCCAAACGGCGAGCTTGATGACGAAGAAAAATGCGGAGATTCAGTTTGTCGTCGCGCTTGCTGCCACGCGCAGTTTTGCAGAAGTCGAAACAGCTATTGCAGAAGCGAAGAAAAATGGATCACAACTTCCCGAAATTTTAATCATCGTCAAAGACGAGACTTTTGAAGCCTTAAACGCATCGGACGCAGCGGCTGTCGCGAGCGGCACGGCAACACTTGAAACCGCCATCATCGGAACGCCGCTGGCAATCGTCTATAAAACTTCGCCGCTCAATTATTTCTTGTTGCGCCCGCTGATTAGCGTGGAGAATTTCGGTTTGATAAACTTAATTGCGCGTGAAACCGTCGCCGCAGAATTTATCCAGGATGAATTTACAGCCGAAAATTTAAGCACTGAGCTTTTTCGTCTTTTGGGAATGGAAGAAAATCAGAAGATTCGCAAAAGATTAAATGAAGTTACCGAAACTCTGGGCGCGGGCGGAACTGCAAGACGAGCCGCCGCAATTATTATAAAATTTTTGCAGAGAGTTTAGCTAAAATCTTGAGATTTTATGAAGGCAGCTGTTTCCGCTTTGCGTCAAATGATTTGTTCGGCTTTGTCAAATTTTCAATTTTTTAATGGATGATTCCCAACTTGAGTTAAAACAAACGACATCACAAAGTCCGCCGTCCTTATTAACAAAATCATCGGTGTAATCCAGCAGTTTTCCGTGCCAAATGACGAAATCGTAGTTGTATTTTTTCAGCCACTCAAACATTTCCGATGGTTTATAGTCAAATCTTTGAGCGTTTAAAAACGATGCTTCGATAATCAGCAGCGGCGGGTTTTCAGCAGAGAATAAATCCGTCATTCCGGTTAAAACCTGCCACTCCGCTCCTTCGACATCTATTTTGATAACGTCGGGCTTTTTGCCTTGAGCTGATAAATACTCGTCCAACCTGACAACCTGACACTCAATTTTTTCGTTCAAAAGATTTTGGTCTTCCCCTAAAGAATTATACTCGTCGGAATAGGTCGACACATAAAAATTAGTAACCTCGCGCTTTTCGCCGCAAGCGGCTTGCTCTACTTCGACCCAATTATAATTGTTTATCTCTACATTTCGCTTTAAAGAGTTAAAAGCTCTGGGTGAAGGCTCAAAGGCAAAAACGCTGCCTGATTGACCGACGACGCGCGCTCCGCACAAGGTCGTATAACCGATATTTGCGCCTATATCAACGAAGGTCATACCGGGGTTTAATAGTTGAATCAGCAGCTTCCAGGTGTCCGCAGGAAGCTGCTTATTTAAGAATATGGATTGAGAAAGCGCGTCCCTTAAATTCAGGTCAAATAACAAACCTTCCAACTCAACTCGATGCCAACCGTATTTCGAGGCTAGAGAAAGAAGAATGTTGGTCAGCCTGTCCCGACCTTTGAAATAAGGTCGCTTGGCAATTTTAATAGCAGCGTGCAAAAAAAAAGTTTTCATTTTTTCGAGAAGGGATTAGATAAATTAAAAAGCCGAACGACCGAATTGACACGGGCGAAACCGCCGATATGCAACATTGAGTTCAACGGGCGACGTTCTTGAGAAAGCAGCACTTTGAAGCCTCGCGTCTACTGATTTGGCATCTGCCGTCACACTAAATTTAATTCTTTCGCGGTTTTCTCATTACATAATAAATAATTATAAAAATCACTCTTTGTAATTTGATTCGTTTGCTTTAGAGAACCATTTTTATCATCAATATTGAAATACAAATAGCCGTTCCTAGCAACCAGGTCTTCAACATTTTTGCCAACCTCATCATTTAATATTTCTATCAAAAGAGTCGGTTTGAACAATTCCAAATACTTGCCTAAACCTTCTAATACCTCAGCTTCGTGGGTTTCAACATCTATTTTCATCAAATCTATTTTTTCGATGTTTTCAGATTCAACAAAGTCGTCGAGTCTGACCGTTTCGATGGTTGTCGGAATCACTTCAACATTTGTATCGTTCAAGTTTTTTCCGACAGTGACAGAATACACATGCTCGGTTGGCGTGTCATAGATAACGGCAGTTCCGGTTTTATTTGACGCAGCTTTTTCTAAACAAACAACGTCATACTCGTTTAATACATTATTTTCGCACAGTTTTTCATAAACTCTTTTGACCGGCTCAAACGCATAAACTTTTGCTTTTGGATTTAAACATTTCGTAATCAAAGAATAAACTCCGGTATTTGCTCCGATGTCGAAAACCGTTTCAGCCTGCCGGGAAAGATTTATCCATAGATTGGTTGAAATTTTTTCGTGACTTTCTTTTAATCCTCCCCAAAAAATTTCATTTTCGATCTGAAATCCATAATGCCTCAACTTAAAAGAATGTTCCTCGTCAATTAACACATCGAAATCTCCCTTAAAGTGCAGGTGTTTATAAACACTTTCAGACGGAGAATAAAAGTGCTTGAGGTAACTAAATAATTGTTTTTTCAACGGAACAATATTGTAGAAATGTTTTAGGTCGGATTTCATGAAATTTCTCTAAAAAAGATTATTCTCGTTTCAAATACGAGACGACTAACTTTGTAATTCACTAAATTAAATTTGTATTATACAGAATCTTTCATAACTTCGTTTTCAGAAAGAATATCAACAAAGCATTGCACTTATTTTAATTCAAATTGTCAAATCAACTCCGTGCCGAATTGTTTGCGAAAGGGGAAATTCTGATAAATCTCAACCACCGGCTCGCCGTCCGAAGTAATAAACGCGCGATACATTCCTTCGCTGTTGAAAGGCAGAGCGACATTTCCCTTCGCATCAACCGCAATCAAACCGCCTTCGCCGCCTATTTCGCGCAAGTTCTCGACGACTTCGTTGGTACTCTCCATCAAACTCAGTTTTTTATATTTCATCCGGCAGGCGACATCGTAAGCGGCAATCGTCTGCATAAAAAACTCGCCGTGACCGGTGCAGGAAACGGCGCAGGTCTGGTTGTCGGCGTAAGTTCCCGCGCCGATAATCGGCGTGTCGCCGATGCGTCCGAATTTTTTGTTGGTCATTCCGCCGGTCGAAGTCGCCGCCGCTAAATTCCCCAAAAAATCACACGCCGCCGCGCCGACCGTGCCGATTTTGGATTTTGGATTTTGGATTTTGGATTCAGGATTGGTTTTTGAATTTTGAATTCTGAATTCTGAATTCTGAATTTCATCGGCGTGGTCGAGTTGGACAACATTTTCGGCACGGGCTTTTAAGAATTGTTGGTAGCGAAAATCAGTAAAAAAGTATTCGTCGGGTTCGAGTTCAAATTTCATTTGCCCGGCAAATTCGTTCGCGCCGTCGCCTGCCAGCAAAATATGTTCGGTTTTTTCCATCACCAGACGCGCTAATTTTATCGGGTTTTTGATGTTTTTAACCGAAGCGACCGCGCCCGAATTATGGGTTTTGCCGTCCATAATCAAAGCGTCCATTTCGTTTTTTCCGTCGTGTGTAAAAACCGAACCTTTGCCCGCGTTGAAAAGCGGATTGTCTTCCAGAGAAATCACCGACGCTTCGACGGCATCGAGCGCGTTGCCGCCTGTCTTTAAAATGTTCCAACCGGCTTCGAGTGCCGAGTGCAATCCTTTCCGGTAACTTTCTTCCAATTCCGCAGTCATCGCCGACTTTAGAATTGTTCCCGCGCCGCCGTGAATTGTTAAAGCGATTTTTTGCATTGGTTATAAATACGAAAAAGTTTGGTTGTTTTAGTAGTTGCTGTCTATTCTAAATCATTAGAAGCTATCACAAAAATCCTCTTTGCTCATTGCGACCTTTGCGGCTTAGCGGTTTGACCAAAAATTTAACCGCAAAGAACGCAAAGGACGCGATGATTTGCTTGACTTTGAATCAGGTTGAACTTAAAGCATAATAAAAATTGCTATTCAAAAGATTATGCAGGATAACACTGAATTAAAAATCGCCTCGCTTTTACCATCGACGACTGAAATCGTCTGCGCTCTCGGTTTGGAGAAAAATCTGGTCGGCATCACACACGAATGCGATTATCCGACTTCGGTTGCCGACAAACCGCATTTGACCGCCAGCCGAATCTCGCACGAAACAATGTCGAGCAGCGAAATTGACCACGCGGTTCGTTCCAATCTCGACGGGCACGGTTCGATTTATGATTTGCACGAAAAACTTTTAGAACAGTTGAAACCGGATTTGATTCTGACGCAGGAACTTTGCGAAGTTTGCGCTGTTTCGTACAAAACCGTGCAGAAGGCGGCGAAGATATTTGTCGCCGACGCAAAAGTCGTTTCTTTGGAACCGAACACGATTGCAGACATTTTCGAGAATATAAAAACAATCGGCGGGTTTTGCGGCGTGCCTGAAACTGCTGAAAAGGTGGTTGCGGATTTGCAAAACAGGCTCGACAATGTTCGCTCGAAAACCGAAAATCTTGAAAATCGTCCGAAAGTTTTTATGCTCGAATGGCTTGAGCCGCCGTTTGCGCCCGGACATTGGACACCGGAACAAGTCGAAATCGCGGGCGGAAACTGTTTGCTCGGCACGGCGGGCGAGAAATCGCAAACGACAACTTACGAAGCGATTTTTGAATCAAAGCCGGAGATTTTGGTTTTGATTCCGTGCGGTTATTATACCGGAGATATTTTGCGGCAATTGGAATGTACAAAATTTCCGTCAGATTGGCGCGAACTGCCCGCCGTCAAAAATAATAATGTCTGGGCTTTGGACGCAAGCGCGTATTTCTCGCGTCCCGCGCCGCGCGTCGTGGACGGCGCGGAGATTTTAGCAAAGATTTTTCACGCGGAAATTTTCGGCGAGCCAACCGAAAAGGAAGCAATTAGAATTTCAAAAGATTTGATAAACTTTAACGATTAAAAGTAGGATTGTCGAAACTTACACGAATTTTATATATGAACAATCCATTTAACGAGGGAACAAAAATCTGGCAGATATTTACATTGCTTCAAGATATGCAATGGCATTGCGGAAAACACGAACTTCCCGGAACGCAGCCCGCGAAAGCCATCCAAATAATTCGACAACACGGATACGACATAGAAAACAGAAATATCCTATGTGAAATTTGTAAAGACAGAACCGTTCATCGTCGTCTTACTTCTATCGAGCCGGTCAATCTTCCTATTAACCGACTTGCTCTTTCTCAGAAGTTACGAAAACGAGTCTTAGAATTTTATAACAACACCGAAGCAATTACACTCAGACAGGAAACGCCGAATTTACTTGAGGTTGACCACCGTTTTCCGCAAGTTCGCTGGTCTAAGCCTGAAAGTTTTGATGAGAATATGAGCGACGAGGAATTAAGAAATCGTTTTCAACTTCTCACCAGAGCCAACAATCTTTGGAAAAGCCGTTATTGTGAAAGATGTAAGGAAACAAGTGTGCGAGGAACATTTATAAATATCAAATACTTTTACGAAGGCGATGAAATGTGGGATGAAAACATTCCTGACGATGATGAAAGAGGTTGTGAAGGTTGTGTTTGGTATAAACCGGAAGAATGGAGAAAATCTCTAAACGAGTTAATTCAAAAGGAGAAGGATAAACAATGAAACCGACACTATTTCCGCTTCATTATTCTGAAACCGAAAGTAATGTTTCGGAAAATACTACCAGCAATAAAAAATCAAATAGAAGAAAAAGCCAGATAAACGATTTGGATTTGGATAACTGGAAAACTCTCGGAGATGTTTGGACGGATAGTCTTTGGTTAATTCCAAGCCGTGATAAAACCGGCGCACATTCAAACGAATATCACGGAAATTTTGTCCCGCAAATTCCGCGTCAGGTTATTCATCGTTATACTAAAAAGGGCGAAGTAGTTTTAGACGGATTTCTTGGAAGTGGAACAACTGCAATTGAGGCAAATCGTTTAGAAAGAAAATGTATCGGTATTGAACTTCAACCGAAAATAGCAAATTTGGCAAAAAACATAATCGAAAGCGACTCTCAATTTACTAATCAAAAAACTGATATTATCGTTGGGAACTCTGCCGGTGAATCAATAAAACAAGGTATTAGAAACTCTCTTGAAAAGTTTGGTGAAAGATATGTGAGTTTGGTAATACTTCATCCACCTTATCACGATATTATCAAATTTTCTGACAACCCTGATGATTTGTCTAACAAACAAAGTTTAGAGGATTTTACTGATAGTTTTGGCAAAGTTATTGAAAACACAACGGACAATTTACCGAAAGGTCGTTATCTGGTAGCAGTAATCGGTGATAAATATACTAATTCCGAATGGATTCCGCTCGGATTTTATTGTATGCAGGAAGCCTTAAAACGAGGATTTTCTTTGAAATCAATCGTCGTTAAAGATATGCAAGGAAATCGTGCCAAACAAAATCAAGAACAGCTTTGGCGTTATCGCGCTTTAACTGGCGGATTTTATATCTTTAAACACGAATATATTTTCATCTTTAGAAAGAAATAGATTATGAAATTATTTTTAGCAGTTGGTTTATTACTTTTAAGTTTCAACGTCTTTGCTCAAAATTCGGAAGAAGTTTTAGCAACGGCGAACAATCAAACTTTCACGTCCAAAGACCTTGCGCCGAGCGTCCGGGAAGCGTTTGAAAATTTGCCGAAGGTGATTGCGGAAAAGCGCAGGGAACTTCTCGAACAGCAAATTGCCGAAATGCTGCTCGAAACGGAATCGGCGGCGCGTAAAACGACTGTTGAAAAACTCGTCCAAAAAGAGGTCAATGCAAAAATCCCGAACCCGACCGATGCCCAAGTTCAAGCAGTTTTCGATGCCAACCGCGCAAGTGTCGGCGATAAAACCATCAAGGAAATACGACCGCAAATCGTTGTTTTCCTGCGCCGCGACCTCGAACAGAAGGCTCTTACCGATTATATTTCAAACCTGAAAACCAAATACAAAGTTTCAATCGGGAAAGACGCGAACTGGGCGAATCTTGCCGCGTCGGACGTTTTAGCGACCGTCGGCGGCAAGCAAATATCGGTTGAGACGCTTGAAGCAAAAAACAAATTGCTGCTTTATGAGATGAAAGCCGAGATTTATGACCAGACCAGAGATACGCTCGAACAGCTTTTGTTTTCCACGCTTTTGGTAACGGAAGCAAATTCGCAGAAAATCCAGGCAAGCGATTTAATCGCCCGTGAAGTTACCGACAAAATGCGCGAATTTGCAGACGCGGAACGCGACCAATTGCAAACGGATTTGCAAAAAAAACTTTTTCAAAAATACAACGCCAGGATTTTATTGAAAGACCCGCCTGCGGTTGCCCAAAACATTTCGATTGCGGGAAGCCCTTCAAAAGGGAAGGCTGATGCGCCGGTAACAGTCGTGATGTTTTCCGATTTTCAGTGTTCGCACTGCGCCGCGGCGCATCCGGTTTTGCAGAGAGTGATGGCGGAATATGCCGATAAAATTCGTTTCGTCGTGCGAAACTATCCGCTCGAAAGCATTCACGAAAACGCTTTTCGCGCCGCGCTCGCGGCACACGCCGCCCACGCGCAAGGCAAATTCTTTGAATACATCGAGATTTTATATAACAATCAAAACAATCTCGATGATGTGTCGCTGAAAAAATATGCGGCGCAAATCGGTTTGAATCAAAAGCAATTTGATTTAGACTTGGGAAGCGGAAAATTCACCCACGTCGTCCGGCAGGATTTGAAAGACGGCACCAGCCACGGAGTTGCCTCAACGCCGACCGTTTATGTGAACGGCGTGAAAGTTCGCGCGAATTCGGCTCAGGGTTTCAGACGCGCGATTGAAAGAGCTTTGAAATAGTAGTCAGAAGACAGAAGTCAGAAATCAGCATAAGCGGAATTCCTACTGACTACTGACTACTGACTACTGACTACTAATTATATGCGTTTTTATTTTATTCTTTTTGTCATACTTTTATCGTCTGCCTGCGACGACACGACGACACGGTCAAGTGGAAATTCGATGACTGTCAACCGAACAAACAACGATGCGGCGATTGCCAATCCCGCTAAAACGTCCGCCGACATTCCTGTTTATACTTACGAAATCATCAATCAGTTCAAGCACGACTCAAAAGCCTTTACGCAGGGTTTGGTCGTTCACAACGGATTTTTCTACGAAAGCACCGGGGAATACGGCGATTCGACTCTGCGGAAAGTTGAAATCGAGAGCGGCAAAGTTTTGCAGAAGCAGGATTTGTCGGAAGATTATTTTGCCGAAGGAATAACGATTTTAAACGGCAAACTTTATCAGATAACCTGGAAAGAAAACACCGGCTTCGTTTATGATTTGAACGATTTCAAACTGCTCAAAGAGTTTCGTTATCAAGGCGAGGGTTGGGGTTTGACCAACGACGGCAAGAATCTTATTTTGAGCGACGGAACGCACGTCATCCGCTTTCTCGACCCCGAAACATTTCAAATCGTTCGCACGATTTCCGTTTTTCGGGAAGCTGGAAAACCTCTGCTCGATTTGAATGAACTCGAATATGTCAAAGGCGAAATTTGGGCAAACATCTGGCGGGCGTTCGACCCGCAGATTTTGGGCAAGCCGAATTACATCGCCCGCATTGACCCGAACTCAGGCAAAATTCTCGGCTGGATTGATTTGGGAAATATATCGCCCGACGATGTTAAGCGCGATCCGTCAAGCAACACGCTCAACGGAATCGCTTACGACGAAGCGGCGGACAGAATTTTTGTGACGGGGAAAAAATGGAAAAAACTTTTTGAGATAAAAGTAAAAGCGAAATAATAATTGTTTCAAGTTTCAGGTTTCAGGTTTCAGGTTTCAGGTTTTAGATTTCAAGTTTCAAGCATCTTTTCCAATTTGAAACTTGAAACTTGAAACCTGAAACTCCAAGGAAATGTTGGAAAAAGACGAATATTTTATGCGGCGGGCAATCAGTCTGGCGCAAAAGGGAATTGATTCAAACTCTGGCGGACCATTCGGCGCGGTTGTCGTCAAAGACGGCGAGATTATCGGTGAAGGCTGCAACCAGGTTACTTCGACCAACGACCCGACGGCGCACGCCGAAGTTGTTGCAATCAGAAACGCCTGCCAAAAACTCGGCTCGTTTCAGCTTGACAACTGCATTTTATACACTTCCTGCGAGCCATGTCCGATGTGTCTGGGCGCGATTTATTGGGCGCGACCATTGAGAGTTTTTTACGCCGCGACGCGCGAAGATGCGGCACAAATCGGATTTGACGACCAATTCATTTATGAAGAAATCGAAAAGAATTTCGAGCACCGGCAAATGAAGCTCGTCAACCTGATGCGCGACGAAGGGCTGGCGGTTTTCGAGAATTGGGAAAACAAATCCAACAAGACAAAGTATTAAATTTTCGGTCTTCGTTTGATTGTTCAAAACAAAGACCAAAAACCAACAACCAAAGACCGACGCTCTATCGGTTTCGGAAAATGATTAAATTTATTCTCAACAACCAACTCGTCCAAACCGATTTGCCGGTGGGAACGACGGTGCTTGATTTTGTCCGCTATCACAAAAATTTAAAGGGAACAAAAATCGGCTGCCGCGAAGGTGATTGCGGTGCCTGCACGATTCTTGTCGGCGAGCTTTCCGGGGATTCGGTCAAATATCTTTCGATGACTTCGTGCCTGATGCCGATTGCCAACGCGCGGGGAAAACACATCGTAACAATCGAAGGCATCAACAAACCAAACAACGAATTAACCGATGTTCAGAGGGCGATGGTTGAGATGAGCGGAACGCAGTGCGGTTTTTGCACCGTCGGTTTTGTGATGTCGCTGACCGGATTTTGCATTGACGAAACCGAGAAATCCTGCGAGTCGGCAATATCTTCAGTTGACGGAAACATCTGCCGCTGCACCGGCTACAAATCTATCGAACGCGCGGCGGAACAAATCAGTGAGCAGTTGGCAGTGAGCAGTGAGCAGTCGGAAGAAAATGCCGTGATAGCGAACCGATTAAATTTTGCCGTCGAAAAAGGAATCGTTCCCGAATATTTTTCCGGTATCAAAAATCGTCTTACAGGGTTGACTGCCGAAAATCCAAAATCCAAAATCCAAAATCCAAAATTCTACGTTGGCGGCGGAACGGATTTGTATGTTCAGCGGCACGACGAAATGGTTGATGCGCCCGCCGAAAATCTCTTTGATAATTCCGCTTTGCGCGGAATCGAAGAAGTCGGCGATTTTATCGAAATCGGCGCGTCGGCAACCGTTACGGATTTACTGGTTTCGCCAATCATACAAAGCATTTTTCCGAATCTCTACAAACATCTGAAACTCGTTTCCTCAACGCCGATTCGCAATATGGCTACGCTCGCCGGAAACTTCGTCAACGCCTCGCCGATTGGCGATATGACGGCTTGGTTTCTGGCTCTCGATGCTTCGATTATTTTCCAAAACGACCGCGAAATTCTGTTGCGCGAGTTTTATCTCGGTTACAAAACACTGGCGAAAACAGAAGATGAGTTTATAAAAACGATTCGCTTCCGAAAGGATGTGCAGCATTTCAATTTTGAAAAAGTTTCCAAGCGAACTTGCCTGGATATTTCGTCGGTCAACACGGCGATTTCATTACGCTTGTCAGAACCGCCTGCGTCAGCGGGCGGGTCAAGCGTAATTATCGAAGCCCACGTTTCGGCAGGCGGCGTTGCGCCGATTCCGTTTTTTTTGAAAAAGACTTCAGAATTTTTGCGCGGGAAAACAATTTCCGAAGCGACGATTTTGCAGGCGAACGAAATTCTGCAAACCGAAATCAGCCCGATTTCCGACGTGCGCGGTTCGGCGGATTATAAAAGATTACTTTTGCATCAGCTTTTTACGGCGCATTTTGTGGAGTTGTTTGATTATCAAGCACTATAATTACAATATGAAAATTGAGTCAACCGATGATTCAGGACAACTGACAATGATGCGTTTCGGCAGAAACCTTGCCGAGATGGACAAATCCTTCGACATCGAATTCTGGCAGCGTCAGGGCGATAGGGCGATTTTCCAAGCCGCTTGGGAAATGGTCGAGTTTTATTTGCGCGAGAAAAATATCAATGAATCGAGACTTCAAAGAACTGTTGAGAATTTTCAACGAACACGCCGTTAAATATTTGATTGTCGGTGGATATGCCGTAATGAAATATTCAGAGCCGCGTTTCACGAAAGATTTGGACGTTTGGGTTGAAGCCTCACCGGAAAACGCCAAAAACATTTTTCAGTCTCTAAAATCTTTCAGTTCTCCGCTTGAAGGCTTGACCGAAGCCGACTTTGCACAAGACGGCTTTTATCAAATGGGCAGACCGCCCGTGCGGATTGATATTTTAATGTCAATCAGCGGAGTCGAATTTCAAAATGCGTGGGGAAACCGGGTCCAAACGGATTTTGACGGCGTTGCTGCTTATTTTATCGGACTTGCGGATTTGATTGCGAATAAAAAAGCATCGGGGCGATTGCAGGATTTGGCTGATGTCGAAAAAATGATTCTGAGTCGAAACCTCGCTGATAAACTGCGGGACAACTCTTAAAACTTAATGAAAAATGTAGATTCCAAATCGCACGTTCGCGGCGAATCAATTTATTTTTGGGTGAAATAACTGTATATTTGCAATATGATTATTACCGAAAAAATTAACCGAAAATTAGAAAAGCTGCCGATTTCTATTCAGTTGGAGGTGTTGGATTTTGTTGAGTTTGTTGCTCAAAAAGCGGAAAAACAAAATTCTTCAGAGGAGAATCGGCAATGGACGGAATTTTCTTTAAGACAGGCGATGAAAGGTTTAGAGAATGAAGAACTTTTTGAATATACCGAAGCCGACCTCAAAGAAAAGTGGCGATAAAATCAGGGCAAATCGTTCTTTTTCGCTTTCCGCAGACGGATTTGGTTCGCGGCAAGATGCGTCCTGCATTGCTGCTTGCAAATCTGCCCTCGAATCAAAACGATTGGCTTGTTTGTATGATTTCCTCGCAGCTTCATCAAACAATTCCTTATCTTGACGAAATAATCAAAACAACCGACGCAGACTTTTCTCAAATGGGTCTAAAAACCGCCAGCATAATTCGTCTGACGAGATTAGCCGTCGTAGAAGAAACGATTTTTACCGGAACAATCGGCGAAATTTCTGCAAATCGTTTGGCACAATTGAAAAAAAGACTTTCCGAATGGATTGAAAAAAGTTAAAAGTAAATGAAAAATATAGATTCAAAATCGCACGTTCGCGGCGAATCAATTTATCTGGACGATATTCCGCTCGTTCAAGGCACTTTGTATGCTTGCGTCTATGATTCGCCCGTCGCGCACGGCGTTTTGAAAAATGTCGAAATCGCCGAAGCCGAAAAGTCGGAAGGCGTTTTCAAAGTTATTCTGGCGAAGGATTTAGTCGGCGAAAATCAAATCGGCGGAATTTTGCCGGACGAGCCTTTGCTTGCCGACGGCGAAGTTCATTTTCAAGGTATGCCGATTGCGCTTGTTTTGGCGGAAACGGAGGAAGCCGCAAGAAAAGCGGTCAGGAAAATCACATCGGAAATCGAACCGCTTGAGGTTATCACTGACCCGCGAGTGGCTTTTGCAAAAAATGATTTAATCGTTCCGCCGAAACATTTCAAACTGGGCGATGCGGAAACCGCTTTTAAAAATTGCGAATATGTTTTTGAAGGACGCGCCGATGTGAACGGGCAAGAGCATCTTTATATCGAAACGCAGGGCGCGTATTCGATGCCGACCGAGCAGGGCGGAATGCGTGTTTATTCTTCGACGCAAGGTCCGACGGCGGTTCAACGCTCGGTTTCGCGCGTTACGGGTTTGCCGATGCACCTTATCGAAGTTGACGTGCAAAGGCTCGGCGGCGGTTTCGGCGGCAAGGAAGACCAGGCGAATGCGTGGGCGGCACTTTGCGCGGTTGGCACACAATTGACAAAACGTCCGGTCAAATATGCGCTTAATCGAATGGAAGATATGCGGATGACCGGCAAACGCCATCCGTATTCGGCTGATTATAAAATCGGGCTGGACAAAGATTTGAAAATCGCCGCATATGAAGTCGTGTTTTATCAAAACGCGGGCGCATCCGCCGATTTGTCGCCGCCGGTTTTGGAGCGCACTTTGTTTCACTGCACGAATGCTTATTTTATTCCGAATGTTTCCGCAACCGCATATTCCTGCCGCACGAATTTGCCGCCGAACACGGCGTTTCGCGGCTTTGGCGGACCGCAGGGAATGTTTGTTATCGAATCGGCGATTGCTCACGCGGCGGAAA
>Ga0136617_10002870_pt1 | contig 15378 bp, 14 predicted proteins | sample AntDrymUQ3222106_2_FD_129672 | JGI IMG/M metagenome (GOLD analysis project Ga0136617, IMG submission 129672) | Polar desert sand microbial communities from Dry Valleys, Antarctica - metaG UQ322 (21.06) | ecosystem: Environmental > Terrestrial > Soil > Desert | place: Antarctica: Dry Valley...
CGGCAGTTGGTGCGTCACACCACCGGCAGCCCACCAACGCCTCGGTGGGGCGGCGCCCGTCCCACCCCAACCCCGAAACCAGACAAATCAGCCGCCTAAAGCGTATGCCAACAGGCTCTTACAGTAGGAGATCTCGTCGATCCCGATCCGGCGCAGCCCCGCGAGCCGGTCGGTCTGTCTGGCCCGGTCGGCGACCACCCGGGTCACGATGTCGGACACGCTGCGCCACGCGACCCGCAACAAGATCGCCACCACGCTGAGCGTGGCGTGGCAGACCAGCCACGCGGTGGTGTCCTCGAAGGCTGCGGTGAACCGCGACCCGGGCCGCGCCCAGGGCACCGCAGCGACCACCCCCCATGCTCGGGACACGATACTCGACGGGTCGTGGCCTGCAGAAACACCTGTGTCGTGCCAAGATCCAGGCCCCGCCAGCGCCGGGGTGTCGCGCTGGTGTCATAGCCCGGGCAGCGACGGCCACACCGTGAGCAGCGCCGCGCCTGCCTTCGGGCGCACCCGCGCGACGAGCACCTCCCCGCCCCGCCCGACCGGCTCCAGGTCCACCGACTCGATCACAGTGTGCTCGACCCGAGCACACGGCGCCATACCCTCGTAGTGCGCACGCCGTCCCCGTCTTGATCGTCTCTGACTGTGGTAGGCCAGAGACTCTAGACAGGGGGCGGCGTGCGCTCCTACCTGATCATGAAAAGCTGCCCACAGGAACGTCAGTAGCGCCGGTCCGCCGAGCGCGAATCCGCGGATCTCGACGAAACCCGAAGTATGACACGTCTGTTGACAGAAGCGCATCCAGACCATATCCTGAGAAAGTTCGTGATGCCGCTACATCGACGCGGGGGGCGAACTGACTGCGTCGTTTCACTGCAAACTTGACGTCGTCGGAAACCGTCATAGGAGTAATGCCGTGAATAGTCAGACATCACGAGTGAGGCGATTGCCGATCGCCATTCGTGGAGTGCGTACGAACCGCAGCACCGCGGGCGAGCACGAGTTCGTCAGCCGCACCGGGGCGAAGTTCTCGCTGCCGAAGCTGAGCGCCGAGGACGTGGCGAGCATCGGCCAGCAGGATCGTTTCCTGCTGGCCGATGTGCCGCTGCAGGAGATCCTCGCGTTCCTCAACCGGGCCGGGAAGAACTGGCGCAGCGAGGAGTACACGCGGCGCCGGCTTTACGTCAGCCAGCTCCGCGACATCCTGGGGTACTCCGAAGACGCGGCGAACGCGGAGGCCGATCGGATCGCCATCCTGCTGAATTCGCACTCGCGCATGTACGACATGATCGAGGCCGAGCTGGGCAGCCGGTTCGTCGTCGACGACTGGGTGCCGCGAGAGGAGGCCCACGTCAAGGCGTTCCCGCGGGGTCTGGTGGTGCACATCCTGCCGGGCAACGTGCCGCTGTCGTCGGCGCTGTCGATCGTGCGGGGCCTGATCACGAAGAACCTGTGCGTCGCGAAGGTGGGCTCCACCGACCCCTTGACGGCGATGGCGCTCGCCCAGAGCTTCGTCGACCTTGACGCGGACCATCCGATCACGCGATCGATGAATGTCGTGTACTGGGAGCGCGACTCGCCGGAGGGCGTGCAGGTCACCGGCAGCGCCGACGCCGTCTGCGCGTGGGGCGGGGACGATGCGATTCGGTTCGCGCGCCGCACCGCCCGCGACGACGCCCCCGTCACCTGCTATGGGCCCAAGCACAGCATGGCGCTGGTCGACACCACGCCGGATCCGGTGCAGGCCGCCCGCGGGCTCGCCCACGACGTGGCCGTGTACGACCAGCAGGCGTGCTTCTCGGTGCGGCGGGTGTTCGTCACCGGGCCGCTCGAACCGTTCCTGACCGAGCTCCGCGCCGCGATGGAAAAGCACGCCGAGCTGCTCCCGCCTGGCGAGATCACGCTGGACAAGGCCGCGCACATCCAGCTCGCCCGACGGCTGGACTCGTTCCTCGACCGCGACGTCCACGGCTGCGACTCGCTGGCCTGGACGATCGTCACCTGTCCACCGCCGACTGGGATCGACGACCACCCGCTCGGCCGGGTCCTCTACGTGCACCCGGTCGAGTCGTTCCGCGAGGCGTACCGGTTCGCCGAGCCCACCGTGCAGACCGTCGCAGCCTCGCCGTGGTCGGTCCTGCTCGACCACCGCGACGAGCTGGCCCGGCGGGGCGTCTCGCGGTTCGTCGAGCTCAGCCTGGTGCACCTGTTCCGGATCGGCGGCACGCACGACGGCGTGAACTCCCTCCAGGGCCTGGTCCGCTTCGTCGCCACCGAGGCATCCGGCCGGGTTTTCGGAAAGGGAATGGTCATGACTCTCGATGAGACGACGATGCTCGACGCCGGCACCCTGAAGGATCTGGTCCTATGATCAAGACCGTCGAGTACGAGCTGCTCGAGACCGTCGCCCCCGTCGACCGGGTGGTGTTCGGCGACGTCTGGTCGATGCCGGACGACCCGGCGGTCCGCCTCGAGCTGGTGCGCCACGCGGTGGAGCTGCACATCGCGACCTGCCCGAAGTACGCGCGGTTCGCCGCAAGGGCCGGGTTCTCGGTCGAGAACCTGCGGGATCCCGCCGACCTCGCCTCGGTGCCGCAGTTGCCGACGCTCGCGTTCAAGCTGGGCGACCCGATCATGAGCTGCGCGCTGCACGACGTGGCGATGCGCTGCACCAGCAGCGGCACGCTCGGCCGCCGCAGCGAGGTGTACCGGGACCGGCCCACGATCGAACGGCTGCTGGGGTCGGTCCGGTCGGGCATCGAGCTGATCGGCGACTGGTACGACGACGAGGTCGGGGTCGTCAACCTCGGGCCGGACCAGAGTGAGGCGGGCGACCTGTGGTTCGCCTACGTGATGAGCCTGATCGAGCTCGTCTACCCGACGGTGCACGCCGTGCGGGACGGCCGGTTCGACCCGGAGGAGGCCCTCGCGACGGTCGATGCGCTGTGCCGCCGATACCCGAACGCCGTGCTGATCGGGCCGCCCGCGCTGGTGTTCGACCTGGTGCAGACCGCGCGCCGGGCGCAGCGCGACATATCGGCGCTGTCCGGGCTGTTCGTCGTCACGGCCGGCGGCTGGAAGCGCAGCACGGGCACGGTGCTGGACCGCGACGAGTTCAACACGACGGTGCTGGACGGCTTCGGCCTCGCCGACGTCACGCAGATCCGAGACGCGTTCAACCAGGTCGAGCTGAACACGGTGATGCTGGAGTGCGGGGCCCAGCGCAAGCACGTGCCGCCGTGGCTCGAGGTGATCATCCGGGACCCGTGGACCCTAGAACCGGTGGCCCCCGGCGCCCAGGGGTTGATCTCCTACCTCGACCCGACGGCCACCAGCTACCCGTGTTTCATCGTCGGCGACGACGTCGGCACAGTCGACAACGGGCCGTGTCCATGCGGGTGGCACGGGCGCACGCTCCGCCATGCCCGGCGCGTGCAGCGGGACGAGGAATGGGGCTGCGCCATCAAGATGGATCGGGACTACACCGTCGAGGGGAACGGTCGATGACGGGGGCGGGAAACGCGGACGTCGTCGAGATCAGCGACACGACCGTGCGGCTGGCCGACGGGCGCAAGGTCGCGGTCTGGCGCACCGGCCCCGCCACGCCGGTCGAGCCGCGGCGGATCGCGATCGTCGCGCCGGGGTTCGCGCGGCGGATGCGACACACGGCGGCGATCGCCCGCTACCTCGTGGACAACGGTTTCGTCGTGTATCGGTGCGATTACGCCAACCACGTCGGGCTCAGCGACGGCGACATCTGGAACTTCACGATCGGCGCCACGTATGACAGTCTGCTGGCCCTGCACGAGCACGCGCTGGAGACCGAGCAGACGCAGGACGTCGTATTTATCGCCTCCAGCCTCTCGGCACGGACCTGCTTTCGGCTGGCGGCCCAGCGCAGCGGGATCTCCGGTATCGCCGCGCTCGTCGGCGTCGTCGACACCCGCTACACGCTGGAGCGCGTGTTCGAGTTCGACCACGGCGCACGGCACCCCGCCGAGATCGGCGACGAGGAGTTCGTCTCCTTCGAGGGCAAGCGGATCCAGTCCCGGCCGTTCAGCGAGAACTGGCGCGACGGCGGCTGGCTCAACGTCGAGGACACCGAGCTCGACCTGGCCAGGGCTGGCTGCCCGGTCGTGAACTTCTGCGGGTCGTCGGACGACTGGATCGACATCGCGGAGGTCCGGCGGGTCTTCGCGCTGGGCGACAGCTCGCGGCGGGTCGTCGAGCTGCCGTTCGTGGAGCACGAGCTGTCACGCAACCCGGTGGCGGCCCAGACCATCCTCCGCGAGCTCACGCGCTGTGCGCTGGAGTTCACTGGCGCCGCCGACGGCGTCGAGATCGTCGAGACGCCGTTCACCTCACTCGCCGCGCAGATACCGTACGAGCGGAAGTTCGAGACCAGCCACGAGGGTCACCTGCGTGATTTCCCCGAGCTGTAGGAACGCGGCCCGTATTCGGGAGGTAAGCATGGCTGACCTGGATCACCGTTACATGACACCTCCGTCACTCCGGGTGTCGGATCGGCGCAAGACGCCGTCCGGCGACGAGGTGGTTCAGTGGGACCTGCGCATCGCGCAACCCAACGTCTCGCACATCGCGATGCCGATCGTGCACTCGATGGAGCACTTCCTCGGTTCCTACCTGCGGACGCGTTCCGAGCTGATCACCACGGTCGCCCCGATGGGCTGCCAGACCGGCTTCTACATCGGGGCGATCGGGATCGGCGAGTTCGAGCCGATGGCGGATCTGCTGGCGGAGGCGCTGGAGTCGGTCGGCGCGGCCGACAGGGTGCCGCTCGCCGACCCGATCCAGTGCGGCTGGGCGAGCAACCACACGCTGGAGGGCGTTCAGCGGCTGGCCGCGTGGCTCCTGCTGCGCCGGGGCGAGTGGCACCAGGCGGGCCCGCTGTAGGCCAGCGCCGTCCGGCACCCCGTCACGACGACCCCGTGACGACGTGCCGGACGGCGTCGATCACCTTGTCCTGGGTGCCCGGCGGCAGCGTCGGATACATCGGCAGTGAGAAAACTTCGCCGGCCAGCCGCTCGGTCACCGGCAGGGAGCCAACTGGCTGGTTCAGGTGGGCGAACCCCGACATGGTGTGCACCGGCCACCGGTAGCTCACGCTGAGGTGGACGTCGTAGCTGGCCAGCTCGTCGAGGATCCGGTCCCGTTCCGGGTGGCGCACGACGAACATGTAATACACGTGGTCGTTGCCGGTGGCCGTCGTCGGCAGCACCAGGCCGGGCACGTCGCCAAGGCCCTCCCGGTACCGCTGCGCGATGGCGCGCCGGGCGTCGAGGTAGCCGTCGAGGCGGCGCAGCTTGCGGCGCAGGATCTCCGCCTGCAGCGTGTCCAGGCGGCTGTTGCGCCCGGGCGTCTCGACGACGTAGCCGCGCGGCTCCATGCCGTAGAAACGCATCCGCCGCAGCCGGCCGTCGATCTCGCCGTTGCGGCAGGTCACCGCGCCGCCGTCGCCATAGGCCCCCAGCACCTTGGTCGGGTAGAAGGAGAACGCAGCCAGGTCCCCCATCGACCCGGCGGTCCGGCCGCGGTAGCGGGCGCCGTGTGCCTGCGCGCAGTCCTCCACCACCGCGAGGCCGTGCTCCTGGGCGAGCGCCAGCACGGCATCCATGTCCACGCACTGGCCATAGAGGTGGACGGGCAGCAGGCAGCGGGTGTGCTCCGTGATCGCATCTTGGAGCCGGCCGATGTCCATCAGGTAGTCGTCGGCGCGGACGTCGACGAACACCGGCGTCGCCCCCACCGCGTCGATCGCGACGACCGTGGGCGCCGCCGTGTTCGACACCGTGACGACCTCGTCCCCCGGCCCGACGCCCAGCACCTGCAGCCCGGCTGCGATGGCGTTCGTTGCGTTGTCGACGCCGACGCAGTGCGGCACGTCGAGATAGGCGGCGAACTCCCGCTCGAACGCGCCGACGCTCTCGCCGAGTATCAGCTGGCCCGACTCGAACACCGTCTCGACGGCGTCCAGGATGTCCGTCCGCTCCTGGCGGTACTCGTCCAGGTAGTCCCACCCGAACGCGGACACCCGTCCTTCTCTCGTCGCAGCGCCGGTGCGGCTAGCGGAGCAGCCCGCGGGCTGGGCCCCAGCCGTCGGCGAGGTCGTCCTCCAGCTGGTTCAGCCGAGCGGTGATCACCTGGTCGAACCCATCGAGGAAGTACTCGTCGCCGCTGCGTGCGGGGATTCCGCGGCCGTAGCGGACGAAGTCCTCGACGACCTGGTCGAGCCCGTGCTCGGTGTCGACCCGGCCGGCGATGTACCGGTCCGCGCGCGGCAGGTCCGGGAAGCCGGCCTCCCGGTACAGGTAGACGTCGCCGCGCAGGTCGATCTGCACCGACACCTGCGCGTGGGCGCGCGGGCGCATCTGCTCCGGCGTGATCCGGAGCATCACGGCCTCGACCCCGGACCGCAAGCTGTTCAGGGCGTACCCGTAGTCGACGTCCAGCGTCGGCAGCCGGTCCCGCACCTTCTCCTCGAACGCGCCCAGCACGTCCTGCAGCTCGGTGCGGTCGGCGGTGCCCAGCCAGCCGTCGTCGCGGCCGCTGTAGTCCTGCCGGACGTTGAGGAAGTCCAGCGGACGGTCCGGCGTGCCCTCGCTCAGCTCGGTCATGAAGTCGACCAGGTCGAGCAGCCGGCGGGCACGCCCAGGCAGGATCAGGTAGTTCAGCCCCAGCCGCACGGGCCGCTCCCGCTCCGTGCGCATCCGCAGGAACCCGGTGAGGTTCTCCTTGACCCGCCCGAACGACCGTGGCTTGCCGACCGTCGCCTGGTACTCCTCGTCGCTCAGCCCGTACAGCGATGTGCGTACCGCGCCCAGATCCCACAGCCCGGGCTGCCGGGTGAGCGTCTGCTCGGTGAGCGCGAACGCGTTGCTGTACATCGTCAGCCGGAACCCGCGCCGCGCGGCCCGGCTGACCAGCTCACCGAGCCGCGGGTTGGTGAGCGGCTCCAAGCCACCGGAGAGGTACATGAGGTTCGGGTCGGCGTCGGGTGCCTCGTCGATCACCTTGGTGAGCACCGCGTTGCCCGGCTCCAGCGCCGACGCATCGTAACGGGCGCCGGTGACGCGCACGCAGAAGTGGCAGCGGAACATGCACGTCGGCCCCGCGTAGAGGCCCACGATCGCCGGGTAGGCCGGCCGGCCCTCCAGCACCGCATCGAACACGCCCCGGCCCTCCAGCGGCAGTACGGTGTTCGTCCAGTACTTCCCGGCCGCCCCCTGCCGCACAGCCTCCCGCAGCTCCGGGACCCGGCCGAACAGCTCCAGCAACCGGGCGAACTCCGCCCGGTCGGCGCCGAGCTGCCCGCGCGCCTCCCGCAGCGTGGTGAAGGGCGCGGCGCCGTAGCGCCGGGCCAGCGCGACCAGGTGCCGGCTCCACCGCGCGATCTCCGGCGTGCTCGGCTCCTCCGACCACGAGGCGAGCAACGGGCGCAGCGCGGCCGCCGCGGCCGCCGGGTCGCCGTGGGGCGTCGCGCACTCGACGACAGCCCGGGCCGGCGTGGCCTCCAGGAAGTTCATGCTCCTGCTTCCGCAGTTCGGTGGGGGTTCGTCCGCTGCCAGCGCGCGGTGATCTCGGGCCCGTTCGACGCGGCCAGCCGGACGACGTTGCAGATGCGGCGGATGTCCTCCGAGCTGACGCCGGTGCCGGTCGGGAGCGCGAGGACGCGCGCGGACAGCCGCTCGGTGTGCGGCAGCTCGACCCGGCCCCGGGACCGGTACGGCTCCTGCTCGTGGCAGGCGGGCGAGAAGTACGGCTTGGCCGTCACCTGCTCTGCGCGCAGCAGCTGCATGAGCAGGTCCCGGCCCATTCCAGAGACCTCGTTGTCGATCTCGACGATGACGTACTGGTAGTTGTTGCGCTCGGTCTCGGGCATCTCGACGATGCGCACGCCGGGCAGGCCTTCGAGCTCCGACCGGTAGGACTCGTAGTTCGCCCGGTTCCACTCGACCGCGTCGGCGAACGCCTCCAGCGACGTGAGCCCCATCGCTGCGGACGCCTCGCACATCTTGGCGTTCGTGCCGCCCGCGGCGTTGCCGCCGGTCAGCCCGATGCCGAAGTTCCGCAGCGCCCGCACGCGGTGCGCCAGTTCGTCGTCGTCGCTGACGATCGCGCCACCCTCGAAGGCGCTCACGACCTTGGTCGCGTGGAAGGAGAACACCTCGGCGTCGCCGAAGCCCCCGATCGCCCGCCCGAACGAGGTGCAGCCCAGCGCGTGGGCAGCGTCGAAGAACAGCGCGATCCCCTTGTCGGCGGCCAGCTTCTCCAGCTCGACCACGGCACACGACTGGCCCCACAGGTGCACGCCGATGATCGCCGACGTCCGCTCGGTGATCGACGTGGCCTCGGCCGAGGCCACGTCGATGCAGCCGGTGCGCGGGTCGACGTCACAGAACACCGGCTCCAGGCCGAGCCAGCGCATCGAGTGCGCCGTCGCGACGAACGTCAGCGACGGCATCACGACCTCGCCGGTCAGCCCGGTGGCGTGCGCCAGCAGCTGCAGGCCCGCCGTCGCGTTGCAGGTGGCCACGCAATGCCGCACGCCAGCCAGCTCCGCAACGCAGTGCTCGAACTCGCTGGTCAACGGACCGCCGTTGGTGAGCCACTCGTTGTCAAGCGCCCAGTTCAGCCGATCGAACAGGCGCGTTCGATCGAACTTGTTCGGCCGCCCGACGAACAACGGATAGAGGAAAGCCGGCTGCCCACCGAAGATTGCCAGATCGTCCACATGGCGCTTCACGTCGTCCTCCCGAACCCCTTCACGTCAGCCGCCTGCGGAATCCGGTCGCGTCACGTGCGCACCTTGGGGAAGACCTCCGTGGCGAACCACTCGATGTTCCGCTCGGTCACCTCGCGGTCCGCCGCACCCTCCAGCGCCAGCACGACGTGGTGGGCCCGGGTGGCGGCGATGATTCCCTCCAGCCGCTCGACGCACTGTTCCGGCGTGCCGATCGGGCAGTTGTCCAGCCAGTCGGAGATCCACGTTGTCGTGTTCTCGCCCTTGAGCACCCACTGCTCCACCCGGTTCAGGTGGTAGCGGTAGTTCGGCAGCCGCTTGAGCTGGTCGACGTCGAACCCGATGCGCGACGACTCGTCGCCCCACCACTCGAGGATTCCGAAGATGGCTGACTTGGCCTCCTCGCGACTGTCGCCGACGTGGCCGATGCACATCACGACGTGCTCGATGCTCTCCGGGTCGAACCCGGCCGACTCGGCGAACTCGTCGTAGAGCTCCACCCGCGAGCGGAGCTCCTCGTCGTCGGTGCCCAGCTGCATCAGCAGCGGGAAACCGTTCGTGGCCGCCCACTCCACCGACGACGGCGATTCGGCGGCGACGTGGATCGTCGGGCGCGGCTCGGTGAACGGCTTCGGGTACACCGCGACCGGCGGGAAGATGTACATCGGACCCTCGCCGCTCACCTTCTCCTGGGTCCACGCCTTGATCAGCAGGTCCGCGGCCTCCCTGGTGAGCTCCTGGCTGCGGCTCGCGTCCACGCCGAACACGTCGAAGTCCTCCGGGCAGATGCCGCGGCCCAACCCCAGGTGGAAGCGCCCGCCGCTGAGCTGGTCGAGCAGCGCGGTGCTCTCGGCGATCCGCACCGGGTGCAGGAACGGCGCGATGGTGACGGCGGTGCCGACGTGCAGGCGGGACGTCCCGCCGAGCAGGAACCCGGCCAGGGTGTGTGTGTCCGGGTTGAGCGCGTACGGCGTGAAGTGGTGCTCCAGCACCCAGGCGCTGTCAAAGCCCCATTGCTCGGCCGACCGCGCGTGCACGACCGCCGACTCGATCACGTCGCGATCGGTGCGAAATTCGGGCTTCGCCGTCGCGAGCAGAATTCCCCAGTTCATGTGTACCTCCCGGATGAGTCGAACGGTGAGCGGCGCCCGTCAGCGGCGCGCGGTCAGCCAGCCCTTGACGGCGGGGTGGTCGGTCGGGACGAACTCGGTGTCGAAGCCGATCCCCCGCAGTCGCGCGATGAGGCGCTCGGCGAGCCCCTCGGCCTCTGGGTGCAGCTCCACCTGCATGTTCGCGATTGCGCGGAGCGTGTCGTCGGAGGCACCGAGAAGCACATCGTACTCCGCGCCCTCGATGTTCATCTTCATGAAGGCGACCTTCTCGATCCCCTGCTCGTCGAGGAAGTCGGCCAGCGTCTGCGCCGTGACGTCCTCGTACGGCACCGGCGGCGGGGCCTCCGACGGCCGCGGCTCCCACGGCTCGCCGACCCAGTCCGGGTTCGCGTAAAGGCTGTGGCCGACGCTGCCGGGGGCGTGGTGCAGCCGCACCGACCCGTTCGACGCACCGAGGGCGAGGCGGTGAGCGAACGCGTTGTCGGAGTCGTTGTCGCGCAGGTTCTTCGCCAGCAGCTCGAAGTTCTCCGAGCTCGGCTCCAGTGCGTGAACGACGCCGCGCGGCACGTGCCGGGCGACGAGGGCCGCGAACACGCCGATGTGCGCGCCGATGTCGAGGATCGTGGCGTCCTCCGGCGGAACGTAGCCCTTCGGGAGGAATCGGGCCGCAGCGTACTCGGACTCCAGCACAAACTCGTCCGTGGTGGCGATCCGGTAGGAGATCCGTACCCCGTTCAGACTGCGGACGACGACGGAGCCGGGGACTCCTCTCGGCTCGTCGACCTGTGTGACCATCTTCACTCCTCTGATTCGTACCCGTGTCGTCGCCGTCGGGCCCGCCGCTCCCGTCGCAGTCAGTCGCTCTGCCGGATCGACCGCAGCGCCTCCGCACGCTGCGCGACCCCGCTCAGGTGGGCCATCGCCCTCGCCTCGGCATGCACGACCTCGCGGGCCCCGGGGTGGCCGGCGAAGGCCGTGGTGAGGCGGGTCAGGGTGTGGTCGTGCTCCCGGACGAGCAGCCCCATACCGGTGGTCGTGCCGTGCAGGACGGTGCCGGTCCAGCCGGACTCGGCGACGATCTTCTCGAACCCGGCCAGCAGCTCGCAGAAGACTACGTCGTGGAACAGCACCGCGCTGTCCGGGCGCAGGAACGGCTGCACTGCGCGCCAGTCCAGGACGATCTGCTCCGGCGTGTGGTACCCGTCGACGAACGCCAGGTCGATGTGCCCGAGCAGGTCGGTCACCACCGCACCCACGTCCTGCGGGGACACCGCCTTCACCACGCGCAGGTTGAGGCCGAGCCGCTCGGCCAACCGGTTGGTGACGTCGATCCCGGTGATCGTGTTGAGATCGAAGCCGGCGTCGATGGCCACCACCTCGGCACCCTTGTTCGCCAGCGCCAGCGCCAGCGTGCTCCAGCCGTAGGAGTTGCCGATCACGAAGATCCTATCCGCCGGCTTGGCCTGCGCGAGGCACTCCAGGAAGTAGACCTCCAGCGGCGAGATGCCCAACCCGTCGGTCACGCTCTCGCCGTCCTTCACCAGCCAGGTGAACGACGCTGCGAAATAGTCCTGGGTCAGGGTCGGGTTCATTCCCGAGGCGGTCTCGATGCCTTCCGTCTCGTACGCTTCGACCAGCGATTCGAAAACACGCATGTACGAGTCCTCTCCGTCGTCGGGGCGGTAGGGCGATCTGAGCGGGCGGGCGGCGCCTACACCGCGAACGGGACGCCGATGTCGCGCCCCCCGGAAGTGCGAGCCGCGCAGCTCGTCGAACGCGGCGAGCACCTCGTCGCGGCGCAGGTCGTCGACGAAGATGCACTTCCCGATCTGGCTCGGCAGCGGCGTGCGCTGCCAGCCGGCGCGGTGCTTGGTGCGTTCGAGCAGCGAGGTCCACACGGCCTCCGGGTTGACGCCGGGCACCGGGGCCGGCAGCCCGAGCCGCACCGTGAGATCGGCCAGCCGCCGCACGTCCTCGGCGTCGATCAGGTCGCGGCCGTAGGCGATGATCGCCGACAGGTTCAGGTCCAGCGCCACCGCCTCGCCGTGGCGCACCTCCTCGTCGGCATGCATCTCGAACGCCTGCGAGAAGGTGTGCCCGATGTCCACGGCGCGGCAGAGGTCGTGCTCGTAGATGTTCGGTTCCAGCTCCTCGATCATGATATCGATCGATCGGTGCAGGATCTGCATCCCGATCTCGTCGCCGAACAGCGTGCCCGTGCACGCCTCCGCGTGGGCGTCGAGCAGGTCGAACAGCTCGGCGTCGCAGCCCAGGCCGAGCTTGAGCACCTCGCCGAGCCCGCTGGCGATCTCCCGGGGTGGGAGCGAGGCGAAGAACGAGCGGTCCAGCAGCACGAGCTCCGGCGGGCTGAACGAGCCGACGAGGTTCTTCGCCGCCCCGAAGTTCACGCTCGTCTTGATCCCCACGGAGGCGTCCACGTACGCGAGCAGGGTGGTCGGCACGCGGATGAACGGCACCCCGCGGCGGTAGATGCTCGCGGCGAACCCGGCCGCGTCGAGCACCGCCCCGCCGCCGACGATCACGACCGGCTCGTTGCGCCGGTCGATGTCGAACCGGCGCATCTCGTCGAGGATCGACTCCACCGACTGCACGGTCTTGCACTGCTCGCCGCCGGAGACGACCACGACGGTGGCCTCGACGTCGTGCCGCGCGAAGTACTCGACGATGCGGCCGCGCCATTGCGCCGGGACGCCGCTGTCCATGAGCACGAGCCGACGGCCCGGCGTCCGGCCGTGCCGCACGAGCAGATCACCGTCGCCGAGCAGCGGCTCGGCGACCGCGATCCCGTAGGACCGTTCGACGTCCGCGCAGACCCGCCAGCCCTCCCTCATCGCCCTCTCCCTCGAACCGTTTCTCCGGCGTGCCCGCCCACCCGCTGAGCCGCGGTCATCCGGCGGCGGCCTTCGCGGCGGACCCGCACACGTTCAGTGCCCTGTCGATCTCGGCCCGGGTGTGGGAACCGGAGAGGAACCACTGGTGGTTCGGGTGCAGCAGCACACCACCGCCGATGGTGGCCGCGTAGAACGCGTACTTCACCCGGAGCACTGCCGGGTCGTCGGCGCTGTGGAACTGCAGGAAGGGCGAGACGGGATAGCCGACCACCTCGGCGGGCAGCTGCGACGCGCGGACGATCTCGCGCAGCCCGTCCTGCAAGACGGTGCCCAGCTCCCACAGCCGGGGGATGACGTCGGAGTCCCGCAGCAGCAAGATCGTCGTGATCGCGGCGGCCATCTCCGGCGCGTTGGCGAAGAACGTCGACGACATGTGAGTGCGGCCGAGGCAGGTCAACAGTTCGCGTTTCCCGACGACCGCGGAAATCGGGTACCCGTTCGACATCGCCTTACTGAACGTGGAGATGTCGGCCGTGACCCCAAAGTACTCCTGCGCCCCGCCGAGCGCCATCCGAAATCCGGAACGCATCTCGTCCATGATGAAGACGGCACCGTTCCGGTTCGCCAGCGCCTTGACGTCGACCAGAAATCCGGGACGCTCTTCCTCCAGCTCGTACGGCATCATGATGACGCACGCGATCTCGTTCGGATGCCCCGCGAAAAGCCGTTCCAGCGAGGCGAGGTCGTTGTAGTGGAACCGGAGCGTCTCGGCGAGCGTGGACGGCGGCACGCCCTCCTGTCGGGGCGCGGTCCAGTCGTGCCACCCGTTGTAGCCCCACTTGGCGACCTTGCTGCGCCCGGTATGGATCCGGGCCAGGCGCACCGAAGCGCTTGTGGCGTCGGACCCGGTCTTCATCAGGTAGACGAGCTCGGCGCCCGGGATCACCTCGACCAGCAGCTCGGCCAGCTCGACCTGGCGCGGGCTCCACATCGGCGACATGCACGAGCCCTTCGCCAGCTGCGCGCACACCGCGGCGTCGACCTCGGGGTGGGCGTGGCCGAGCACGACGGGGCCGTACCCCATCACGAAGTCGAGGTAGCGATTGCCGTCGACGTCCCACAGGTGCGCCCCGGAGGCCCGCTCCACATACTGCGGGTACAGGGCATTCGACAGGTCGTTCTCCAGGATTCCGCTCTTCGTCGCCGCCCACGCGTCCGACGCCGCGCCACGTTTCACCCAGTCGGCGGCACTACATGCGACAGGGGCTACAGACATTTCGTGCATCTCCTTCTCGGACATCGACATGTGAACTCCCAGACCCGTCGCGGCCCCGAGGCTCGGCGCATCCGGCCGGGCCAGGCCCTAGTGCCCGACCGCCACGTCCGCGGTCGCGGGCGGGCCGAGCAGCTCCCGGGTACGCCTGATCAGCTCGCCGGCGAGCACGGCGGGATCCCACTCGCGATGCCGCCTGCTGAGCATCTCCACCGACCACGACCCCGAGTAACCGGTGGCCCGGATGGCGTCGATCGCCTCCCGCAGCGGGAGTACGCCGTCGCCCGGCAGGGCAGTGCGGTCGTCGTCGCTCCAGGCCGCGCCGCCCTTCGGCGCGGTGTCGCCGATGTGTGCGCAGCACACGAGCGCCGGGTCGACCGCGGCCACATCGTCCCACGGGATGCCGCTGGTCCACAGGTGCCAGGTGTCGAGCACGAGACCGGTCCGGTCCCTGCCGACGGCCTCGACAAGCTCCACTGCGTGGCGCAGCGAGCGGAAGCGGGAGAACGACACCGGCTCGACGGCGAGCCGGACCCCGAATCCGTGCGCGATGTCGGAGAGCTCGCGCAGCGACTCGACCAGTACCCGGCGCTGTGCAGGCCAGTCGTCCGACGCGAACTCGTCCAACGCCACCACCTGCAGCGCCTGGCACCCGAGCTGCGCAGCCACTGGCGCCATCCGCTCGCACAGACCTAGCAGCTTCCGCCGCCGCTCGCGGTCCGCTGTCTCGATGGGCAGCAGGACGTCGAGCATGGTCACCCGCAGATCGCCGAGCAGACCAGCCAGATCGCCCACCTGGTACCCAGCGTCGAGATAGCGGATCAACTTCGGAATCCCCAACTCGACACCAGTGTAACCTGCATCACGCGCCACCCGCACATCGGTGGCAATATTTGAATGCAATATGCACGCGGAGTGTAAGGAGACGCGAGGGGACGGCTCTGTGAGCGCGTCAGACATCGGCATCGTGCAGCTCACCCGTGTTCCTCTGCATGACCAGCGGTTAACCTTTCTGGCGGTGGACGCAACTGATCCGAAGCAGGCGGGCGCTTGGCGGAAACAGCCGCATCGCCCCGAAGAGTCGCATCGTCGGACAGTATATGCAGCCGACCGCGGCCCGGACAAGGAGGTTTTCTCGGCAAGATCGGGTCGGTTGGCGATGCCATGACCAGCCAGTGTGTGGCCGGCGTGAGGCGGATGGCGGGTATGTCGCGACACGCCGAGGATCCCGAGGTCCCGCACTGGGCGTGGAGCCCCTGCTAGTGTCCCGCACCGGAAGTTCGTTGACAGTATCGGGTGAGGGCTTCGAGGATCTCGTCGGCGGTCTTGGTCCACACGAACGGTCGTGGGTTCTCGTTCCAGATTTTGATCCAGTTC
>Ga0136617_10002871_pt1 | contig 15376 bp, 18 predicted proteins | sample AntDrymUQ3222106_2_FD_129672 | JGI IMG/M metagenome (GOLD analysis project Ga0136617, IMG submission 129672) | Polar desert sand microbial communities from Dry Valleys, Antarctica - metaG UQ322 (21.06) | ecosystem: Environmental > Terrestrial > Soil > Desert | place: Antarctica: Dry Valley...
ATGTACCGGATCCTGGCGGCCACCGCCGAGGTCCGCGAGCGCCGGGCCCAGCTCCGTCATCCGGCGTACGCCGCGCCCGAGCTCCTGGCCACCGCGCCCAACGAGCTGTGGAGCTGGGACATCACCAAGCTGCGCGGTCCGGCCAAGTGGAGCTGGTTCTACCTGTACGTCATCCTCGACGTCTTCAGCCGCTATGTGCCGGGCTGGCTGGTGGCCACGCGTGAGAGCGCGGCCCTCGCCGAGCGGCTCATCGCCGACACGGTGGCCAAGCAGGGCATCGCCCCTGGTGAGCTCACCATCCACGCCGACCGGGGCAGCTCGATGGCGTCGCGGCCGGTCGCCCTGCTGCTGGCCGACCTGGGCATCGTCAAGAGCCACAGCCGGCCCCATGTCTCCAACGACAACCCGTACTCCGAGGCCCACTTCAAGACGCTCAAGTACCGGCCCGGCTTCCCGGCCCGGTTCGGCTCGATCGAGGATGCCCGGGCCTTCTGCCGAAGGTTCTTCGGCTGGTACAACGAGGAGCACCGGCACAGCGGGATCGGGCTCATGACGCCGGCGACCGTCCATGCCGGTCGGGCGCCGGACGTCCAGACCGCTCGCGCGGCCGTCCTCGCCGAGGCCTATGCCAATCACCCCGAGCGCTTCGTCCGGCGAGCGCCGACGCCGCCCGAGCTGCCGGGCGCGGTCTGGATCAACCCGCCGCCGGCGAAGGAGGTGCAGCCTCAGTAATCGGATGCGCGTGGTGTCTCATCCGGCTTGACAGGTTCCGGTCCGGGATTCTCACCTACTCCCAGCGGAAGGCGATCGACGCGAGCAGGGTCGCCCCGACGGCCCACGCGCCGAGCACGAGGGAGGCACCGGGGACGCCGGCCCCGTCGCCCGCCGCGCTGCCATCGAGCGCTTCCCGGAACAGTTCCGCCAGCGGCGCGGCCGGCAGCAGCCCGGCGATCGCACCGAGCGGTCCCGGCAGATCCGCGACCGGCACGACGATCCCGCCCACGAGCAGGAACGCGAGGAACAGCCCGTTGGCGACCGCGAGCGTCGCCTCGGCACGCAGGCGTCCCGCCATCGCGAGGCCCAGTCCGGCAAACGCCGCCGTTCCCAGCACGAGCGCGCCGATCCCTAGCGCCGGCGACGCCGCGGGACCCGGCCGCCAGCCCAGCACGACCCAGGCGATCGCGATCAGGAGCACGACCTGCGCTGCCTCGATGACCAGCACGGCGAGCACCTTGGCGACGACGATCGCGCCGCGGGGCAGGGGAGCGCCACCCAGCCGCTTGAGGACGCCGTAGTGACGCTCGTAGGCGGTCGCGATCCCAAGGCTCACGAACGACGTCGCGATCACACCCAGCGCCAGCGTCCCCGGCAGGAGAACGTCGACGGAACGGACGGCCGCGGGCAGCACGGCCACCGATGAGAAAAAGACGAGTACCACGGCCGGGATGACGAGCGTGACCAGGAGATTCTCGGTGCGTCGAGCGGCCAGTCGCAGCTCGGACGCCGTCAGGGCGCGGATCGCGCGCCACGCGGGCGCCGGGCGGCTCATGTGCCGTTCACTTCGGGATCGCCGGTCAGCTCGAGATAGCGCTCCTCGAGCGAGGACGCTCCCGTCCGCAGCTCCGTGATCAGGACGCCGCTCTCGGCGGCCCACCCCGCGACGGCCGAGATCAGCGCCGGATCGGCGTCGGCGCCGTCGACCGTGACCCAGCCCCCTGGGCCGACCGAGGCGTGCGCCGCCGGCCAGCGACCAGCCAGCGAGCGTTCCAGCGCCTCCGCCGAGAGACCCCCGGCCCGAATCTGCAACGCGCCACCCGCACCGGCCAGCTGAGCCGGCGACCCGTCCGCGACGACCCGGCCGCGAACCAGGATCGCAACCCGGTCCGCGCAGAGCTCGACGTCGCCAAGGTCGTGCGTGGTCATGAGGATCGTCGTGCCGCCGCCGGCCAGCTCCAGGATCAGCGATCGCGTCGCCGCCCGCGCCGCGGGGTCCATGCCTGCCGTTGGCTCGTCGAGGAACAGCAGCTCCGGCCGGCCCGCCAGCGCGATGGCGAGCCCGAGTCGCTGCCGCTCCCCGCCGGACAGCCGCCGGTAACGCGTCCGCGCGACGTCGCGCAACCCCACCAGGTCGAGCAGCTCGGCCACGCCCCGTGGCTCGGCGTGGAAGGCCCCGTACAGCGCGAGTGCCTCGGCGGGGGACAGCCGCGGGTCGACGCCGCCGCCCTGGAGCATCAGCCCTACCCGCGCGCGCCATGCCCGCCCGCCGCGGGCGGGATCGGTGCCCAGCACGGACACCTCGCCGGCATCGGTCGATCGGTAGCCCTCGAGGATCTCGACCGTCGTCGTCTTGCCTGCCCCGTTCGGGCCCAGCAGCGCGAGCACCTCGCCGCGCGCGACGTCGAGGTCGACGCCGTCGAGCACCCGGCGCCCGGCGTAGGTCTTGACGAGCCCCCGAGCCCGGACGACGGGCTCGGTCGAGGTCACGGCGCGATCAGCTCGTACTGGCGGTCGAAGTCGCGTTCGATGACCTCGCCGATCTGGATCGAGCGGAGGATCCCGTCGGCATCCACGAAATAGGTCTGGGGTCGTGCGGCGACCCGCCAGGCGCGGACGATCGTCTCGTCAGGGTCGATGACGGTGGGCCACCCGGCCGCGAGATCGGCGACGAACTCCCGCGCCGGCTCGGGCGGATCGTCCATCAGCACGCCCACGATCACGAGACCGTCGTCAGCGTGCTGGGCGAGCTTCGCCTTGAACAGCGGGAACTCGTCGCGACACGGGATGCACGAGGGACCCCAGAAATTGACGATCACGGGCCGTCCGCGCAGGTCGGCCAGGCGGAACGGATGACCGTCGAGGGTGGTGCCCTCGACCGGCGGAACCGGGGCGCCGCGCTCGACGCGGGTCTGGTCGCAGCCCCCGATCGCGAGGCCGGCGACGAGCACGAGCGAGAGCGCCCGGACGGGTAACCGGTTCGTGGCGCGCCCTACTGGACCGTGATCGTCCCCGTCATGTTGACGTGGACCGAGCAGAAGAACTCGTACGAGGCCGGCTGCAGGCCGGTCACATCGTAGACCCGAACCTCGGGCCCGTTGAAGATGTCGCCGTCGAAGATCGTGGCACCGCCCTCGTCGCGGATGTCGACGTCGTGCGGCGTGCCGGCATCGCGGTTGTCGAAGGCGATCGAGAAGTCCGGACCGGTGACCTGGACGTCTTGGGTCACGTACACGACCTGCTGGGCGGTGATGACCGTGTCCGCTTCGGGCAGCGACGGCGCCGGCTCGGCCGGTGCGCCGGACACGGGGGGTTCGCCCGGGGCGCCCGGCTCGCCCGATGGCAGCGCGCCCGTTCCGCCACCGGCCTGCTCGCCGGAGCGCGGCGGGATGATGCCGTTGTCGACGACGACGGCCATGACCACGAGCGCCGCGCCGACCCACAGCAGACGGCTCGGCCACGCCGGGTCCGGCAGGGGAGCAAGGTGCCCAGTCCGGTCGGCTTCGAGCGTGTGGACATATTCCCGGCGAGCGTCGACGAGCCAGCCGAGGAGCGTCGCGATCAACAGCAGGACGCCCACCGCCAGCAGCCAGCCGCCGAACACGAGACCAAAGAAGAGCACCGCCACCCCGAGGGCACCGACGAAGGGGCGGAAGGACGGGCCCGGCATGTGGACGCCTGGCGGAGGGCCCGCGTGGACGACGGCGGGCAGCCGCGCAGCGTCGCCCCGCGTCGCCCGGTCGTAATCGGCCAGCCCTTCGCGCCCCCAGTACAGCAGCGTGAGGGTGAGCGCCGCGATCCCGAACCAGAGCGCGATGCCGCCCGCCACCAGGCCAAAGAAGACCAGGAACGCACCGCCGGCGGCCAGGAACGGCGCCAGCGACGGGCCCGGCATGTGGATACCGGCGGGCGGCACGGGCGTGATGCGGGCCTTGCCGCGGCGGGTGGGACCGGCGGTCGCAAAGCGTCGCACGGTGAGCACGAGCCAGATGGCCACCACCACGAGCAGGACGAGCGGGATGAGCCGGATGACCGACTCCCAGTCCGGGATGACGAACTGGGACGTCAGCTCGAGCAGCGAGTTCCAGGCGCCTTCGATCACGTGGCGTCAGGTCTCAGTCGTTCGGCGAGCCGGCCATGAGCACGTAGGCCATCAGCGCCATCGCGATGCCCAGCGCGCCCAGCATCACGGTGCCGGACCAGTCGAGATGGCCGCCGGTGATGGCCGGCACCGCGTAGTACACGACCGCGATGAGGACGAACATGGCCCCCAGGGCGATCGCGTATCGCGGGTGCCGCAGCGGGTGCATCGGGCCTCCGGCTACCTGAGGATGTAGAGCGTCGCGAAGAGCGCGATCCAGACTACGTCAACGAAGTGCCAGTACAGCGAGGTCGCCTCGACCGCGTCATGGTGGCGCGACGAGAACTGGCCGGCGAGCCCGCGGTACAGGACGACGGCCAGCATCACGACGCCGGCGAACACGTGCGCGCCATGGAAGCCGGTGAGCGTGTAGTAGGTCGTCCCGTACGTCCCCGCGCTGAGCGTCAGCCCCTCGCTGTACAGGATCGCGTAGTCCGCGGCCTGCATGACCAGGAACACCACGCCCAGGACCACGGTGACGCCGATGTTCCGGATGAAGCCGGTCCGGTCATCGCGCCGGATCGCCCACACGCCGAGCTGGCAGGTCAGTGAGCTCACGATCAGCAGCACCGTTGCGGGCCCCACCAGGGGAAAGATCTGGACGGCGTGGCCGAACTCCTCGGGCGGCCAGATATCCGCCGCGGCGCGGATCGAGAAGTAGGCTGCGAACAGCCCGGCGAAAAACATCACCTCCGAGGTGATGAACAGGATCATCCCAAGGACCGGGTTGCTGATCCCGCCGCGCATGTCGTGGGCCAGCCCGGCGACCGGGCTCTGCTCGGTGGTCAGGGAGCGGGTCTCGGTGGTCACCTCGCGTCAGTGACCGGGAGGCAGCTGCTGGGTGCGATCCGGGCCCGGAGGCGTCGCGGCCGGTGTCGCCTTCGCGTGCCGCAGGTCGAACAGCGGCCGCTCCGAGCGGATCTCCGGCAGGCGGTCGAAGTTGTACGGCGGCGGGGGCGAGGTGGTCGCCCACTCGAGCGTGTTGGCCTCCCATGGGTCGTCGCCGGCGACCTTGCCGCCGCGCAGCGACACGAACACGTTCCACAGGAACGGGATCATGCTGGCGGCGATCAGGAACCCGCCGATGGTCGCGGCGACGTTGAGGTCCGTCCAGCCGGCCGCTGCGTCGTAGTCGGCGATGCGCCGAGGCATGCCGGACAGGCCCAGCATGTGCATCGGGAAGAAGGTCAGGTTGAAGCCGATGAACATGAGCACGAACTGGAACTTGCCGAGGCCCTCGCCCAGCATCCGGCCGGTCATCTTGGGGAACCAGTAGTAGATCCCGGCGAAGACGCCGAACACGGAGCCACCGAAGAGCACGTAGTGCAGGTGGGCCACCACCCAGTACGTGTCGTGCAGCGCGAAGTCGACCGGCACGGACGCGCTGAACGCCCCGTTGATGCCGCCGATGAGGAACATCGAGAGAAATCCGAGCGCGAACAGGAGCGGCGTCGCGAGCGTCAGCTTGCCCCGCCACATGGTGAAGATCCAGTTGAACATCTTGACCCCGGTGGGCACGGCGATGAGGAACGTCATGAGGCTGAAGAACGGCAGGTAGACCGAGCCGGTCGTGAACATGTGATGCGCCCAGACCGAGAAGCCCAGGGCTCCGATGGCCGCGGTCGCGAAGACGAATGCCTTGTAGCCGAAGAGCGGCTTGCGGCTGAACACCGGCAGGATCTCGCTGATCATGCCCATCGCCGGGAGCACCATGACGTAGACGGCCGGGTGCGAGTAGAACCAGAAGATGTTCTGGTAGAGCACCGGGTCGCCGCCCCGGGACGGGTCGAAGAAGGCCCCGCCGTAGTTGCGGTCGATGAACAGCATGATCAGCGCGCTCGTGATGACGGGCGTGGCCATCACCACCAGGACGCTGGTCACCAGCACGGTCCAGACGAGGATCGGCATGCGGAACAGCGTCAGACCGGGCGCGCGCATCTTGAAGATCGTCACGAGGAAGTTGATGCCGCCCAGGATCGAGCTCGTCCCGATCAGGATCAGCGCGGTGATCCACAGGTCCTGGCCGGGGCCCGTCGACGCGAGGGGACGATCCTCCGAGAGCGGCGGGTAGCTCGTCCAGCCGGCCGTCGCCGCACCGCCCACCAGAAAGCCGCTGAACAACAGCAGCCCGCCCAGCGGCAGCATCCAGAACGACAGCGCATTGATCCGCGGGAAGGCCATGTCCGGTGCGCCGATCTGGAGGGGCACGACGTAGTTTCCGAAGCCTGCCAGGATCGGGATGATGAACAGGAAGACCATCGCCGTGCCGTGCATCGTGAACAGCTGGTTGTAGAGGTTCTCGTCGGTCACCAGCTGGAGACCCGGGATCGCCAGCTCCGCTCGGACGCCGAGCGCGAGGACGCCGGCGAGCAGGAAGAAGAAGAACGAGTTCAGCAGGTAGAGGATCCCGATCTTCTTGTGATCGGTGGTCGTCACCCACTCGTACAGACCCGAGCGGTAGCCGGTGGCGGCGGGGTGGAGGGCGGTGGTCGCCATCAGGGATCCGGGTTCCTCACTTCACCGTCAGGGTGCCGGTCATCGTGGTCGGGTGGATCGTGCACAGGAAGTCATACGTGCCGGGCTCGAGCGGTCCGATCTGGTAGCTGATCTCGCCCACGGTCGGGAGGTCGTCGCCGTTGAACTTCAGGGACCCGTCCTGCGAGATCGCGACGTCATGCGGGATGCCATTGTCCTGGTTCACGAAGTTGATGCCGAAGGCCTGTGAAGCCGGGACCTCCAGCTCACGCTGGTCAAACTGGATGTTCTGAGCGGCAATGTCGATGATCGTCGCGTTGGGTGGCAGGCTGGCGGGGGGTCCGCCCGATGGCTGCGCCGATGCCCTGACCTCGTCGTACCAGGTGGCGAAGTCGGCCTGGGTCAGCGCGTGGACGTCGAAGATCATGGCCCTGTGGCCGATGCCGCACAGCTCGGCGCACTGGCCGCGCATCGTCTGACCGGCCTCGGACTCGTTGATCGTGAACTCGAACTGGTTGGTCTGACCCGGGATCACATCGCGCTTGAACAGGAAGCGCGGCACGTAGAACGCATGGTTCACGTCCGGACTCTCGAGCATCATCAGGATGGGCACGCCCACCGGCGCGAACAGGCCGCCGTTCTCACCGGTCGGCAGGAACTGGGTGTACTCGATCGTCTCGCCGTCGTCGGCCAGGTAGTCAAAGGTCCACTGGAACTGCCCGGCCGTCGCGCGAACCTGCATCTCCGGTTGCTCGCTGACGGCATCGACGCTGTTGAGGGTCTGCCAGCTGATGAAGAACAGGTAGGCGACGATCACCGTGGGGATGACCGTCCAGAGGATCTCGGCCAGGTTGTTGCCGTGGGTCTGCGGCGGCAGGTCGTCGTCGCCCGGCTTGCGCCGGTAGCGCACGACGGTCCAGATGATCAGGCCCTCGACGGCGATGAAGATCACGGCCGCGAAGATGAAGACGATGTCGTAGAGGCTGCGGATCTCGTCGCCCTGGCTGGTCGCGGCGTCGGGCGGGAAGAAGCTGGCGGCGCTGCCCGAGGCGAAGGCGCGCAGGGCGCCGGCGACGTCGATCCCCACCGCGACCGCGAGCGCGAGCGCGAGCAGGACCACCACGACGAACAAGCCGGCGACGATCATGCCGGTCGCGGGCCGCGTCCTGGGGCTCAACGACATGCGCTTCCTCGAGGTGGGTTGTCGGGCTGGGGCTCGGGGACCAGGCGGGTGAGCGGTTCGAACAGCGGTTCGACGGGTGGTTCAACGGGCGGTTCGGGCACGCCGCCCGGAACAGCCGAGATGATAACGGGACACCGTGCGCCGTGCGAGGAGACGCGCCCGATCGCCCATTCCGCGAGCCTGACCGGCTCCCTGCCACCGCCGTTCGTGCTGCACGCACGAGCGGCCGGTCTGGGCCATCTTGCGAGGGTCCGCACGAACGGACATCGTGGGAGAGGCCCGCAGCGGTCACAGGCGGGATGCCACCGACGCCGTGCAAGCCCGCCTCATGCTTCCGGCACGAACGAACGTGGTACCGAGGTTGTGGGCGCCCCCGTGGCACCGCCCCGGAGGGGATCGGGGACAATCGGGTTCGGATGCCCGCACTCCGTCTGCCGCCCAGACTTGGCCGCCGCCCGCTCATCGCTGCGGTCGCGGCGGTCCTGGTCGGATCGACGGGCGCCGCCCCGGTCTCGGCGCACGGCAACGTCGACGTCGGCCCGCCCGATCTGCCCGGACTGCTCTTCGGCTGGACGTGGGAGCCGTCGGTCACCCTCGCCCTCGTCGTCGCGGCGGTCGGCTGGCTGGCGGCCGTCCGGCGCGTGAACCGGGCGCACCCCGGCAACCCCGTTCCGCGGTTCCGCACGGCCGCCTGGATGGCCGGGCTGGCGACCCTGGCGATCGCCCTGCTGTCCGGGATCGCCCGCTACGACACGACCCTCTTCTGGGTCCACATGATCCAGCACATCCTGCTGACGCTCGTGGCGCCGCCCCTCCTCGCCCTGGCGGCGCCGATCACGCTGCTTCTGCGGCTCAGCGGACCCGCGACCCGCCGGCGCTGGATCCTGCCCGTCCTGCACAGCCGCGTGGTCCGGGTGCTCGCGTTCCCGGTGGTGGCGTGGGTCGTGTTCGCGGGGGTGATGTGGGCCAGCCACTTCTCGCCGGTCTTCGACCTGGCGCTGGAGGACCCGCTCGTGCACGAGCTGGAGCACGCGGCCTACCTGGGCGCGGGCCTGCTCTTCTGGTGGCCGGCGGTCGCGGCCGATCCCGGACCCTGGCGCATGAGCCACCCTGCTCGCGCGATGTACGTGTTCATGCAGATGCCCCAGAACACGTTTCTCGCCGTGGCCCTGCTGTCCGCGCCGGCGCCGCTCTATGAGCACTACGTGACGCTTGTCCGGCCATGGGGCCCCAGCCCGCTCGAGGATCAACAGACAGCCGCCGGGATCATGTGGTTCGTGGGCGACCTGCTGTTCCTGGTGCCGATCATGGTCATCGTCGCCGCGTGGATGCGCCACGAGGAGGGCCGGACGGCCCATAACGACCGGCAGGCGGATCGGGCCAGGCTGGCGATCCGCGAGCGCGAGGTCGCGCTGGCCGAGCGCCGGACCAGGGAAACGGCCATCGCCGCCGAGCCGGCTCAGCCGGGCAGCGGGGCGGCCAGCAACTCCAGGTAGCGCTCCGGGTCCACGTTGCCACCGCTGACCACCGCGACGACCGGGCCCTCGTTGGCATCCAGCCCGATCTCGGCGGCGCGAAACCAGAGTGCCGCCGGGGCCAGTGCGCCCGATGGCTCGGCCACGAGCCGGCTCTCCTCCGCGACGAGGCGGACCGCAGCCCGGATCTCCGCCTCGGAGACGGTCACGATCGAGTCGAGCAGCGCCCGCAGATGGGCAAACGTGCGCTCGCCGAGCCGGCCCGTTCGGGTGCCGTCGGCGATGGTGCGGCCCACGAGCTCGGCCGGCCATGCCACGATCCGACCGGCCGCCAGCGAGTCGCGGGCATCGGCCGCGAGCTCGGGCTCCACGCCGATGACGCGGGCCTCGGGTCGGAGGGCCCCTACGGCGGCCGCGACGCCGCTGGCCAGCCCGCCCCCGCCGATCGGCACGAGGACCGCGGCGACATCGGGGAGCGCCTCGACGATCTCGAGGCCGACGGTGCCCTGACCGGCGATCACCGCGTCGTCGTCGAACGGCGGGATGATCGCCAGCCCGCGCTCGGCTGCCAACTGCTCGGCGACGTGCTGGCGCTCCGCGCTCGACGGCCCCACCCGGATGATCTGGGCGCCGTCGGCGGCGACGCGGGCGGCCTTGATGGCCGGTGCATCGCTGGGCATGACGATGACCGCTCGCGCACCGAGCAGCGTCGCGGCGCGGGCAACACCCTGCGCATGGTTGCCGGATGAGTAGGTGATGACCCCGCGCCGGCGCTGCGCCTCGGACAACGCGGCGATCGCCACGTATGCGCCCCGGATCTTGAACGCGCCGATCGGCTGGAGTGACTCGGCCTTGAGCCAGGTCCGGGCCTCCGGGCGGCCGAACGGCACGAGCGGCGTCCGGGTCGCGACGCCGTCGAGCAGGCGCGCAGCAGCCCGGATCGCATCGATCCTGACGAGCTGCGCATCCGCCGAGGAGCCCAGGTCGGCTTCCGTGTCCGTCGTCATGACCGGGGCCGACCGGCCGCGCGCTGGCAGACGATGCAGCGTGCCGCCCACGGGAGGGCCTCGAGCCGCTCGGCCGCGATGGCTCCGGCGCAGTCCGGACAGGTCCCCCATGAACCGTCGGCAAACCGGGCAAGAGCGGCGTCGACCATGGCCAGGTGCTGGCGGGCGCGATCGCGCGGGGCGAGGTCGCGTTGCTGTTCGAACACCTGGGTCGCGGCGGCGGCCTGCGAGCCGTAGGTCATCGGGTCTGGCGCGACGACCGTCCCCGCGAGGTCGGCGAGCGCCCTTTCGCGCTCGGGAAGAAGCGCCGAGCGAGCGACTTCGGGGTCTGCGGGCAGCATGCGCGAAGCCTACGACGGCCGGCGTCCCAGGGAGCGAGCGGTATCCTCGCGGCTCAACGACGTATACAGGGAGATCGATGTGGGCATGGAAACCGATCCGGTGTGCGGGATGCAGGTCGATCCGGAGACGTCCGATCTCAAGACCGAGCACGACGGTAAGACGTACTGGTTCTGCGGCCGCGGCTGCCTGCTCGAGTTCCGCGACGACCCGCAGCGCTATCTCGACCCGTCCTACCAACCGTCCATGTGACGCCCACCGGCGTCGGCGCACGCCCGATGAAGTCGCAGCTACGTCGCAGCTAAGCGGCCGCCGCCAGACTGCGTGAAGGCGGATCCGCGACCGGGCACTCCTCGATGGGGTCGACCGCCGGCTCATGGCCCGAGGCCGGGCCCGAGGAGGCATCGATGGAGCCCCTGTCCGCACGCCTGCGCGCACTCATCCGCGACACCGTCCCGCTCGCCAGCCTGATCGCGGCCGCCCTGGTCGAAGGGGCCGGCCGGCGCTGGTGGTGAGGTCGGCGGCGGACCACACGCTTGGTGCATGGCGATCCGGGCGTCATGTGGCGATCTGCGGCGGAAGCCGTCGGGCGGTCGCCGCCTAGACTGGCCAGCGATGGTCTCCCGACCCGGCCGAACCCATGTTTTGACACGATCTGGCGCTTCCCTCCGGATGCCGCGGCAGCCGGCCGTCGTCGCGCTGCTGGCGGTCTTGATGGCCGGCTGCCAGGCAGCACCGGCGACCACCCCGCGGATAACCCCGGGCACCTCCGGGCTGCCGCGCGAGGTCAACATCATCGCCAAGGAGTGGACCTTCGCGCCGTCCGTGGTGGATCTCGTGCCCGGCGAGTCGGTCGTGCTCCACCTTGTCAACGGCGGGACGGAACCGCACGAGTGGGTCATCGGCAACGCTCGTGTGCAGGCCGCGTGGGAGGCTGCGGAGGCCGCGGTCGCGGGTGCCCCGCCCGGGCCCACGCCCGTCGTCAGCGTCGCGCCGGACCTGGCCGGCCTGCGCATCACGGCAACGTCAGGCGCGCGGGTGGACGTTGTCTGGACGGTGCCGGGAGACGGCCCCGCGCAGGCCGGATTCATCGTCGGCTGCCATATTCCGGGCCACTTCGCGAACGGAATGGCCGTGCCCGTCCGCTGGGTGGGACCGGATGGCGTGCCGCTGGGGACGACCGGGGCGTGACGGCCTGGCCGCCGTGCATGGGACACGGGCCCGAAGGTCGCCCGGTGGTACCCTCTGCGTCCGCCCCGGTGTTCGGGTCCAGTGGGCGTCGAGGAGGATCTGGATGACCTACGTGATCGCCGAGCCGTGCATCGATGTGCTCGACATCTCGTGCGTGTCCGTCTGCCCGGTGGACTGCATCCACTACGAGGAAGGCGTCGACCGCAAGCTCTTCATCGACCCGAACGAGTGCATCGACTGCGGCGCTTGTGAACCCGAGTGCCCGGTCAACGCGATCTTCCCCGAGGAATCGGTGCCGGTCGAGTGGGCGCAGTACACCCAGATCGACGCGGTCTGGTACACGGACAAGGCAGCTGCACGCGAAACCGTTGACACGTTGAAGCCGTCGGGCTGATGGCCTCGCGGAAACCTCGGGCCGATGGCGTCGCGGAGCTCCGCCGCGGACCTCGGTGAGCGGGTGCCGCATACCCGCTGAGGTTGCCGGGTCCCGACACCCATGAGGATCGTCTCCCTTCTACCTTCGGCTACCGAGATCGTCTGCGCGCTCGGGCTTGGAGACGAGCTGGTCGGCGTCACGCACGAGTGCGACTGGCCGCCGGAGGTGGCGGGCAAGCCGGTCCTGACCCGGAGCGTTCACGACCTTGACGGCCGGTCGAGCCGGCACATTCACGACCTCGTCGGCGCGTCCGTCCACGGCGGCTCGTCGCTCTACACGCTCGACGAGACGGCGCTCGCAGCGGCGGAGCCGGACCTCATCCTCACCCAGGAGCTGTGCGCCGTGTGCGCGGTGAGCTACCGCCAGGTCAACGAGGCAGCCCGGGCCATCGACGCTGACATCCAGGTCGTCTCGCTCGAGCCCACGTCGCTCGAGGGCATCCTCAACACGATCACGACAGTCGGCGCGATGGCCGAGGCCGAGGAAGCCGCCGTCGATCTGGTCGAGCAACTGCGGACGCGGCTCGGCGCCGTCGAGAAGATCGTCGTCGAGCGACGCGACGAGGGCTTCCGCGCGCCGCGCGTCGTCGCGCTGGAATGGCTCGATCCCCCATTCGCCGTCGGCCACTGGGTGCCCGAGCAGATCCGGCGGGCGGGCGGGTGGGACCTCCTGGGCGAGGTGGGCGAGCGCTCCCGCGAAGTGGCCTGGCAGGACGTCGCGGCGGTGGACCCCGGGATGCTCGTCCTGATGCCCTGCGGGTTTCACCTCGAGGAGACCGTCGCAGCGTGGCGCCGGACGCCGCGCCCGGAGGCGTGGGACGACCTCGAGGCGGTCCACCGGGGCCAGGTCTTCGCGGTCGACGGGTCCGCCTATTTCAGCCGGCCGGGACCGCGCGTGATCGACGGCATTGAACTGCTCGCGGAGATCTTCGACCCCGAGGCCTTCGAGACCTCGCCGCCCGGGAGCTGGACGCCGCTCCTCTGATCGCGCTGGCCGGGCCCTGAGATGCCCTTTCGCCCCTCGTTCGACTGCCTGTGGTGCGGCCGCGCGGCGACCGCTCGGGAGGATGACCTGGGCGGCTGGGCCCAGCTCTGCGCCGACTGTCTGGGCCGGGCCGGCGACAACGCGTTCCTGCGGGGGCGACTGCGGGCGGCCCTGGCCGAGCGGTCCGGCGCCGAGTCCGCCGCACCCGCGTCTGTCGCACCGGCCGATCTCGAGGCCGGCACGCGCGCCTACTACGCCGCTCGTGCCGCCGAATACGACGACTGGTACCGGCGGCGCGGCCGGTACAGCCACGGCCCGGTCCACGATGCCGCGTGGGACGCGGAGCTCGACGCCGCAGGTCGTTGGCTCGACGGGCTCCCGATCCGCGGCGAGATCGTCGAGCTCGCGGCCGGTACCGGTTGGTGGTCGCCGCTCCTCGCCGAGAAGGGCGAGCTGTCGCTGTACGACGCGAACGAGGCGCCGCTCGAGCTGGCGCGGGAACGGCTCGTGGCCCACGGCCTCCGCGCGCACCTCCACGTCCGCGACGCGTGGTCCGCGCCTGATCGCCAGGTCGATGCGGTCTTCGCCGGCTTCTGGCTGAGCCACGTGCCTCGCGGGCGGCTCGACGCGTTCCTGCGGCTCGTCCGTGCCTGGCTCCGGCCGGGTGGCACGTTCGGCGCGATCGACTCGCTGCCGGATCCACAGTCCGGCGCCACCGACAGCACGCCCGCGGCCGGGGGCCGCGCGACACGCCGCGTCCAGGACGGTCGCGAGTTCACGATCGTCAAGGTCCACTACACGCCGCACGAGTTGCGGGCGGCGCTGTTGCGGGCGGGCTTCTCAACCGCGGAGGTCACGAGCACGGGCCGGTTCTTCGTGCTGCTCAACGGCTCCGTCTAGACGACTCGAGCGCGATATTCCGTCCGGAACTGGGCTGTATCGCGCGGTCGCCGTGCGATACTCGATCAATGTCCCCGCTCCGTGACCGCACGATCGCGACCGTGGGATCGGGCGTCATGGCGGAGGCGATGATCGCCGGCCTCTTGCGCGGCGAGCTCGTCGACCCCCAGCGGGTGGTGGCCAGCCACCCCCGCCCGGAGCGACGCGATCAGCTGACCGTCGCCTACGGCATCCGGACCGTCGCCGGCAACGCCGAGGCCGTCGATGGCGCCGATGTCGTGCTGCTGGCCGTCAAGCCCCAGATGCTGGATCGGGTCGCCCGCGACATCGGCCCCCGGTTGCGTCGCGGCCAGCTCGTGTTGTCGGTCATCGCCGGCGCCACGACCGCCGCGCTGGGAGGCCTGCTGGGGCACGACCAGATCGTCCGATCCATGCCCAACACGCCCGCCCGGCTGGGCCGCGGCATGACGGTCTGGTACGCCACGCCAGAGACCACCGAGGAACAGCGCGCGCAGGCGAAGGCGCTGCTCCGTGCGCTCGGCCGGGAGCTCGAGGTCGACGACGAGAAGATGGTCGCGATGGCGACGGCAGTCTCGGGAACGGGACCCACCTACGTGTTCCTGGTGATGGAGGCGTTGATCGATGCGGCCGTCCATCTCGGGTTCCCGCGTCACGTCGCCCACGACCTCGTGATCGAGACGCTCGAGGGCAGCACGGTCTTCGCGAAGCAATCCGGACTCCACCCGGCGGAGCTGCGGAACATGGTCACGTCGCCGGGCGGCACGAGCGCGGCGGCGCTCCACGAGCTCGAATCGGGCCGCCTGCGCACGGTCCTGTCCGAGGCCGTCTGGGCCGCCTACCGCCGAACCGTCGAGCTGGGGGATCATCTCGAGGCGGCGACGGGGGCCAGCCGCCAATCCGACCCGCGACACCGCGACGAAGCAGCGCACTGAGCCTGGCGGCCGGATCCGCCTGCTCGAAAAGGGGGAAGGGGAACTCGACCGATGGCCAGGACACGACGCGCCGATCCGCCCACCGACGAGGTCGCGGCCGACGATCCATCGAGCGCCGCGACGGGTGGGTCCGCGGCGATCGACCCGCCGGCACCCGTGAAGCGACCGCGCGGCCGGCCGCGCAAGGTTGCGAGCGGGGCCGGCTCGGCCGGTGCGGCAAGCGTGGCCTCGCCGTCCGAGGCCGCCCCGGACGGTGCAGCACCTCCCCGCCGGCGGCGAGGCCGCCCACGCAAGGCCG
>Ga0136617_10002872_pt1 | contig 15375 bp, 18 predicted proteins | sample AntDrymUQ3222106_2_FD_129672 | JGI IMG/M metagenome (GOLD analysis project Ga0136617, IMG submission 129672) | Polar desert sand microbial communities from Dry Valleys, Antarctica - metaG UQ322 (21.06) | ecosystem: Environmental > Terrestrial > Soil > Desert | place: Antarctica: Dry Valley...
TCGGGGTGACCCTCGGTAACTGACTCAGAGGTAAACAGGTGTCGATCGAGCACGATATCCCTCGGGATTGGGATGGGGAGAGCGGACTGGCGGCACGCCGTACGATTCGTGCCGGCATTGGTCTTAAGGTCCGCTGATTCCCTCAAACGTATTCCCGTCGACGGACTCCGGCAACCCGTCACGCAGGAACGCTGCGTCGCCGAACGCGGCGAAAAGACGATGGCGAAGCTCTGCTTCAGCTTCCCGCGCAGTGGATTTTGCAAGGGCCGCGTCCGCCGCTTCTCTCGCTATTTCCGCACTCACCCCGCGAACGATTCGCTTGACCAGGGGAACCGAGCGGCCGGCAACGCTCAGCTGACGCACCCCGAGCCCGATCAGCGCGAACGCCATCAGCGGCTGCGAAGCCATCTCGCCGCACACACTCACCTCGAGACCGTTGGCGTGCCCGACTTCGACTGTCTGTCGTATCAATCTGAGCACCGCCGGGTGAAGAGGCGTGAATCTGCTCGCGAGATTCGCGTTGCCGCGATCGACAGCCAGCGTGTATTGCACGAGATCGTTCGTGCCGATGCTGAAAAACGCGACGTCCTTCACCAGCGTATCGGCTGCCACCGCCGCGGCCGGCGTCTCTACCATTACTCCAAGCGGCAGATCATGCCGGTAATCCACGCCCCTCGCGTCGAGCTCGGCGGCAGCTTCTTCGAGCAGCTGACGCGCCTGCCGCACTTCATCGACGGAGACGACGAGCGGGAGCATGATGCGAACGTCGCCGTGCATCGCGGCCCTGAGCAGCGCGCGCAGCTGCGTTCTGAAAAGCTCGGGCTCATCGAGACACATTCTGATCGCGCGCCAGCCGAGAAACGGATTCGCCTCGGTGGGATATCCGCCCACGGGAAGCTTATCACCGCCAACGTCGAAGGTGCGGATGACGATGGGATGATCGTCGAATGCTTCCACCACTTTCCTGTAAGCGCGGTACTGCTCCTCCTCATCGGGCATCGTTGCGCGGCCGACGACGAGAAACTCCGTTCGCATGAGTCCCACGCCTTCGGCGCCGGAGTGCGCCGCGTTTTCGGCTTCCTCTGGAAGGTCAACGTTGGCACGGAGGGTGATCCGCACGCCGTCGAGCGTTACCGGCTCAGCTCCCGCCAGCTGCTGCAACTCGACCGTGTCCGCTGCCTCGCGTATCGCGCGGTCGGCGTATGCTTCGATCTGCTTCTCCGACGGCTGAGGAATCACAATTCCCGACGACCCGTCGAGGATCACCTGCTCGCCGCCGCGCAACAGATGTGTGGCGTTGCGCAAACCCACCACTGCTGGCAACCCCAGCGATCGTGCCAGGATCGCTACGTGCGAGGTGCGGGTGCCGGCGTCGGTCGCGATTGCCGATATCGCTTCGCGATCGAGCTGCACGGTGAGGCTCGGAGTGAGGTCGTGCGTCACCAGAATCGCATTCGAGCCTTTCGGTAGATCAACAGGGTCATGGTCGGGCAGGCCGAGCAGGATCGACAGGACACGAATGTGAACATCGGTAAGGTCGCTGACTCGCTCCCGGATCATTGGTTGCGTGTGACGGGCGAAGTTCTGCCGCCATTCTATGAGGACGAGATCGAACGCCTTCTCAGCCCCGATGTTGCGGCGGATGAGCGTCTCGACACTGCCCAGCAGCTCGGTATCGGACAGGATGGAGATCTGCACTTCGAAGATCGCCGCTTCCTCGTGCCCTGCGTGCCGCTGCGCGCGCTCGCGCACTCGATCGAGCCGATCCTTGGCAGTCGCTATTCCGCGGTGCAGGCGCTCGATCTCCGCGTCGACGGCCTCGTCGGGGATGATGCGAGGGGTTACTTCCGGTACTTCCCATAGCAGGAGGTGGACAGGGCCGATGACTATGCCCGGCGACGCCGGCATGCCGACAATCCTTCCGTCTGTCACCGGCCGCTCGAAAGTCATCTCTCCCCGAACCCTGCTGCGATGAGCGCGGCAAGTGCGTCAATCGAGCCCTCGGCGTCGTCTCCCTCTGCGCGAAGGAGAACCTTGGATCCGCATTCAGCGGCCAACATCATCACGCCCATGATGCTTTTTCCATTTACCTCCAGGTCGTCGCGAATGATCGTGATGTCGCTCTTGAATTTCGAAGCCGCTTTCACGATCTCGGCGGCGGGCCGCGCATGTATGCCGAGCTTGTTGACGATGTTGACGCTGCGCTCAACCATTAGACGATCACCGAGATTAGGACGAACAGCCCAAGGATCGCCAGTGAAAGCCGCCAGCCCTGGATCGTTTCTCCGAAGCGCGCGAAGGCGATTCCGCCGATCATTGCCACCAGTATGAGCGAGCCTGCGAGCGATCGATCATTTCCCACGAGGCGATAGGCCGCCAGCGGGATCGCCACGCCGGCGAGCAGAGCAGCAGCGCTTCCGATGTACTGCGGCCCGCGCCGCAGGACGGGATGTGCCAGTGCATCCGCAACTCGCAGTCCGTGCTCGAATCCGACGCGAAGCCCCCATGCGCGCATGGCCAGGTGTCCGCCATTGTAGATCGCCAAAAAGATAGCCACCACAACGAGTGGGCGTCCTCCAATTCCGAAGATGGCGAGCGCAATCAGGGAGCACAGCGGCAGCCAGCTCGCCCAGACGAGACGGTCGCCCACACTTCCGAGGGGGCCACCGAGCGCCGTGCGGAAGCGCTCGATCATCGCCGGCGGAACGTTGTCCAGCTCTGCCCTCGCGAGCGCGCCAACCGCTACTCCCGCAAGGTAGGGATGCGAGTTGAAATACCTTGCGTGCCGCCCTAGCGCCTCGTTGTATCGCTGTCCATTGACACCTCCCGGGAGGAGCCGCAGCGCGGGCTCCATGCAGAACGCGATGCCATTGCCGATGAGCGTTTCGTAGTTCCACGCTCCCTGCACAGCGAAGAGGCGCAGATAAATGCGCATCCACGTTCCTGCCGGAATGGCTCTCCTTGCAGGCGAAACCGTATCGACGCGAATCGAGCTCATCCCCGCACAAGAATCACGGCGCCCGCCGCAAGGCCTGCGATGAACAACACTCGGGCGTGTGCAACACCGTGAAAAACTCTCCACACTGCGCTGGCGGAAATCGCCACGGCGATGCCGGTCGCGACCGCGAGTGAAATCGACGCGTCTGTCCGCCAGCTTCGCAGTACGGCGCGCACGAGAGGGCTGAATGCAAGCATCGCCACGAGCGTCACAAACCCACCGCGTGCGAAATCAGCCGTCAGGCCGAACAGCTGCAGTCCAACGACCGCGCTTTGCGATCCGTTCGCGAGAGCATCGCGCTTGCGCGCCGCGTGAGCGGCGTTCATTCTGCGAAGACGGACCATGCTCCATCCGCTGAGGGTTGCGGCGCACAGCGCTGCGAGAAGGCTGACCGGAAGTGCGCCTGCCGGGTCACCTTCCTGCGCCGCGAACAGCGATCCACCCACGACGCTCGCCGAGCCCCACTCCGGATACTTCGAAGCGCCGAATGGCAGCATCTCGAGTGCGATAAGCTCGAGCACGACTCCCATCACCAGCCCGCCCGACGCATTGCCGATGAATGCACCCGCCGCAGTGGCCGCCACGATGGGTCGGGAGATCATCGCCTGAGGAAACGTCACGACATCCAATCCCAGCAGCGCGCCGAGAACAGCGATCGGCAGAAGGTCGATCAGGCTCATCAAGCCGACGCCGTTCACTGCGCCTTCTCCGTTACCGGTCGTGCCAGCACATCTTCGATCGGGACAGGTCTGGCAGTCGGAACGTCCTGGGCAGTCACCTTTGCGCAGCTGGCGGCCAGCGCGCGCAGCTGATCTTCCTCATCCGATGTGAGAAAGACGTAGCGCATTCGCTGCGTGCGTCCCGCGCGGTGATGCAATCCACCGACATTCACCTCGCGAATCGCACCCGTCCCGGCAACGAGGCGGCGCATTGTATCGATGTCTCCCGTGACCACGATCGTGTGACGCGGGTCACGCATGTACGACTCGTAATCGCGGATCGCGGTCGGCACGTCGGGGAACCGGATCTCCATTTCGGGCGGCACTCCCATCCGGTAGAGATCCTGTTCCCAATCCGAAGACGCTACGTTGTCGTCAACGAGAACGATCATCTCGATGCCAAGCGGCTGTCCCCAACCGACGACGACCTGTCCGTGGATGAGTCTGTCGTCGATTCTGTGCAGAGCGACGGGCACTAGCCCGCTCCATGTACGATCATCGATGCTCTGCCCTTGTCAGCCGCCGTGCGAGCCGCGTCGGCGGCCGGAACGTCGGGATGAAACACGAACTCCAGCAAGGCCGCGAGATTCGCTCCGGTCACCAGCACGATGTCGGGTTCGTGGCGCATGATGCGCCGCACTGCGAGAGTCGCGCTGCCGGCCGGAAGATCGGTGAAGAATACTCTGACGCCGTGGTCAGTTGCCGCGGCGCGAAGCCGCGTCTCGATGTCGTCCCCGCTCAAACCCTGATTCGACATCGCAACGAACGCGTCACCACGCCCGGAAATCTGTTGAACCGCGCTGATCAATCCCGTGGCGAATGACCCATGGCCGGCCACTATCGCGCGCGGCTGCTGAGCCTCCGGCGCTTCTGTTTCAGCGGAGCCGGAGCTATTCGTCATCTTCCTGGAGATACTCGCGCACATGGCCCGCCGACTTGTGGCGCATCCGTCCGATGAGCCGCTCGTTGAACTCGGCGGCGGCGTCGACACCCGAGTATCGAAGGAGGTGATTCAACGCGATCACTTCGGCGATCACCGTGATGTTCTTTCCGGGATTGAGCGGCACGGTAATCAGCGGAATCGCCACGTCGAGAATGGTGGTATTCTCACGGTCGAGTCCCGTGCGGTCGACGATCGCTTCTTCGTCCCATTCCTCGAGGCGGACCACTACTTCGATGCGCTTTTGCTGCCTCACGGCCCGGATTCCGAAGATCCCTGGCACGTCGATCAGGCCGATGCCGCGAATCTCCATGTGATGCCGCTGAAGTTCGTGCCCCTTGCCGATCAGCACGTCGTTGCCGCGCCTTGTGGCGATGACGAGATCGTCGGCCACCAGGCGATGACCCCTTTCCACGAGGTCGAGCACGCACTCCGACTTGCCGATTCCACTCTTTCCCGTGAAGAAGAGACCCACACCGAAAACGTCAGCAAGTGAGCCGTGCAGCGTCATCGTCGGAGCGAACTCCCCCTCAAGAACCGGCTTGATGCGCCGGTAGAACTCCGCCGTCTTGAGCTCAGTCCGGAGGAGAGCGATGCCGCTCGACGCCGCCGCTTCGCACAGCTCCGAGGGCGGCGTCTGATTCTTCGTCACGATTACCGCGGGAATCGGAAACGAGAAGAACGTCTCGAGGATGCGTTTACGATCGGATGCGGCGAGCGAAACGAGATACGTGATCTCGGTTTCCCCCAGAACCTGGAGGCGCTCCGCAACGAACCGGTCGACATAGCCCGACAACGCGAGTCCCGGACTCGACACCTCGGCGTTGGCGAGCGGCGAGTCGAGGCCGATGCCGGCGCCAAGGTCCTCGAGGTGCAGCGTCGCTCCGCTGCGCTCGAGAAGCTGCCTGATGCTGAGGCTGCGCGTCACGCGCGCGCTGCCTTCTCCATGGATCGGCCGCGCTGCACCGCGCGCTTCCTCACGCGCAACCGCCTGATCTGCGCCTCCAGACGCTCGACGGCGGTGGTAAGTGAGGGCCCGTAGAACTTCGATTCTCCCTGGGCGACGAGGTCCCGCTGCCGAGGCGAATGCAACACGATTTCGACACGCTTCACCGGACCATCCTGTTCGAATCGGATGACAGCGTCAACCGCTCGTGACAGTCGGACCGCGGCCCTTCGAACGGCGCTTTCTGCGCGCCGGCGCATGCGGTCCGAGATGCTGGCGTGATGAGCGTGAAAAATTATCTCCACCTGTTCTTGCCTCGCTGCACCGTAGACTCCAGGTGCGAAAGTGTGTCTTCAGCCGTTCGTTCCCAGGTGAACCGTTCGGCAAATCGCCTGCCCGCGATTCCGAGCCGCTCGATTGTGTCGCGGCTGCCGGCAAGTTGCTCCATGGCAGCGGCAAGCGCCGCAACATCACCGTGACGTACCAGCATTCCCGTCTCCCCATCGATCAGGGATTCGCGAAGGCCGGGCGAATCGCTGGCGATGACGGGAGTGCCTGCCGCCGCCGACTCGAGATTGGTGAGGCCCCACCCTTCCTTCGGCGATGCGAAAACCGAGGCCCACGACCTGCGCAACAGATCACGCTTGCCCTCCGCGGAAATAAACCCGACGAAAGCCACTCTCGATTCCACGCCTAGCGATCGCGCGAGCCGTTCTAGCTGTGGGCGATGATCGCCTGCGCCGGCGATCTCGAGTCGCGCGCTGGAGTTGACGACTCTCGCGAACGCCCGCAGGACGAGGTCGACCCCCTTGTAGCGCTTCAGCCGGCCGACGTATGAGAACAGCGGGAAACTCGATCGCACCGCCGGCTCGGGCGAAAAGAAGGCCGAGTCGACGCCGTTGTATATCACCTTGATGTCCTCACGCGGCACGCCCCGCAACACCAGATCTTCCGCCGTGCTCTCGCTGACAGAAACGAAAGGCAATCCGCGATAGGTTCGCGGAATTGTGCGCTCGGCCAGCCACACAGCGGAGGCCATCGGGAGGATCGCTTCGCGAAATGCAGTCGTGCCGAACAGATGATGCACTAGTGGTACGACGCGGGACGGGCCCCAGCGGGGTGTGTGAAGCGGAACCTTGTTGAGATCCTCCACCAGCACGTCGTGCCGGCCCGACGCGAGGTGCGCATCGTAGTACCTACGCGCCGCGAGCGCGAATGAAAACCTGGTGCCCACGCGGTGAACATCGATTCCGTCCAGCGTTGTACGCGGAGCACATCCCTTCCAGCCGCTGGCAAGCAGCTCCACCCGGTGGCCGAGCGACGCGATCCGCCCAAACGTCTCGTGCAGATGAACTTCTGCACCGCCACCATGAGGGTTTTCCCGGTCATTCCAGTTGGTGACCAGGATGCGCACTAAAGCGCGCCCGTACGTCTGGCATAGGCATCGAGGACGCCGTTCACGAACCGCGCGCTGGCGGCGGTTCCGAATCGTTCGGCGAGCCGCACCGCTTCCTGTATTATCACGCGCGGCGGCGCCTCGCCCCTTCGCAACTCGGCCGCTCCGAGCCGGAGCACGGATCGCTCGACCGCCCCTAAACGCTCGAGACGCCAGTTGCTCGTCACTTCCGTCAGTGCAGCGTCGAGCTCCTCGTGCGCGCTCGCCACCGTACGCACGATGCCTCCCGCAAACTTGCGCTCTTCCGCGCTGACCGCGAGATCGTCCCAGATTTTCACCGCAACGCGGTTCAGATCCTCGCCGTCGCGAAGGTCCCACGCATAGAGTGCCTGTAGCGCGCGAGCTCTACCACGCGTCTCAACTCTCATGAGTCGCGTCGAGCCGATCGAGAAGGTCGACCATCTCGAGTGCAGCGAGTGCTGCGTCCCACCCCTTGTTGCCGTGCGTCCCACCAGATCGCTCCGCTGCCTGCTGCATCGTGTCGCAGGTCAGAAGCCCGAAGCCGACGGGAACGTCGGAATCGGTAGCCGCATCTGCCAGCCCGCGTGATGCTTCGCCGGCTAGGTAGTCGAAATGCGGAGTCTCTCCGCGAATGACGGCACCCACTGCAACGACCGCGTCGTACCGCTCGGTCGCCATCGCGCGTCTCACCGCCGGTGGCAGCTCCCATGCACCGGGAACCCAGATGACGTCGATGTCGTCGAAGCGGGCACCATGCCGTACCAGCGCGTCGACCGCGCCGTCTACAAGCGGGCGGGTGACTGTCTCGTTGAACCGGCTGGCGACGACGGCAACACGACGCCCCGTACCGTTCGGCGTTCCGGAAATCTCAGCCATTCAGGACGCCAGCAGGTGTCCCAGCTTCTCTCGCTTCGCGTCGAGGTAGCCGGCATTCTCCTCGGTGGCGGTTGGAACGATCCCTACCCTGTCGTCGACGTGAAGGCCATATCCATCGAGCCCGATGAGCTTTCTCGGATTGTTTGTCAGCGGACGGATCCTCCTCAGCCCCAGATCGAGTAGTATCTGCGCGCCGATGCCGTAGTTGCGAAGGTCGGGCTTGAAGCCGAGCTGCTCGTTGGCTTCGACCGTGTCAACTCCGGCGTCCTGAAGCTGATACGCCTTGAGTTTGTTGAGGAGTCCGATGCCCCGCCCCTCCTGATCGAGGTACACGATCACTCCGCGGCCTTCGGCGGAGATCATCTGCATTGCGGTATGCAGCTGCCATCCGCAATCGCAGCGCAGCGAATGAAAGACGTCGCCGGTAAGGCACTTGGAATGCATCCTCACGAGCACGCTGTCGTCATGGCTTCCCACATCTCCGAAGACGAGAGCGATATGCTCGTGATCATCGACATCGTTGCGGTATCCGATGACACGCCACACTCCCACGTCGGTGGGTAACCGCGCCTCCGCAACACGGTGGACGAGCCGCTCGGACTTGAGCCGGTGCGCCACCAGCTGCGCTACCGTGATGAAGGTGAGGCCGTGACGCGTTGCGAACTCTTCGAGCTGAGGGCGCCGTGACGTGGTGCCATCCTCGTTCAGGACTTCGCATACCACGCCGGCCGGATAGAGACCAGCAAGGCGTGCGAGATCCACTGCGGCTTCGGTGTGACCGACGCGCTGAAGGACGCCCCCATCGCGCGCCCGGAGAGGAGGAATGTGCCCAGGGCGTCGGAGGTCGGCGGGGACAGTCGCGGCGTCGACAGCAACCTGAATGGTTCTCGCGCGGTCCTGCGCGCTGACGCCGGTAGTCACTCCGAAGCGCGGAGCGGCATCTATACTGACGGTGAACGCCGTGCGTTGTTCCTCGGTGTTCTGCTCACTCTGCTGCGGGAGGCGCAGCTGGTCAGCCCGCTCACCGGTGAGAGCCAGGCAGATCCATCCGCCTGCTTTCTTGATCATGAAGTTGATCAGCTCAGGCGTGACGAGCTGCGCCGCGCAAATCAGGTCTCCCTCGTTCTCCCTGTCCTCGTCGTCCGCGACGAGAATGAGCTTGCCCGCCTTGATGTCCGCGATGGCCTGCTCGACGGTGCCGAATTGCATTCTGTTGCCCCTTGGAGCCGCCGCGAGGCAGGCTACCGGTTGAGGTACGGGGCCGACATGCGCCGCACGTACTTCCCTATCACGTCTGTCTCGACGTTGACCCTGTCTCCCCGTGAGAGATCGCCGAGCGTGGTATGTCGCAAAGTGTAGTCTATCAGCGACACCTGCAAACTATCGCCTTCGAGCGCGTTCACGGTCAAGCTCACTCCATCGATAGTGACTGAGCCATGCAAAACGAGCGTTTCCGACAGCCCGGCGGCAAGATCGATATCCACGATCAATGCATCCGCCTGGCGATTGACCGCAGCCACTGCCGCCACATCGTCCACATGTCCCTGAACGACATGGCCACCGAAGCGCGAATCGGCGCGCATCGCGCGCTCGAGATTTACCCGCCGGCCTGATCTCCATTCGCCAACCGTCGTGCGGCCCAGGGTCGTTATCACGGCGGCCACCTCGAACCACCCGTGTCCGCACTCCCTGACCGTAAGGCACGGACCACTCAATGCGATGCTCTCGCCCGGCTCCAGATCCGAGTATCCACAGTCAACCCTCAGCTCCAGCCCAGCCGCAGACTCGGCAACCGACGTCACTGTTCCGACTTCGTCAATCAGTCCGGTGAACATCTAATCGCGATCCACTGCGTAGATGGTCATGATGTCGTTCTCGATCTGCCGCGATCGAATGACGCGGAATCGCGGCGCCTCTTCGACGGATTGAGCTGCTATCCCGGAGAAGGCACCGAGGGCGCCTTCACCGAGTATCAGAGGTGCCTGAAAGATGACCAGTCGGTCGGTGCAGCCACCACCGAGGAAAGAGGCGGCCAGCCCGGCGCCGCCCTCCACAAGGAGGGAGTTGATTCCCGATTGTTTCAGTTTTCGCAACGCGTCGCCGAGGTCGTGCGCGCGGATTACTTCAACGCCGGAATTCATCAGACCAGGAGGCACCTGCGTCGTGGGAGCCGTCACAATCCGCGTCGGAACTTCTCGCGCCGTTCGTACGAGGTAGCTGTGTGACGACAGACGCGCTAATCGATCGAACACGATTCGTACCGGCGCCGCCTTCGGGGCTCGATGGCGATCGCTCTCCCGTGCCGTGAGTTCTGGATCGTCGGCGATGGCGGTTTCGATTCCGACCGCTATCGCGTCGGCACCCGCGCGCATGTATTGAACCCACTCTCTCGACATGTGACCGGTAAGCCACTGACGCTTTCTGTCGGCGCGCGCAATTGCCGAGTCGAGAGAAATCGCGAGCTTGAGAGTGACCCATGGCCGGTCTGATTCGAATGAATTGTAAAAAGGCGCGTTGAGCTCACGGGCTTCTGCCTCACCGCATCCGAATTCAACAGCGATCCCTGCGGCACGCAGCCTCTCGGCACCGCCGCGCGCCACGGGGTTGGGATCGCGCGTCGCAGCAACGACGCGCGAGATGCCGGCAGCGATCAAGGCGGCGGTACAGGGTGGTGTGCGACCATGATGGTCACATGGCTCGAGGTTGACGTACATCGTCGCTCCGCGAGCTTTTTCGCCAGCTTCGTTGAGTGCCACGACCTCCGCGTGCGGCCCGCCTGCCTCTCGATGGTAGCCGCTGCCAACGATCTCGGCGCCGGCGAAAATCTCGGCGCCGACCATCGGATTGGGCGCGGTCTGGCCCCAACCTCTGCTGGCGAGGCCGACCACTGAAGCCATCCTCGCCGAGTCGACTTCGGCGAGAGTTGTTTCGCCGGCAAAATAGGGCTCCTCCGACTCACGCGATGACGACGTCGCCGCTCCCTTTCTCGATCTGTCCCATTTCCCAGCCCACGATCCCTTCAACGCGCGCGCTCTGAATAATCTCCGAGGCGTCTGAAGGCGCAGCGATGACGACCATGCCGACTCCCATGTTGAAGACACGGAACATCTCGTCAACCGGAATCGACCCGGCTTCCATTATTGACTGAAACACGGGCGGAATTTCCCAGCTCCCGGTAACAACGACGGCGTCGACGACGGGAGGCAGAACGCGGCCGACGTTTCCGGGCAGACCTCCCCCGGTAATGTGCGCCATCGCGTGGATACGCTCTAGCACCGGCGTCAGCGCACGCAGATACGATCGGTGGAGAGTCAGCAGCACATCGGCGACAGTAGCGTCGATGCCAGGAAAAAGATCGTCGGCACGAAGCTTCATCCGCTCCGTCACCACTTTTCTAGCGAGCGAGTATCCGTTTGTATGTAGCCCTGAGCTCTCGAGACCGATGAGTACGTCTCCCTCCCGCACGCGGTGCGCGCCGAGGATCGCGTGCTCTTCGACACAGCCGACGATGAAACCGGCAAGGTCATAATCCCGCGGCGTGTACAAGCCCGGCATTTCGGCGGTTTCGCCTCCCGCGAGTGCGCATCCGTTCTGCCGGCAACCCGCCGCAACACCACTCACCACGGATTCCAGCACGGTCGTGTCGAGCGTACCGAAGGCGATATAGTCGAGAAAGAAAAGAGGCGATGCGCCCTGTACCAGAATGTCATTCACGCAATGATTGACAAGATCGTGGCCGATGGTGTCATGCTTTCCCGCTTCGATGGCCACCTTGATCTTCGTGCCGACACCGTCAGCGCTCGAGACCAGCACCGGCGCCCGCATTCCCGGTGGCATGCGGAACATCCCGCCGAAGCCTCCGAATCCTCCCAGCACCGCCGGTGTGTGCGTCGACAACACATGGCGTGCGATGCTCGATTTCGCGGCGTCGGAAGCGCCGATGTCTACACCCGCACTCCGGTAGTGGAGCGCGTCGGCCGTCACGCCGGAAGTTCCTCCTCGAACGTTACCAGATGGCGCAGCTCGCGAACGCGAGCGTCCAGCTCTGCTCGTGTCAGTGACATCAGACGCGCGGTCGAAAACTCCTCTACCGCGAAAGATCCCATCGCCGATCCGTACATCACGGCGCGACGCATGTTCGCTTCGCTCAGATCGCCGGTGCGCGCCAGGTAACCGATGAAGCCGCCGGCAAAGGAGTCCCCCGCCCCGGTAGGATCGAACACGTTCTCCAGCGGAAACGCCGGAGCGAAGAACACGCTGTCACGATTGAACATGAACGCGCCGTGCTCGCCTTTCTTGATGATGACGTGCTGTGGACCGCAGTCCATGATCCACCGCGCCGCCTGCACGAGGTTCGCCTTCTCCGTCAATTGTCGCGCTTCCCCATCGTTCAGGGTGACCAGGTCAACCTTCTGAAGGAGCTCGACGAGGTCGGGCCGTCTGCTCTGAATCCAGAAGTTCATCGTGTCGCACGCGACGAGCTTTGGCTTGTCGACCTGCTGCAGCACGTCGAGCTGGAGACGCGGATCGATGTTGCCGAGGAAAACGAATGGAGCCTTGCGGAACTGGTCCGGGATCTTGGGGCTGAAACGCGAGAAAACGCCCAGATGTGTCTCGAGAGTCTCCGCCGAATTGAGATCGTGGCGGTAGCGGCCGCGCCAGCGAAATGATGGCCCTTCCGCGCGCTCCAGACCCGCGAGATCGACGCCACGAGCGACGAGGGGCTCGAGCTTCTCGACGGGGTAATCGCTGCCGATCACTCCGACCAGCTGAACCGGCGTCAGCAGACTGGCTGCCGCGGAGAAGAACGTCGCCGAGCCGCCGAGTACGTCGTCGGCCCGGCCAAAGGGAGTCTCGACGGAATCGAGCGCGACTGAGCCAACTACGAGAACTGACATTCAGAGGGTGGAGGTTGGAGTGAGAGCTGACGTTACATGCGCTCGGGCGTGCTGATCCCGAGTATTCGAAGTCCGTTGCGAATCACTATCTGAGCAGCGCGGGCGAGCGCAAGACGGCCTCGCATCAGCTCGTCCGGCTGTCCCAGCACGTGATGTTTGTGGTACCAGAGATGCGCGAGCCGGGAGGTTTCGGTAAGGTAGGTTGCAATGCGGTGGGGCTCGAGCGCGGCGGCGGCACCTTCTACTACCTGGGGAAAATCCGCCAGACCCTTGATCAGCTCCTGCTCCTCCGGCTCGCGAAGAATTCCCAGATCGATCCCCTCGATCGAATAGAGTTCGCGGTCGATCTCTCCGACGCGGAATATTCCGCACATACGGGCATGCGCCATCTGCACGTAGTAGACAGGATTCTCCTCCGACTGCTTGAGCGCGACATCGATATCGAACACAAGCTGTGAGTCGCTCTTCCGCATGAGGAAAAAGAATCGCACCGCGTCCCGGCCGACTTCGCTGACAAGGTCGCGAACGGTGACGTAGCTCCCCGCCCTCTTGGAGATTTTTACCTCTTCTCCCGACTTCATGACTGTGACCATCTGGTGCAGAACGTACTCCGGGTAGCCCGGGGCAATGCCCATGTCGAGTGCCTGCAATCCGGCGCGGACGCGGGTAGTCGTGCTGTGATGATCCGCACCCTGAACGTCGATAGCGCGACGGAAGCCGCGCTCCCATTTCGTAACGTGATACGCCACGTCCGGGAGAAAATAGGTGTACGTCCCGTCGCTCTTTCGCATCACTCTATCCTTGTCGTCGCCCAGCTCGCTGGTACGAAGCCAGATCGCGCCGTCCTGCTCGTAGGTCATACCTGCGGCAGCGAGTTTTTCGACGGTCTGCTCGACCTTTCGGTCAGAATAGAGTGAAGACTCGAGGTAGTAGGTGTCGAACTGAACGCCGAACGCCTGGAGGTCGAGGTCCTGCTCTGCACGGAGGGCGGCGACAGCGAACTCCCTGATTTTTTCGCGATCGGCTTCCGTTTCCGCTCCGTTTTCGTCCGACTGCTGAATCTCTCCAGCGAACCGTTCCGCGATTTCGCGGATGTAGTCGCCGTGGTAGCCCCCCTCGGGTATCTGCGCAGATCCACCACGCAGTGCGTCGATGCGCGCAACGACGCTGTCGGCCAGATTCTCTATCTGCGCACCGGCATCGTTGTAATAGAACTCGCGTGAGACGCGCCATCCGGTCCACTCCAGCAACGTCGAAATCGCGTCGCCAAGCGCGGCCTGGCGTCCATGTCCGACGTGGAGCGGGCCGGTGGGGTTGGCGGAGACGAATTCCACGTTGACGTGCTCGCCGTTGGCTGCGTTCGATCGTCCGAACTGCTCATTGAGGATTACGATCTCGCGAACACTCTCCGCAATGACGGCCGGATCGAGCCAGAAGTTCATGAAGCCGGGACCGGCGACGTCCACGCGCTCCACTCCGGCTTCGGCCAGACGCATCCGATCGCGCAGCAACCCGGCAATCTCGGCCGGGCGTTTTCTGAGCGGACGGGCGAGGGTCATGGCGAGGTTCGTCGTCCAGTCCCCGAGCGACGGATCGCGCGGCCGCTCGATGATCGGATCGGGATCGGTCGCGCCAATGTCGCGCGCGGCCGACAGGAGCTCCGCGCGGATTCGATCAGCCGGGCTCACTCTGATTTCTTCGAGGGCGGCGACGCTTTGGCTGGAGAAGTGTCGGAGGGGTTCGCGCGGCGGGGAGTGGACGAGTCGGTGCGCCGAACGGTCGAGCCGTCTGCAGGCCTCGATTCGCTTCGACTGGATTCTCCGCCCTTTGAATCCTTGGTCTTCCCTTCTCCGCCTCGGGAGTCAGCGCCTTTCGGTCCTCCGGCAGCGGAATCTCCGGTCTTCGATTCGCTGCGCTTCGAGTCGGCGGCTCGCGATTCACCGCCCTTCGATTCCCTTGCTGACGATTCAGTGGTTTTCGATTCCCCGCCTGTTGAATCACCTGCTTTCGATTCAACAGGTTTCGATTCACTCGCACCGTCAGCTTTCGATGCAGCAGTCGCCGCTGCAGCCGCAGATTCTCGCTCGGCCTTCTTTCCATCCTTGCCGTAATCGGTGATGTAGAAGCCCGACCCCTTGAAAACGAGTCCGGCGGTCGAGATCAATCGACTCGCAACCGCTCCGCAACGCGGGCAATTCTCCTCAGAGGGAGCGGCGTTGATGGAGCGATAGAATTTCTCGAAGTCGTGCCCGTCGGGACACGTGTATTCGTACAGCGGCATTTCGTTCTGGCGCGGCGGGAGGGGTGCTGCAAGGTGAACCATCAAAGTTACGACCGCACTATATCTGGCTCAAGTCGAACGCCGCAACCGCGTAGCGCTCACTTTCGAGTATCGCCGTGCACTGGATGGGTTTCGGATAGCGGATCGAGGACTTTGCGGAGTCACGATCAACAGCTACTAGTGTAGTGTCCCAATAGTTTTATGCATTATTCTTGCAGGTGTTTCGAGGATACTTTCTCGGAGCACCCATGTATGTCGCTAAGCGTGCCGGACGCCCGCGTCGTTTCGAACTCGTTCTCA
>Ga0136617_10002873_pt1 | contig 15375 bp, 10 predicted proteins | sample AntDrymUQ3222106_2_FD_129672 | JGI IMG/M metagenome (GOLD analysis project Ga0136617, IMG submission 129672) | Polar desert sand microbial communities from Dry Valleys, Antarctica - metaG UQ322 (21.06) | ecosystem: Environmental > Terrestrial > Soil > Desert | place: Antarctica: Dry Valley...
GCCGAAGTCCAATTTGAAAACGTCGCCATTTTTTACAATCCGAGGAGTCGGCAAGAATGGCTCGAGAGCAGATGTGCACAGGCATGGCCCGCAGCCCGGACCGCCGCCGCCGTGTGGTGTCGAAAAAGTCTTGTGCAGATTGAGGTGGATCACATCCACGCCCATGTCACCCGGCCGGGCTATGCCGACGAGGGCATTCATATTTGCTCCGTCCATATAGACGAGGCCGCCCGCAGCATGGATCGTTTCGCAGATTTCCTTAATGTTCTTTTCGAAAATTCCAACCGTATTTGGATTCGTGAGCATCAATCCAGCGACGCCGCCTTCGTCGCATAGCAGCTTGAGATGCTCCATATCGGTCAATCCCTCGGCGGTCGAGCGAATCGTTTTAACGGAAAAGCCGGCAAGTGCGGCCGAGGCCGGATTCGTGCCGTGAGCAGAATCGGGTATGAGCATTACGCGGCGGTCTTTTGATGCGTCACCGTCACGTTTATCGAGAAATGCCCGAATCAACATGACGCCCGTCATCTCGCCCTGCGCTCCGGCAGCGGGCTGAAGCGAAACTCCGGGAAGTCCTGTGATTTCCGCCAAATCCTGCTGCAGTTCGTAAATTAGTTCGAGCGCTCCCTGCGCTTCCTGTTCAGGTGCTAGCGGATGAAGATTAGTAAATCCGGCGATCCGAGCTACCTTTTCGTTAAGCCGCGAATTGTATTTCATCGTGCACGAACCGAGCGGGTACATGCCCAGATCGATCGAGTAATTCCACGTCGATATACGGGTAAAGTGCCGCACGACATCGACTTCCGAAACTTCCGGCACGCCATCGAGATCGTCCGCGCGGCGCAATTCCGCAGGCAGAAGATCGTCCAAGCTCGTCTCTTCGACATCGAGTTTCGGCAAGCGATATCCGACTCGCCCGGTTTGTGAACGTTCAAAGATAAGCGCCTCATTTTGTGACGGATGCTGTGTAACTTTTTTAATGCTCATGGAATAATTTCAAAATCGAAATTCATTCAACCCTGCAACCAGATCGTCGATCTGCTCCTTTTTCATCGTTTCCGTCACGCAGACCAGAAATTCATTCGGGCGACCTGTGTAATATCGCGACAACGGCAAACCGCCGATGATTCCATTTTCCCCGCGAAGTCTATTCAAAATCTCTTCGGCCGGTTTCGAGGTGCGAACCACGAACTCATTAAACTTCGGAGCCGAAAAAGCGATCTCAATGCCATCGATTTCGGAAATTTTGCGAGCGGCGTATGCTGCCTTCTGGGCATTTTGCATAGCGACGTCCTGAAGGCCTTTTTTGCCCATTGTTTCCATATAAATGGTCGCCGCGAGAGCGATTAGCCCCTGGTTTGTACAGATGTTCGAGGTAGCTTTTTCGCGGCGGATATGCTGTTCACGGGTCGAAAGTGTGAGCACAAAACCGCGATTCCCGTTCTTGTCGTAGGCAACGCCGCAAAGCCTTCCGGGCATGTTTCGCACAAACTTTTCACGAGTCGCAAAAAGACCGAGGTGCGGTCCGCCGAAGCTCATCGGAATTCCGAAAGACTGTCCTTCGCCGACGACAATATCCGCGCCGCACGCACCGGGCGATTTCAGCAGGCCGAGCGAGATCGCCTCCGTCACAACAACAATCAGCAAAGCGCCGACCGCGTGCGCCTGGTCGGCTAACGCTTGCAGATCTTCGACGCAGCCGAAGAAGTTCGGCGACTGAATCACCAAAGCAGCCGTCTCGTCGTCTAGTTGAGAAAGTTCAGAAACGCGTCCGGATCCTTCGTCAAAAGCAGCAATCCCCATTTTTAGGTCGCCATGTTGAGTGTAAGTCTTCGCGACTGCCAGATATTCCGGATGAACCGTGTCGGCGACAACGATCTTATCGCGCCGCGTGACGCGTTGAGCCATCAGAAAAGCTTCGGCCATTGCGGTTGAACCGTCGTACATTGACGCATTTGCCACTTCCATCCCGGTCAGTTGGCAAATCAGCGTTTGAAACTCGAAAATGTATTGAAGAGTTCCCTGCGAGATTTCAGGCTGATAAGGAGTGTATGAAGTGAAGAACTCCGAGCGCTGGATCAGATGATCGACGATGGTCGGCGAGAAATGTGAATAAACACCGGCTCCGAGGAATGACGATTTGCTCGCTGCGGTGTTCTTTGCGGCAAACTTCTCCATTGCCGCGATCACTTCCGCTTCAGCCAGGGCGTCCGTAACATTGAGACGTCGATTTAGCTGCACATCCTGCGGGATCGAACGAAAAAGCTCATCGGCCGATGCTAGCCCGATCTTTTCGAGCATTTCCTGCCGTTCTTCGGGGGAATTGGGGATATATCTCATTTTGATTTCGGAATGCGGACTGCGGACTGCGGACTGCGGATTTGATTTCGAACGACAAGATCTCAATCAGACAGTCCGAATCTGAAACTAAGCGCTTGCTTCCAGATACTCTTCGTATTCCGCGCCGGACAGCATCGCGTCTGCTTCGCCCGGATTATCCATTTTCATTTTAATGAACCACGCATCGCCGTAAGGGTCGTTATTTACCTTTTCAGGCGTATCATTCAGACCGTCGTTAACTTCAGTGACTTCACCCGCAATCGGAGTAAATATCTCTGACACTGCCTTGACCGATTCGACCGAACCGAACGCTTCATGTGTACCGAATTTATCGCCGGCACGCGGCATGTCGATGTAAACAACGTCGCCCAGCGAATGCTGCGCGTAATCCGTAATACCGATACTCGCGATGTCGCCGTCAACCAATACCCACTCATGATCTTTGCTGTAACGTAAATTTTCCGGAATATTTGTCATATATTTTTAGAATTAAATGGATTAACTATTTTTAGTTTGTTTTCAATCAATAAGCCATTCTGCATATTTTCGGAATACAAAATGTCAGCTTCGGCAAATAATGCACGAGCAACGATCAGGCCGTCCCAGAAAGAAAACTATAGCCCCTTCGCAAGTCGGAAGCGGCAAGTAAAATTTCCTCATTTAGTTCAATTATCTCGTGATTCGCGTAAAACAAAGAAATTAGATCACCGACTTCATTTTCGCTGAAAGACGATTTTCTTTTCAGATTCAAACAAACTTCATTTATACCTGAGTGCTAATGCAAATTCTCGTTATATTTTCTCCAATCAAAACTTCAGCTTGCCGTTTGCGTTCGTCGTCTTCATCGGTAAGGGCATAAAGCCAAACATTTGAATCGAGAAAGACTTAGAGTTTTCGGTCATGAAGCTCGTCCCTGTTTAAAAATGAAATGGACTTGTAGACTTTCACGGGATTTTTTAATAAAAATTCGATAAAATTTTCAATCCGATCATTACGTCTGTCATAAATTTCTTCCCGAGAAAAAGGTTTTCGATCTTCCCCCAAAACAATAACGCGAACCTTTCCGTTCTTAATTTTTTTACTTAGGCTTTCGGGAACTTTAATAATCCCATCCTTCCCCACAAAAGCCTGAAATTCAATCGCTTCCATAAAATCCTGTTATTTCTTACGCTTATAAAACGGCGTAGGAACGACCATCGCCGCCAGACGTTTACCTCTTACATCAATTTTAATTTCCTGGCCGATATTTGCAAACTCGATCGGCAAAAAAGCAAGGCCGATATTTTTCTTTAAAAAGGGAGCAGGGCTGCCGGACGTAACGTATCCGACCTTCTTTTCATCGATAAAAACGTCGAATTCATCGCGCGCGATTCCGGGCACCTTCATTTCAAAGCCGACCAGCTTGCGCTCCAGGCCTTTTTCCTTTTTTTTGATAAGCGAATCACGGCCGATGAATTCGTTTTTTTGAAGTTTGGTAATCCAACCCAACCCGGCTTCGAGCGGCGTGATCTCATCGCTCAATTCATGCGCGTAAAGCGACATTGCCGACTCCAGTCTCAACGTGTTTCGCGCGGCCAGGCCGGCGGGCAAAATACCGTCTTCCTCACCGTATTCGCCGGTTTCGAGCAGCTTGTTCCACAGCCGTTCGGCTTCGCCCGCATCGGCATAAACTTCAAAGCCGTCCTCTCCGGTATAACCCGTACGCGAGATTATCGCTTCCACATCATCAACTCTTCCAGTAGTAAAATGGTAATACTTTATCTCGTCCAATTTCGTGCCGGTAAGCTTCTGTAATATTCCCACAGCACTCGGTCCCTGAACGGCGATCTGGCAATAATCCGCGCTTGCATTGGTCAGCGTCATATTTTCATTCTTTTTGTGTGACGTGATCCAATCCCAATCTTTTTCTGTCGTTCCCGCGTTCACTACGAGCAAAAGCTTGTCCTCAAAGAATCGGTAAACGAGAAGGTCGTCGACAACACCGCCTTTTTCATTCGTCAATGCGGAATATTGCGCCTGTCCGTCAACGAGTTCTGTCACATCATTGGTCGTCAGTCGATTTACAAATTCGATCGCATCGTGACCCTCGACCCAAATTTCACCCATGTGCGAAACATCAAACAGTCCGGCCGCGTTCCGAGTGCGAAGATGCTCTTCGATCACTCCCGCCCGATACTGCACAGGCATGTCCCAGCCGCCAAAATCGACCATCTTGCCCCCAAGCTTGCGATGAGTATCGTTCAGTGAAGTTTTCTTCAAATTTTGCTTTGACATGTAAGTAATGTAATTGAGGAAGCTGGCACGCTCAAGTTGCAAGAGTCAAAACAATTCGGGTTCATCTTTCATGTCGATCAGCGCCAATCCATCGACTATTTTTCCATTCACCAAATGCTGTTCAACAGCCGAGCAGGATTTCAGCTCCAAATTAAAATGTGTTGGCCTATCGGTGCCTTAGCGACTGGTGCAATTTTTTCTAGGTGCTCCCCGTATTCGATAAACTGCTTGCAGCTCATTACAGATATTTTGCCACGTATTGGCGTGAATTGACATCGAATACGCTTGTGTTTGTGGTAAAATCTCGGTTTCGGGTTCCGAGCTCCAGGTTTCAAGTTCCAGGTTGAAAACGGCCTGATTTTCCAAGAACTTTGGATGCGAAACCTGGAACTTGAACTCGAAAATTTGGACTCGGAACTTTGAACTCGGAATGGCAGTTGGCATCATTATCCATATCTCGGTCGGATCGGAAAAACGAACCGAGTTCTTCTCCGAAGACCGCCTCCGCATCGGTTCGGATGAAACTTGCGATCTTCAAATTCATACCAAGCAGATCGAAACGCCAGGCTTGTGGATCGAATTGGAAAATTCTGACGGCGTCTTCCGCATCACGAAGTTCGATCCTGCCCTAAACCTTGCAATCAATGAAAAACCTCTCCGCCGCTTCATGGCGATCTCGGACGGCGACGTATTAAAAATCGAGAATTCGGACATTTCGTTTGCCTTCTTTTCGCTTGCAACAAAGCCTTCGTTAATAACAACAAATCGCGATCAGCCTGTGATTGCTCAGTTTATCGAGGAAGCAGCTCTTGAATCGCTGGGTTCGCCAAAGCGGGACGACGCGAAGGCATTCTTACGCGAATTTACGCGTGAATTACTGCGTGAAGTCACGTGGACTACAAAATTGATCATCCTTGTTTTGTCGATAGGATTTATAAGCGGTGTTCTATATTTGGGATACGCCGTAAGCAACGAATTGAAGGGAAGCCGCGAGGTGGCCGAAAAACAGAGTGAAATAATACGTCAGCTTGAACAGCAATTGGGCCATACGAATGATCAGTTGGGCGAATTGGATAAGACGAACAGGGACATTATAAAAACCGTTTCACTTGCACAGAATCTTCGCGTCGAATACGGAAACGGCGTCTGTTTAATAGTCGGGGTTTACGATCTGGTTGACCGAAGAAACGGCAAAACGCTTCGATATCCCGACCCGCAGGCGTTTCGCGAAAGCCCCTACGAGACGGCTCCGACGGAAAGCTCGACACCGCAAAATGCGGTACCCCAGACAGGTTTGACGACCGAAGGGAGCGGCAGCCCTGTGGAGTACGATTTTATCGGTACGGGTTTTCACGTGGGCGGCGGATATATAGTAACAAACCGACATGTGTTGCAGCCATGGACCGAAGACGATCTCGTCAAGCAGATGATGCGGGAATCGGGCGGGCGGGCCCGGATAAAACGGCTTGTCATATATTTTCCGAACGTGCCGCAGCAGTTCGCCCTGAAGGTACGTGAAACCGGCGGCCGTGAAGACATTGCGGTAGCGTCTATCGATCCGACGCTGCTTCCGTCGGAGGTTCCCGTGATTCCGCTTGAAACGGATTCCGAAGCGTCGACGATCGGAAAAACCGTGGTCACGATGGGTTATCCGAGTGGTCCCGACCGGCTTCTGGCGATGGTCGATGACGACGAAGCGAAGTCTATAAATACTCGATTCGGCAACTCGCGACAAAATTTGATAAATTTCCTTGCACAGTCTCGCAAGATCGTTCCGCTGACGACTCAGGGAGCAATCACGGATCTCGACACCCGCCGTATCGTCCACGATGCAAAGACCGCGGAAGGCGGATCGGGTGCTCCCCTTTTTGGCCAAACAGGCAAGGTGATTGGCGTCAATTTCGGTGTCTTTACGGAGAACACGGCTGCAAATATGGCAGTGCCGATACGTTTTGCCATCGATCTGCTAAAAAGGGCCGGCTGGAAATCGGCGGAAGAAATTCAACGGGAAGCCAATCAGCAGAGTCAGGTCGCCGGAGCGAACACGAATACTTCGACCGCTCAGAACAAATCTCAGTAGTCTATGGATAGCCTTGTTTTTTCAAACATGCTCCATCGTCCCGCTCGGACGCTTGTCAGCATTCTCGGTATTGCGGTCGGTGTTTTGCTGATCGTTTTCACCGTTGGTCTGGCGAACGGTACGATCCGCGAACAGGCGGCACGGGACGCTAATGTCGGGGCCGAGATATTTTTCCGCCCTTTCGGTGCGACTGGAATGAGCGGTGCCGAATCGTTTCTTTTGCCACTATCAGTGGTTGGGGAGATTTTGCGGGTCGAGGGCGTTCATTCTGCAGTTGCCATCGGACAAAACTCGGTTAGTGCGGTGGACAGCAATTCGGGGAAACGATTGATCGACGGCGTGAAGTTCGATGAATATTCAGCGATTTCGGGCGTGCGGTTGATCGAGGGACGCGTGTTTCGGGAAAACAGCGACGAAGCGATCATCGATACGGCGTGGCAAAAACAAAAGAACTTAATAATCGGTGATACTATCCCGATCTACGAACGGCAGTTTACAGTGGTCGGCACTTACGAACCCGCGGGAGGTGCTCGTCTCAAAATCCCCCTTTCGACAATGCAGTCGCAGCTTGGAAGCGAAGGCAAGGCCTCATCGATCCTGATTTCCGTGGAACCCGGATTCACCGAGGATCAAGTTGGATTAAACCTGCAGGAAAGTTTCCCAAATAATCAGATCGTCCGCACCGAAGATTTGGAAGAGCTTTATATGGCTGGGTTTCCGGCACTTAACGTATTCCTTAACGTGTTTATCGGCATCGCTGCGGTGATCAGCGCGCTTGTGATCCTGCTTACGATGTACACTACCGTGACCGAAAGAACGCGTCAGATCGGGATTATGAAATCGCTCGGAATGAGCAACGCAATAATTGCGTGGACGATCACGCAGGAAGCTTTGCTAATCAGCTTTTTCGGGATCGTTCTGGGAATTCTGCTTACCGTTATACTGCGTTTTGTCCTTAGCAATTTTACGACACTGGAGGTCGAGTTGAGCCCCTTGGTTATTTCGCTGACATTCATCGTCGGATTGATCGGCGGAGCGGTCGGCGGGCTTTATCCCGCAATGCGAGCCGCGAGATTGGACGCGGTCGATGCACTGAGCTATGAGTAAACTTTAACACTTTATTAGCGCCGCGTCGTTTGCCTACGATTCATACGCCTATGGAATTATAATGTCAACAAAATCTAAAAAATTGCCGGAAAAAAGCACACTTTCGTTTATCGGATGCGGTGTAATGGCCGAATCTATCATCGCCGGGCTTTTGCGTCAGAAAATCGTCGCCCCGGAGCAGATTGCGGCAAGTCATCCGCGCGAGGAACGGCGTAATGAACTCGAAAACAAGTATAAGATTAGGGTCTTCAGCGATAACGTACGTGCGGCCACAGCATTTTCAAATTCCGAAACGACGGTAATCTTGTGCGTCAAACCGCAGCGTTTGGACGCTGTTCTGAACGAACTGCCACCAGTCTCACCATCTCAGTTAGTGATCTCCATAGTCGCCGGCGCCGGGATCGAGACGATTTCCGAAGGTTTGAAAAGCCGTCGCGTCGTCCGGGCTATGCCGAATACTCCTTCGCAAATCGGTGCCGGGATGACGGCATGGACATGCTCGCCGGAAGTCGATGAAAGCCACAAAACACAGGTCAGGATTATGCTGTCGGCCCTGGGTAAGGAACTTTTTGTCGAAACTGAGAATATGATCGATATGGCCACTTCGCTAAGTGCGACCGGGCCGACGTACATTTTTATGGTGATGGAAGCGATGACCGATGCCGGCGTGCATCTGGGCTTCTCGCGGGAAACCTCGAAAGAACTTGTCCAGCAAACCATGCTCGGCTCGGTACTTTTCGCCATCGAGTCGCAAAAACACCCGGCCGAGCTTCGCAACATGGTCACCTCGCCGGGCGGAACGTCCGCCGAGGCAATCTATCAAATGGAAAAGGGAGCGCTGCGGACCGTTTTGTCGAAAGCGATCTATGCAGCTTATAAACGCGCGGTGGATTTGGGAAAACGCAAGTGACGCACGCATCGAGCATTCAATTTCTTTCAGCCACAGGTTGATCTCGGGCGTTGACGTTGGCTTGCTCGGCCATTATCATTCTTTCACCTTCGACATCGTTTTCACCGGATTTTATCGGCTTCGGCAGAAAGAGTGCCCAAACCGGGACCGTTACCGTTGATGTAACGAGATAAGCCGAAAAAACCCAGCTGTATCGGTTGAGACCGCCGAGCGAGGCGATAACGGTCGGCATTGCCGTGCCGACAACCGTTGCCTCGAGCGCGGCGATAAACATTCCCGTCATCACGCCGGCTGTCACCAACCAGCGGCGTTTTGAAGACATCTCCAATAACGGTCTGTCGATCCGTGCCGTTTGAATTTGTTTGCTTTCGTCCACAATATATTCTGCTGTAGCACGGCTGTCACCTTATCGACCGTCCTCTCCAAACTCCGCCCGGTCCTTTTCACCGAGTTCGCCGATCTTCGTCATAAGAAAGTCGGCTATCTCCTTGTGTGTCCGAACGGAATCCCGCTTTTTGTAGAATTCCGCCAGATCTACGGGCGCTCCGAACCAAATTCTTACCTTGCCCCCGCCTGTCCAGTTTCCCAAAATCTGTTTCGCCAGCTCGTTACGTAATCCGGCAATAAAGACAGGCACAACCGATGGCCGCGCGTCGAAAATCACCTTGCCGATTCCGGGCTGGGCGGGCAGAAAACTGTAAGAATCGCCATTCACATTACGTTTGCCTTCGGGATGAAAGCCGATGACATGCCCGTACCCGTATGTACAAATATGGATCAATTCGCGAACCGAGAACTTGTCGAAAACTCGCTTATTTGCTTCATTCTGTTCACGAAAAAAAGGCGGGTACATCGCCCACCAGCCCATTACGAGATTTACAAACCACCCAAGTGGATTGTCGTAAAAAAATTTCGCCCGCACCGGAAAGAAAAGGGTGATCGGCCGGTCGGTCCGGCGAAATAACACGCTTGAAACCGTGTACATATCGAAAAATGAACGATGATTTGCAACTAGAACGAGCGGACGATTCACATCGGTATGCTCGACGTTTTCTATACCGCGTACATTCATTAAATTGTATGTCGCAAGGTATATCCACAGTGAGCCGACATGCCGCTGACAAAACGTCCAAAACCGTTTCCAGCTTCCCTGGTTCATTTTTCGAACAAGTTGAACCGCGAACCGTTCGGTCCGGCTCAGGACGGCTATTTCATCCGGGGCGGGAGAAGGAGCCCGCCTTTGGAGTGCCGTTTCGGATACTGATGAGGGGGCGATCTCTTCGGTCATAAATCGACTTTAGTCTATCATTTTCGAATTGATCGAATGAACCCGATCCCCGGAAATTGCTGGACAGTCTGTGTTTCGTCGATTATAATTATAGTTTCCGAACAGAATAGTATTTTGATCGCGCTAATGGATTATTCCGCGAACGGTTCTCGACATTGCCCGCATCATACTAAAACTGCTGCCGTTTTTTTTCAAATTCACCATGAGATTTTGCATGTTTAAAAGAACCTTTCGCCCATTTTTCTTTTACCTGATTTTAACGCTTTCCGCTGCTGGCTTTGTCGAAGCGCAATCGTCGGGCGACGGAGTGTGGACGGAGATCGGTGAAAGGTCGACCCCGATGCTTGCTGCCGAGCGTTCAATCTATCCGGAGACGTACAAGACGTTTCGCGTGAACAAATCGGCGTTGCGATTGATCCTCGATGAGGCACCCGAGGTTTCGGATCCATCCGGCATGTCCGGCGCGACCCTTACCTTTCCGATGCCCGATGGCAGCTTTGAGCGTTTTCGAATCGAGCATTCGCTTACGGTCGAACCTGGCCTGCTTGAGAAGTTCCCGGAACTGGGGCAAACCTATCGCGGCCAGGGAATTGACGATCCAACGGCGACGGTGCGCTTCGACTTTCTTCCGAGCGGATTTCATTCAATGATACTGTCAACCAGGGGAACCGTCATGGTCGATCCTTATGCAAAGGGCGATACCTCAAATTACATCAGCTATTTCAAACGTGACATTCGCCGCTCATCCGAATTCGAATGTGAATTTGACGTGCAGGACGATATTGAGGTGATCATTTCGCCTAAAGACCGTGGTTTTCACGAGATCATTCCCGACATTGCCAGACCCGAGATAAGTTCGGGAGCACAGCTGCGGACTTATCGACTGGCGGTGGCCGCAACCGGTGAATATACCGCTGCTGCCGGCGGAGGCACGGTCGCGGGAGCTTTGGACGCGCAGGTTTCGATAATGAACCGTGTAAACGGAGTTTACGAACGCGACCTTGCACTGCGAATGATTATAATTGCCAATAATAATCTGATCGTATATACCAACGGCGCGACCGATCCTTACACCAATGAGGACGGCTCGGCAATGCTCGGCCAGAATCAAAACAATCTGAACACGGTTATCACTCATGCGAACTACGATATCGGCCACGTTTTTAGTACGGGAGGAGGAGGAGTCGCAACTTTAGCCGGGCCGTGCGGCGCGAATAAGGCGCGCGGCGTCACGGGACTGCCGAATCCGACGGGCGACGTGTTTGCAATCGACTTTGTGGCGCATGAACTGGGACACCAGTGGGGAGCACTCCATACATTTAATGGCGGGAGCGGAAGCTGCGGCCGCTTGGGAACGCGCTCCTCTGGCAGTGCTTTCGAACCCGGCAGCGGCGTGACCATCATGGGTTATGCGGGGATTTGTGGACCGCAAAATCTTGCAAGAAACAGCATCGACAGCTTTCACGTAAAGAGCCTGGAAGAAATTATGGCGTATAGCCAGAACGGCACCGGTAATAGCTGCGCCGCATTAACCAATACACTCAATGCGGCGCCGAGCGTTGTCAGCGTCGGCGGATCCTCTTTCAATATTCCGAAACAGACTCCGTTCACTTTGACGGCATCCGGAAGCGATGTTGACGGCGATTCGATAACATACGATTGGCAGCAATACGACCTTGGGCCGGGGACCTCAGAAGTCCCGAACGCTGATTCCGACGGTGCTGCCCGCCCGCTGTTTCGGGTTTTTGCCCCGACTTCGAATCCGTCCCGAACCTTCCCTTCGCTGCAGTATATTTTGGCAAATAGCAATGTTCCGCCAGGCAGTGAAGACGGCTTCCTGATCGGTGAACTGCTTCCCGAAATTACCAGAACAATGAATTTTCGGGTGATAGGGCGGGATAATAGGGCAAATGGCGGAGGCATAAACACGGCCGCGGTGACGGTCGATGTGAGTGGCACGATCGGTCCTTTCCGAGTGAGTTCTCAAAATACTAATAACACCTGGTATCTCAATTCGCAGCAAAATATTACGTGGGACGTTTCAGATTCAAACGAAGCACCCGTAAATACGGCGAATGTAAAAATATCGCTCTCGATCGACGGCGGGCAAACGTTCCCAGTTGTTCTGGCGGCATATACCCCGAATGACGGTTCCGAGACAATAAATTCTCCGGTGCTCGACACAAATCAGGCACGTATAAAGGTCGAAGCAGTAGATAATATTTTCTTTGATATCAGCGACGCAAATTTCACCGTCGTTTCGACCCCGACCGTCGACGGCCCGATCGCCGGACGCGTCGTGACCGCAAGCGGGATCGGCGTGCCCAGAATATACGTTATGCTGACGGGCGGAAATCCATCGATAACCCGTCAGGCGCTTACAAATGCTTTTGGATATTACAGTTTCGACAGCGTTCCGTTCGCGCAAAGTTACACGATAACTCCACAGAAAAGGAAACGCTATGCTTTCTTGCCGGCGAGCATCTTACGAAATCACACAAGCGATGCCGTGGATGCAAATTTCACGGCTGTATTGGCATTTCAATAACGAGATTCAAATCGATCGACACGTGGAAATCACAACTATTCGATACTAAAATACCTTGCTTCCGGATGGTGGACGATGATCGCCGAGGTCGATTGTTCGGGTTCAAGCTGGAATTCTTCGGATATTTCAACGCCTATTTTTTCGGGCTGAAGCAACTCGAACAGCTTTGTTTGGTCTTCCAGATTCGGGCAGGCAGGATAACCAAAGCTGAAGCGCGAGCCTTGATAGCCTTGATGAAAAAGCTTGGTTAATTCGCTTGCGTCTTGATCTCCAAAACCCAATTCGGCCCGAATCCGCTTATGCCACATCTCCGCGAGAGCTTCGGCTGATTCGACCGATAAACCGTGAAAAAGAAGGTAATCGGTATAATTGTCCGACTTGAACAGTTCCGCCGAATACTCGCTTGCACGGCGTCCCATTGTGACCAGATCGAACGCGACCACATCTATCATTCCCGATTCGACTGATGCAAAATAGTCCGCCAAACACAGATTTTTGCCGCCTCGCTGCTCAACCGGCTGACGCGGAAAGGTGAAACGAAGCCTCTCCGTTCGCAAATCGTCTTCGTAAATTATTAAATCGTTGCCGCTCGATTGGCATGAAAAGTACCCGTAAACAAGCTTTGCTTCAAGCAGCTTATCGCGAATTGCCCTAGCTTTGATCTCGGCGAATTTCGGATAAACGGTCGTTTCCAAAAGCTTTGCGTAATCCTCTTTTGCAGACTTTCCCTGTTTGTACTGCCATTGACCCTTAAACAAAGCAGTTTCATTGATAAACTCAAAGATTTTGCCCATATCAGAAATTTCAACGGCTTTTGAGCCGTAAAATGGAGCCACCGGTAAAATTTGCGCAGGCTTGACATTGGATCGGGTCGTGTGTGTAACGTCGCCCGTCGAACGAGAAGAAATGCGAGCGGCTGCTTTGCCCAGCTTTGCGTCCTCGCCAACGAGATCTTCGGGGTCGCTGATGACCGTCTCCACGCCGCCCCGCGATACAAGACTCAATCCGGTCACTACCGCTCCCGGTTCTGACCAAATGCCCGATGCCCGCTCCGGCGTTACCGATTGATCACCGTTTCCGGCGGCCGCGACTTTAGACTTTGGACTTTGGACTTTGGACTCCCCAGACTGGGTAAGCTTGTCCATCGTGTGCAGCCCGTCAAAAGCATCGCGGGCGTAGAAAAGCCTGCCTTTGTAAAGCGGTACCAGATCGTTATCGACGTATCTTCGATTCAAAGCCGCACCGCCGAGAATGACCGGTATGTCGATTCCCCGCTCATTCATTATTTCAAGATTGTCGCGCATAACCAGCGTCGATTTAACGAGTAAGCCGCTCATTCCGACAGCATTCGCCTTTGTCTCATCCAACGATCTCAAAATCTCGTCTATCGGCTGTTTTATACCGAGATTTATTACACGATAACCATTGTTGGTCAAGATTATGTCGACAAGGTTTTTGCCGATATCGTGTACATCGCCTTTGACCGTGGCGATGACGAGCGTGCCCTTATTGGTGGATTCGGCCTTTTCCATAAAAGGCTCGAGAAATTTGACCGCACTCTTCATCGCCTCGGCCGATTGCAGCACGAATGGAAGCTGCATCCGCCCGCTCCCAAACAGATCGCCGACCGTTTTCATGCCGTCGAGCAGAATCGTGTTGATAATTTCCAGCGGCGGATACTGGTCAAGCGCAACCGTTAACGAATCTTCAAGGCCAATCTTTTCGCCGTCGATTATGTGATGTTTCAGCCTGTCTTCAATAGGCAAATCGGAGATGTCCGGCTTCATCGAGGTCGCCGTTTTCCCTTCGAATAGAGTCGTAAATTCAATGAGCGGATCGTAAACGCATATGTCTTTTTCGAATCTTCGCCGGTCGTATATCAGATCGAGAGCTACCTCAATTTCGTGCTCAGTAAAGCGGTTCAATGGTAAAATTTTCGAGGCATTAACAATGGCTGAGTTCATTCCGGACTCAACACATTCATGCAAAAAGACGGAATTGAGGACGATTCGCGATGCCGGATTTAAGCCGAACGAGATGTTCGAAACACCCAAAATGATATTCGCTTGGGGCATTTGGGCTCGAATCTCTTTGATAGCCGCGATTGTCTGTTCGGCGTTTCTGCGGTCTTCTTCAATGCCCGTGGAGATTGGTAAAGCCAGCGGATCGAAGAAAATATCATGGGCCTCAATGCCGAATTCTACCGCGTGTTTATAGGCCCGCGACGCAATTCCGATCTTGTCTTCGGCGGTCCGAGCCATTCCTGCTTCGTCTATCAAACCAACGACGATGCCCGCACCATATTCCCTGGCAAGTGCCAGAACTTTTAGAAAACGAGGCTCACCGTCCTCGTAATTAGTCGAATTTAATAGACATTTGCCGCCCGCGTGCTGCAAGCCGGCTTCCATCTTTTCCCACTCGGTCGAATCGAGCATGATCGGAATTTTTACGCTTGTGACCAGCCGCGAGACAAGCTCATGCATATCGGCGACACCGTCACGTCCGACGAAATCCACATTCACATCCAGAATGTGCGCGCCTTCGCGTTCCTGGGATTTGGCCAGATTTACAAGCCCATCCCAATCCTCGGCTTCAAGCAGATCGCGCATCTTTTTCGAACCGGAAGCGTTGATGCGTTCGCCGACAATCAAAAACGAAGCGTCCTGCGAGTAAGGCTGTTGAAAATAAATGGAAGATGCGGCGGGAATGAGCTTCGCGTTGCGAACCTTCGGCGAAACGCCTTGCAGTCGTTCGACGACCAGCTTTAAGTGTTCGGGCGACGTTCCGCAACAGCCGCCGACAATGTTTGCACCATAGTCTTTTGCAAA
>Ga0136617_10002874_pt1 | contig 15372 bp, 14 predicted proteins | sample AntDrymUQ3222106_2_FD_129672 | JGI IMG/M metagenome (GOLD analysis project Ga0136617, IMG submission 129672) | Polar desert sand microbial communities from Dry Valleys, Antarctica - metaG UQ322 (21.06) | ecosystem: Environmental > Terrestrial > Soil > Desert | place: Antarctica: Dry Valley...
CCCTTCACTGTGGTTGATTAGGACTGCGCTTCAGCGAGTCCGCCGTAATGTTTGCAACTAACCGTTCGCCTGAATTTGGAGAGTCAATCAAACAGCCATTATCTGTTGCGTATCACCGCCCCGCACGTTTCGTTACACCCGACAACGAACAGATATTTTGCTCGTGATGCAGTCAGTGTACGATTTCGCGTCTTAAAAATTGCTCCTAAATAGTGAACTGGCAAAGACCGTGCCGCGATGCGTGGCTGGGACGCGGACGGAGGGACGCGCGTAACATAAACTCGATCTTTGTCTATGCGCCTTTGATCTGCCAGCGACAACCGTGGGGCACGCTAAAATCTTAACTGCCGTTCGCGCGGGATTTTATTTCTCGACATCACGCGCTAAATCGGTATAATGCGCGAGTTATCCCTGCATTCGCCTTCGGCGTTTTAAAGTTTTAGATCAAGATTCAGTGCGCAACGGACGACAGCGGCCTCGTAGCGCCGCATCGTGCCCGCGCACTGTACTGTGTCCGCTTTAGAGTTTCCCTTGCGCGCGGCGTAGTGAAACTATTTTCTTCGCTTGCGGTCGGATGATTCGAGGCTGAACGAGGAGACTTCTTGGGTTATGGCAAACAAAGATGACAACGATATAGACCTCAACCCGATCCCGGATTTTCCATACGACAAGGATGTCGTTGAAAGGGAAGGTTGGGCGTCGCAACTCGGCCTCGTGCTGGCGATGGCCGGAAACGCCGTGGGCTTAGGCAACTTCCTGCGCTTCCCGGCGCTTGCGGCGCGAAACGGCGGCGGGACGTTCATGATCCCGTACTTCATCTCGTTCCTGCTGCTCGGCATCCCGCTCATGTGGATCGAGTGGGGCATCGGGCGCCACGGCGGCAAGTACGGCTATTCGACCTCGCCCGGCATGTTCGAGAAGTTGTGGGCCAACCCGCTCTCGAAATATCTCGGCGCGCTCGGCGTCTTCATCCCGCTCGCCTTCGTCATCTTCTACACCTATATCGAATCGTGGACGCTCGGCTACGCCGTGCTCTCGTTCGCCGGACAGATGCCGAGCATCGCCGGGCAGAGTCCCGATCAGGCGTTCACCACGATGGGCGACTACCTCGCCGCCTATCAGGGCACGAACAACGGGCTGGCGTGGTCGGGCAGCGTCATCGGCGTCATCTTCTTCGCCATCACGCTCTTCCTCAACATCTTCGTCATCTCGAAGGGCATCGCGGGCGGCATCGAGCGCATGGCGAAAATCGGCATGCCGCTTCTGATCCTCTTCGCGATCATCGTCGGCATCCGCGTCCTCTCGCTGCCCGGCGCGATGGGCGGCATGGCCTTCGTCTGGAACCCGGACTTCTCGCGCATCACGGACGGCGCGGTCTGGCTCGCCGCCTCCGGACAAATCTTCTTCACGCTCTCACTCGGCACGGGTTCGATTCAGACCTTTGCGAGTTACCTGAAAGAGACCGACGACATCGTGCTGACGGGGTTAGCGACTTCCTCGATGAACGAGTTCTGTGAAGTCATCCTCGGCGGTTCGATTGCGATCCCGGCGGCGACGGCCTTCTACGGCGCGGGCGCGGCCACGGCCATCGCCAACTCCGGCACTTTCAACCTCGGCTTCCAGACGATGCCCGCCGTCTTCTCCGGTCTCCCCGGCGGCGCGCTCTTCGGCGGCATCTGGTTCACGCTCCTCTTCTTCGCGGGGATCACCTCGTCGCTCGCGCTGGCGCAGCCCGCGATGGCCTTCCTGCAAGACGAGTTGAGGATGACGCGGCAACGGGCGGCGCTTCTGGTCGGCGCGATCATCTTCGTCGCAGTGCTGCCGATCATCATGTTCTTGCAGTACGGCTACCTCGACGAGTTCGACTTCTGGTCGGGCGAGTTCCTGCTCCTGGTCTTCGCGCTGATCGAGACGATCCTCTTCTTCTGGATCTTCGGCGGGCGCAAGGCCTGGGACGAGATCAAGCAGGGACAGCAGATTCCGCTGCCGCGCTTCTTCTATCCGATCATGAAGTATGTGGTGCCGATCTTCATCAGCCTCATCTTGATCAAGGGCATTATTGACTCACTCCTCCCGCGCCTGCTGTCGCAGAAGTGGGTGGACTTGCCGGGTTGGAGCAAAGCGACGGCCTCTTTCGGTGATCGGGTCATGTACGAGTTCGGTTTCCACGGGCGCGAGTTGGTGGCGAATGCCGACATCGCGGCGCAATCGGGCTATCGTTGGGCGGCGCGTCTGGAGATGATCATACTCTGCGCCATCGTCATGGCGCTCACCGGGTACGCCTGGAACAAATACAGACGATCCGAGAGAGGAGGGGCACACACACAATGACTGTAATGATTGGAATGATACTAATGTTCCTGCAAGCCACCGGCGTGACGACGGGCCGGGCGGAAGAACCTTTGCAGATGACGACGGGCGGCTGGGTCTTTATGATCGGCGCGTGGACGTTCATCCTCGTGCTGGTTTACTACACGTTCTCCAAAGTCCTGCGCGGCGACAAGAAGTAGACGTATGACCGGCGGCGATCTTTAATTTCGGTTCGGGCGATAACTGATCTGCCCGAACCGAAATTCTGTTTGCGCCGCAAGTGCCGTAACCCGAAAAGCCCGCAGCCGAACTGACGGAAGCGAACAATTTTCACATGCCGAGCGCGAAGACCAAGACCAGCAGACAACCGACTCCGGGTGAACTCCCCGCAGACGCGAATCGCTTACTAGAACTCATCATCACTGAAATCGAGTCGCCCATAGACACGCAGAAACTGCTCGACAAATTCCCCCCGTCCGATAGTTGCCACGAAGAGTCGCTCCGCTTCCTGAAGGCCAAAGACCGCGCGCAACGCCGCGCCGACTTCGTCGCAAACGAGGCTCTGTGGTGGCGCAAGTACGGCTGGTTCATGGCGCGCATCGTCGGACTGTTCGGGCTGCTCGTGTTCGCCTTCGCCATGTCCGTGCACGGCGCGGGCGTTGACTTCATTACCTTCGCCCTGCTCGGCGCGGCGGGCTACTATCTGCTGCTGATGACCCTCTCGAACATTCGCTACCGCGAAAAAAACAAGAAGCGGCGCAAACTGCTCGAACGCGAGCAGCAACAGTACCAGCGTGCCATCTTAGCGGTGGCCGCTTCACTCCTGAAAAAATTTCAAGCCGACCCGGCGCTCTACCCCATCGCCAAACCCAGGAGCGGTGCGGGACTCGTGCAGCGCGAAGACGGCTATTTCATTCCGGTTGAATGATTCGGTGATTCGATGAGACGGAAACTTATCTACTGCTTGCTCCTGTTAGCGACGCTCTCGCTGGCAACACGGGCGATTTTCGCGAGCGGTGAAGCGGGCGAAACAGGCGGCGCAGGTCATGGTCTCAACCCACTCGTGCTCATTGGCGTCGCGCTCGTCCTATTGATCGCCAAACTCGGCGGCGAGTTGTTTGAGCGTTTCGGTCAGCCCGCCGTGCTCGGCGAGTTAATCGGCGGGATGCTCGTCGGCAACCTCGTGCTGTTCGGCGTCACGACGGTCGAACCGCTCAAGACCGATGTAGTCATCAACGCGCTCGCGGAGATCGGCGTCATCCTGTTGCTGTTTGAAGTGGGGCTTGAGTCAAACCTCGGCGACATGCTCGAAGTCGGTTGGTCGTCGCTGCTCGTGGCAGTGGCGGGCGTCGTCGCGCCCTTCTTTCTGGGTTGGGGCGTGGCCGCTTACTTCATCCCCGACGAAGCGCAACTCGGACATATCTTTATCGGCGCGACGCTCTGCGCCACGTCGGTCGGCATCACGGCGCGCGTGCTGAAGGACATGGGCAAACTCAACACGCGCGTCGCACGCATCGTGCTCGGCGCAGCGGTGATTGACGACGTGCTCGGCCTCATCATCCTTGCGGTCGTCAAAGGCGCGATTGAAGCGACCGCCGCGGGCACGTCGCTTTCACTTCTGAGCGTCGGCATCATCACGCTCAAGGCCGTCGGCTTTCTCGTCGTCGCGCTGCTCGCCGGGCGATTCCTCGTGCCGTATCTCTTTCAAGGCGCGGGCAAACTCGAAGGGCGCGGTGTGCTGCTCGCTTTGGCGGTCGCGCTCTGTTTCGTGCTGTCGTGGGCGGCAGCCGGGATTGGTCTGGCTGCCATCGTCGGCGCGTTCGCCGCCGGGTTGCTGCTGGAAGAAGCACACATCAAGCGCATGCCCGGTCGCACGAAACATGATTTACACGAACTGCTCACACCCCTGACCACGATCCTCGTGCCCATCTTCTTCGTCCTGATGGGTCTCAAAGTTGACCTCAGCGCCTTCGCGCGCCTCGACATCCTCGGCTTCGCGGCGGTGCTCACACTGGTTGCGATCATCGGGAAACAGGTCTGCTCGCTGGCGGTCATTGATCGCGGCATCAATCGTCTCGCCGTCGGCCTCGGCATGATCCCGCGCGGCGAAGTCGGCCTCATCTTTGCCGGTATCGGCGCGACGCTCATGCTCCCGAACGCGCAGGGCATCAATGAACCCGTCATCGGCAGCGCCACCTTCGCCGCCGTCGTCATCATGGTCATCGTCACCACACTCGTCACGCCGCCCCTCCTCAAGTGGTCGCTCGCGCGCGACTCATCGCCGCCCGACGAACCGCTTTCACCAGCCGTGCAAGAGACGGCTGAAGAAGCCGCCGAACGCACGTCGCGCTAATCTGCTAACCACCAACGAACTGTCGAAGCTGTTTATGCTTTGACCAGAGACTCACGCGCCGCCGCGATGGCTTCCGCGACGCGCACGGGCGACGTGCCGCCCGTCTGCGACTTCGTGGCGAGCGTCTGTTCAAGCGTGAGCGCGGCGTAAACGTCCGCTTCGATGAGCGGCGAGAGCGAGCGCATCTCTTCGAGCGCGAGTTCGTGGAGTTCCTGTCCGCGTTCGATGGCGTGGAGCACAATTCGCCCGACCGCTTCGTGCGCTTCGCGGAAGGGCACGCCTTTGCGCGCGAGATAATCCGCAAGTTCGGTCGCGTTCATGTAGCCGCGCGTGGCGGCGGCGCGCGCGCTCTCTGCACGCAGGCGAACGTTGCGCAGCACAATCGCCGTCACTTCGAGCGACATGCGCACTGTGTCTGCCGTGTCGAAGACGGCCTCCTTATCCTCCTGCATATCTTTGTTGTAAGCGAGCGGCAATCCTTTCATCAACGCCAGCAGCGACATTGTATGGCCGAAGACGCGCGCCGACTTGCCGCGCACGAGTTCCAGCGCGTCCGGGTTCTTCTTCTGCGGCATCAGACTCGACCCGGTCGAAATCGCGTCGCCGAGTTCAAGAAAGCCAAACTCGGTCGTCGCATAGATGATGATGTCCTCCGAGAGACGCGACAGGTGAACCATGATGAGACTTGCCGCGCTCGCAAACTCGATGCAGAAATCGCGGTCGCTGACGGCATCCAGACTGTTGCGCGAAACCCCTTCGAAGCCGAGCGCGCGGGCGACCCGTTCGCGATCAATCGCATAACTCGTCCCCGCGAGCGCGGCTGAACCGAGCGGCAAGACGTTCGTGCGTCGCCGCGCATCCGCGAGTCGTTCGCGGTCGCGCGCCAGCATCTCGAAATAGGCGAGACACCAGTGCGCCCACAACACGGGCTGCGCACGCTGCAAATGCGTGTAACCGGGCAGCACAGCTTCCGTGTGCGACTCCGCCAGATCGAGCAACGCGCTTTGCGCCGCACGCGCGGACGCTTCGATAGCATCAATCTCATCCCGCAACCAGAGCCGCAATGCCGTCGCCACCTGATCGTTGCGGCTGCGCCCCGTGTGAAGTTTGCGCCCGGCATCGCCGATGAGCGCGACGAGTCTTGATTCGATAAAGGAATGAACGTCTTCCGCCGTGGCATCAGCGAAAAAATTGCTTTCATCTTCGCTCTGTGCGAGTAGCGTTTCGAGTCCGGTCTGAATCTGTTCCGCTTCTGCGTCCGACAGAACTCCCGCCGCGCTTAATCCTTCTACGTGCGCCAGGCTTGCGCGCACGTCCGCCGCAAACAGCTTGCGGTCAAAATTGAACGAACGATTGTAGGCCGCAAACCCCGCATCGGGGCGGCCTGTGAATCGCCCGCCCCATAAATTTTTCTCGTCGCTCATCTTCACCTCGGAGATTGAATTTGCTGCAAGTTGTACCCGTGCCAGTTGATTTGATGCAACTATGATGCTATTTTATTCATCTATGCACAAGTTATGCAACTTTTTTGCATAGAATGTGAAATATGGTCAAGGAAAAACGGCAGCAGAAATTATTGAGTTTGATTCGCGGTCGCCCCGTCAGCACGCAGGGCGACTTGGCGTCGCACCTCGAACGCGCGGGCTTCGCCGCGACGCAGTCGAGCATCTCGCGCGATCTGGAGGAGTTAGGCATCGTCAAACAGCGCGGGCGTTACGTCGTGCCGCGCGCGGAGAACAACGGGGCAGCGCGCGGCCTCGTGAGTATGGAAGTGGCGGGCGATGCGCTCGTCGTCGCGAGGTGCGAGCCGGGGCTGGCGTCGGCAGTAGCGGTGGAGATTGACGGCGCGCACCTCGCCGAGATCGTCGGAACGCTCGCGGGCGAAGATACGATCTTCATCGCGGTGGCGGAACGTAAGGCGCAGCGTGTGGTGATTAAAAAAATCTGGGAGTTGTTCGGATAAAAGAGTCTCAAGTCTGAAAGTCAACAATTGTTTTGGCCTTCGACTTTAGACTCCAGACTTGAAAGAGGAAAGTTTGAATGACGCAAGAGATTAAAAAAATCGTGTTGGCTTATTCGGGCGGGCTGGATACATCCGTGATGTTGCACTGGCTCAAGGAGCGTTACGGGTGCGAGGTCATCTGTTATTGCGCGGATGTCGGGCAGGGCGAGGAACTCACAGGGCTCGAAGAGAAAGCGCGCGCGACGGGCGCGTCGAAACTTTACGTGGAAGATTTGCGGCAGGAGTTTGTGAGCGATTACGTGTGGGCGGCGGTCAAGGCCAACGCGGTTTACGAAGGCATCTATCTGCTCGGCACGTCTCTGGCGCGCCCTGTGATCGCGAAGCGGCAGATCGAGATCGCGCGGCGGGAGGGAGCCGACGCGGTCGCCCACGGTGCGACGGGCAAGGGCAATGATCAAGTGCGTTTCGAGTTGACCTATTACGCGTTGGAGCCGGACATCAAGGTTGTCGCTCCATGGCGCGAATGGGAGTTTAAGGGACGCAGCGATCTCATAGCTTACTGCGAACAACACAACATCCCTGTGACGGCGACGCATGCGAAGCCTTATTCAACCGACCGCAATCTGATGCACGTCTCCTACGAAGGCGGCATTCTTGAAGACCCGTGGGCCGAGCCTCCGGCGGATATTTTTCAGATGACGAAAGCGCCGGAAGATGCGCGCGCCGAAGCCGAGTATGTGGTTGTCGGCTTCGAGCGGGGTGTGCCCGTAAGCGTCAATGGCGAGCGGCGGGGCGCGGTCGCGTTGCTTGAAGAGTTGAACACACTCGGCGGCGCGCACGGCATCGGGCGGGTTGATCTGGTCGAGAACCGCTTTGTCGGGATGAAGTCGCGCGGCGTATACGAGACGCCGGGCGTGACGATCCTGCAAGCAGCGCATCGCGCGCTCGAATCCATCACGCTTGATCGGGAAGTGCTGAGGCTGCGCGACGCTTTGAGTTTGAAGTTTGCCGAGAGCGTCTACTACGGTTTCTGGTTCGCGCCGGAGACGGAGTTGATGCGGCGGACGATTGACGAGACGCAAAAGGACGTGACGGGCGAGGCGCGTTTGAAACTCTATCGCGGCAACGCCATCGTTGTGGGACGCCGCGCGCCGCGCTCGCTCTACAACGAGCGGCTCGCGACGTTTGAGGCCGACACGATTTATAACCAGCGCGACGCCGAGGGCTTCATCAAGCTCAACGCGCTGCGCCTGCGCTCGCGGGCGCAACTTGATCGCCAAACTTAACTATTGCGGAATGCAGAACGCGGTTTAGAAAACCAATCAGTGCTTTTCAATCCGCATTCCGCAATTGAAGACTTCCCAATCGAAAACGAGGAATAGTGATGACGAATATCGCAGAAAAAATCGGGGGCGGGCAGGTGAAGGTAATCGAGGCGGATAAGATCGGTTCGGCGACTTCGCCGCTCGATTTATCGAAGACGTTGGCGGTTGTGACGGAACGCGAACAGGTGCGCGCGGGTGATGTGGTCGTCGTGCGTGCGCTCTCCGAGAGCGCAACGTATAACCAGTTGGAACTGGTGACGGGGCGGCTGGCGAAGATCAACGCGGGCGATGTAGTCGTCGGTGTACTCGGCAGTCGCCGCGCTTTGAAGGGTTTTGTCGGCGATGTGCCAGAGACGGTGGCGGCGGGCGACGAGTTGCACTTGCTGAACATGGGCGGCGTGATCGGATTCTGCACGGGGCATCATTCGAGTCTGAGCGATGCGATCCGCGTCGAAGTCATCGGGCTGGTTTATGATGAGAGCGCGCGGGTGCGAAACATCGGGGATGCGGCGTTGCCCTTACGCGAAAGTTTAGGAGCGAGCGCGCCGCTCATCGTCATCGCGGGCGCGTGCATGAATAGCGGGAAGACATTCGCGGCGGCGGAGTTGATTCGGCAGGCGACGGCAGCAGGCATGCGCGTCGCGGCGGGTAAACTTTCGGGTGTAGCCTGTTTGCGCGACACACTCAATATGGCGGATCACGGCGCGGTGGCGACGGCGAGTTTTCTGGATTGCGGGCTGCCTTCGACGGTGGGGGTGGGCGATCTCGCGCCGGTGGCAAAGGCGATTATCTGGAAGTTGAACGAGAGCGGGCCCGACATGATCGTGATCGAACTCGGCGACGGCATCCTCGGCGGTTATTCGGTCGAGTCCGTGTTTGACGATGCGGAGTTGCGCGGGGCGATGGCCGCGCTCGTCTATTGCGCTTCGGATTACGTCGGCGCGTGGGGCGGCATCGAGTTGCTCGGACGGCGCGGGTTGACGGTTGACCTCGTGGCGGGTTCGGTGACGGACTCGCAGATGGGCGAGGATTACATCGAGCGGGAGTTCGGCGTTGCGGCGGGCAATGCGCGCCGGGACGGAGCGCGCATGTTTGAGATCGTGCGGGACAAGGTTTCAAGTTTCAGGTCTCTGGTCTTAGGTTCGCTTCGCGAGGAGTCGGTTGAATCTGCACTGGTCGAAGTGTGAAGCGGGAAGACGGAAACGAATAACCTACGTCTTCATCTTGAAACTCGAAACTTGAAACTCAAACGATGAAACTTAAAGTCGGCATCTTTGGCGGGTCGGGTTACGGCGGGGCGGAACTGTTGCGCATCCTGCTGGCGCGCGCTGATGTCGAGATCGCGTTTGTGACGGCGAACGAGCACGCGGGCAAAGCGGTCGGCGAGGTGCATCGCAATCTCTACGGCCTGACCGCGTTGCGTTTCGTCGCCGCGCCGGAAGAGTTTGAGAGTTTGTCGGATGTGGATTGCGTGTTTCTGGCTTTGCCGCACGGGCAGGCGTTAGAGATTGCGCCGCGCCTACCGTCGCGGGTGAAGGTGATTGACCTTTCGGGCGATTTTCGTCTGAACGATGCGCGGGAATTTTTAGAGCACTACGGGCGCGAGCACACGGCGACTGAGTTGCAAGGCGAGTTCGTCTATGGCTTGACGGAGACAAATCGTGGGGAGATCAAACGTGCGCGGCTGATCAGCAACCCCGGCTGTTTTGCGACGGCGACGCTCCTCGGTCTTGCGCCGCTCGTTGCTCGCGGTCTCTTGAACGGCGGGCGCGTGATTGTGGATGCGAAGACGGGCTCGTCGGGGTCGGGCGCGAAGGCGGCGGCCAACACGCACCACCCGCAGCGCATGAACTCTTTCTACGCCTACAAGCCTTTCACGCACCAGCATGTCCCGGAGATCGTGCAGGAACTCAGAAGCGTCGGCGATTGGTCGGGCGAACTCGTGTTTATGACTCATTCGCTGCCCGTCGCGCGCGGCATCTTCGCTTCGATCTACTGCGAGACGAAAGACGAGTTGACGACGGAGGCGGTGCGCGAGCTGTACGAAGACTTTTATCGCGAGAGTTTCTTCGTGCGGATCGTCGAAGGCTCGCCCGACATCAATTGGGTCAAGACGACAAACTTTTGCGATCTCGGTTTCGCCGTGCGCGGTCGTTCGCTCGTCGTCTTTTCGGCGATAGATAATCTGGTCAAAGGCGCGGCGGGTCAGGCCTTGCAGAACATGAATCTGATGTTCGGGCTGGACGAGCGGGCGGGCTTGATGCTGTTGGGTTCTAATCCATGAAAGAAAATTGATTTGATGAAGACTGGGAAGATGACAATATTTGAACAGACCGTCGCGCGCGAAAACGAATTTCAACTCGCGACTTATAAAAAGATGCCCGTCGCGGCGGTGCGTGGGCGCGGCGCTTGGATTGAGACGAGCGGGGGCGAACGCTATCTCGATCTCTACGGCGGGCATGCCGTGGCCGCGACGGGGCATTGCCATCCGCATGTTGTCGAAGCGATCAGGGCGCAGGCCGGGGAGTTGTTGTTCTACTCAAATCTCGTTTATTCGGAAGTGCGCGCGCGTGCGGCAGAGAAGTTGGTGAGTTGCGCGCCCGTAGGAATCACAAAAGCGTTCTTCTGCAATTCGGGCACCGAGGCGAACGAGAACGCGATGCGCCTGGCGCGCATGGGAACCGGACGCGAAAACATCATCACTTTCACGGGTGGCTTTCACGGGCGCACGGCTGACGCGATCAGCGCGACGTTTTTAGGCAAGTATCGCGAACTAGGACGCCCGAATGTGCCCGGCCACATGTGCGCGGAATTCGGTTCGATTGCCTCGGTCGCCGCGCTCGCGGACGAGACGGTCGCCGCCGTGATGCTTGAGCCGATTCAGTCTATGGCGGGCGTGAGACAGGCGCAGTCCGAGTTTTATTACATGCTCCGCGAGTTGTGCAACGAGCGCGGGATGCTGTTGATTTACGATGAGGTACAGACAGGGATCGGGCGCACGGGCGAATGGTTTTTCGCGGGGAGCGACCGGGGCGCGTGCGTCGTGCCGGATATCATCACGCTGGCGAAGGCGCTGGGGAGCGGCGTCCCCGTCGGCGCGTGTCTGACGACAGAAGCAGTCGCTTCTTATATCAAGGAGAACGATCTCGGCACGACCTTCGGCGGCGGGATGCTCGCGATGGCGGCTGTCAATGCCACACTCGAAGCCATTGAACGGGACGGGATGCTTGAGAACGCGCGCACGCTTGAAGAATATTTGCGCGAATCGCTCAAGGGCGTGCCGCAAGTGGCGCGCGTGCGCGGGGCGGGGTTGTTGCTGGGGTTAGAGTTCACGGATGAGATCGCGGCGCAAGTTCATCAGGTGTTGCTCGGCGAGCGAATCATTACCGGCACGTCGAGTGACGCGCGAGTGCTCCGTTTGTTGCCGCCGCTCTGTTTGCAGCGAGCGGAAGTTGATCTGTTTGTGGATGCGCTGCGCCGTGTGTTGTCTGTGCTCTAGCAGTTCTATTCCAGGGCGGAAGTGATGAGTTTTCATGTGCGTCGGGCGAGGCGCGAAGATGCGGATGCTATCGGGCGCGTGCATGTGACGGCGATCAGGGAGCTATGTCGCAATCATTATAGCCCCGCAGAGATCGAGGCGTGGGCTGCGCCCCGCGAGCCTGAGCACTATCTCGAAGCGATTGAGCACAAAGAATTTTATGTGGCGGACGATGACGGAGTTGTGGGCTTCGGCACTCTGAATCCGGTGGGCGGTGAGGTCGAAGCAATTTATGTTAACCCCGTAGTAAACAGGCGCGGAGTGGGACGGGAACTTTTATGCACGCTGGAAGGGCGTGCGCGGGAGTTGGGGTTGAAGTCGCTGCACCTGTGCGCCTCTTTGAACGCCGTGCAGTTTTATGAACGCGCGAATTTCGAGCGGCAGCAGGATACGTCGCACCGATTGGCTAGCGGGGTTGAGATCGCGTGCGTCCTGATGTCGAAGGAGTTGCGAAAAGAGGCAGACTGGTGATCGCCGAAAGACTATGCCGAGAGATTTCCTGACAACTGGTGATTGGTCGCGCGACGAGATTGAGCTTTTGCTCGAAGCGGCGGCGCGGTTCAAGCGTGGGGAAGACGGGTCGAAGCCGCTCGCGGGAAAATCCGTCGCGCTCGTCTTTTTCAACCCCAGCTTGCGCACGCGCGCCTCGATGCAGGTCGGGATTTACGAACTGGGCGGCAACGCGGTCGTGCTCGAACCCGGCGGGACGAGTTGGACGCTCGAACACCGCGACAATGTTGTGATGGACGCGGACAAAACCGAACACATCGCGGAGTTTGTGCGTGTGCTCGGACGTTATTGCGCGGGCGTCGGCGTGCGCACGTTCGCGCCGCTCAAGGATTGGAAAGAGGAGCGGCGCGATCCGGTGCTGGCGGCCTTCGCGCGCCACAGCGAAGTGCCCGTCATCAATCTCGAATCGGCGATGCAGCACCCGTGTCAGGCGCTCGCTGACATGCTGACGATCAAGGAGAAACTCGGCGCGGGACGAAAACGCGTGCTGCTAACGTGGGCCTGGCATCCGAAGCCGCTGCCAATGGCCGTGCCGAACAGCTTCGCGCTCGCGGCGGCGCAGTTGGGACACGAACTGACCATCGCACACCCGCCCGGCTACGAACTCGACGACGAACTCATCGGCCAACTCAACGACCAGGCGTTTGACGCGGGGACGACCGTGAAGGTGACGGACGATGTCGAGGGAGCATTCGACGGCGCGCAGGTCGTCTATGCGAAAAGTTGGGGAAGTCGTATGTTCTACGGATCGCCCGAAGACGACGTGGAGATGCGCGCCGTGTTTCGCCGCGAGTGGATTGTTGACGAAGCAAAGATGCGACGCACGGATAGCGGCATCTTTATGCACTGTCTCCCGGTGCGCCGCAACGTGATCGTGACGGACGGCGTCATTGATTCCGCCGCCTCGGTCGTCATTGACGAAGCCGAGAACCGGCTGCATGCACAGAAGGCCGTCATGGCGCATTTGCTCGGAGGTGAAAGATGAGCCAGCCCAGACTCGATCTGTTGCGCGAAGCCTTGCCCTACATTCAACGTTTCAAGGGCAAGACTTTCGTCGTCAAAATCTCCGGCAAGCTGACGGAGGATCACGATAATCTCGCGTCGCTGTGCGAGGAATTGGCCTTGATGCATCAGGTCGGCATCCGCCTGTGCGTCGTGCATGGGGGCGGCAAGCAGTTGACGGATTTGGCGGAGCAGATGGGCGTCGAACAGACGATCATCAACGGGCGGCGCGTGACGGACGATGCCACGCTCGACATGGCGAAGATGATCTTCGCCGGAAAGATCAACACGGACATTCTGGCTGCGCTGCGCAATCACGGCGTGAACTCGGTCGGGCTCTCAGGCATTGACGGCAACATCGTGTTGGCCGAACGCCGCCCGCCGAAGGATTTGATCAATCAAGCGACGGGCGAGAGCGAGTTCGTGGACTTCGGGCACGTCGGCGATGTCGTCGAGATTGACGATCGTTTGCTGCGCGTCTTGCTCGACCACGATTACCTGCCCGTCGTCTCGCCGCTCGGCGCGGACTCGCGCGGGCGCGTCTACAACATCAACGCCGACACCATCGCCGCCGAGATCGCCGTCAGACTCGAAGCCGAGAAGTTGATTCTGCTGAGCGACGTGGACGGGATTTACCTGCGTCCCGGCGAATCGGCGACGAAGCTGTCGCGCCTGACGGTTGACGAAGTCACGAAACTTCTCGCGGACGGAGTCGCCACGGGCGGCATGATCCCGAAGCTGCAAAACATTACCGAGTTACTCCATCGCGGCGTTCGCAGCGCGCACATCATCAAAGGCTCTCTGCGCAACACGCTGCTCTCCGAAGTCTTCACTGACGAAGGCACGGGCACGATGATCGTCGCGTAAAAAAATAAAAAGTAGAAAGGCGTAGGGCGAAAGTAAAGCCGGATTTTCCGCCTGAACTTTCGCCCTTCGCCTTTCTACTCTCATGCTCCGTTTCCGAAGACTTTCCCGTTAATGCTTCCCTGAAACATTGGGAGAGTTTTATTCTTCAGTGTTGACGCGCGGGTGAGACTGAAAGCCGCGCGTTATTTGCTCAATGAAGAATCACCGGCATAGACAAGAATTGACGGAGGCCGAGACGAAGCGAAAGTTGAGTAGCTTCGCGCGGCGTTTGTCGGAAGAATGGAAGCGGCTTGCGTTGCCTTGCGCGGGCGAGCGCGTGGTCGTTGCGGTGTCGGGCGGCGCAGATTCGACCGCGCTCCTGCTGGCTTTGGATGAATTGATTAAATGGAGGCGCATGTCTCTGAGACTGACGGTGGCGCATCTTGATCACGGATTGCGCGGTGAGGCGAGCGCGGGTGATGCGCGTTGGGTAGAAGAGTTGACTGGCGAGTTGGGCTATGAGTTCGTTGGTGCGCGCGCTGTGGCGGTGGCGCGGCGGGCACGTGAGGCGAGAGATAATTTGGAGCAGGCGGCGCGGCGCGCGCGTTACGAGTTTTTGGGGCGGGTGGCGCGAGAGTGGGAAGCGTGCGCAGTCGTCGTAGCGCACACGCTCGACGATCAGGCAGAGACGATGTTGCTGGCGTTGGTGCGCGGGAGCGGGGCGGAGGGCTTGGGCGGGATGCAGCCTGTGCGCGCACTCGACGGGAGAGGGGATGGAGTGTTGTTAGTGCGCCCGTTGCTTGGTTGGGCGCGGCGCGCGGAGACGGTTGAATATTGCGAGACGCGGGGCGTCGCAGTGCGCGCGGATGAGATGAACGAGGACGAGAGTTTTTCGCGCGTGCGCGTGCGGCGGCGGTTGCTGCCGTTGTTGGAGACTTTCAACCCGCGCGCGGTTGAGGCGCTGGCGCGAACGGCCATGTTGCTGCGCGCGGATGCAGAGGCTTTGGAAGCGCAGTCCGCGAAGTTGTTGGAAGAAGCAAGCAGGCGGGAGTTGAAGGATGAGATGAAGGCTATTCAAAGATCGCCGCCGTTGAGCGTAGAAGTTTTGCGCGGGGCGGACGTGGGCGTCAGGAGGCGTGCGCTCAGACAGTGGCTCGCGGCGGGACGCGGGAGTTTGAGAAGAGTGGAGTTGGTTCATATGTCGGCGGTCGAGAAGTTGTTGGACGGAAGTCGCGGCGGGCGCGTGGCGGAATTGCCGGGAGGAAGCCGGGTGGAGCGTCGGCGCGGGCAGCTGCTGTTTCACGCGCGGGAGAACGAAACGAGGAAGAGTTGAAAAAGGGCGGGTGGAGATTTAGAATCAAATGCGTCGCACCTGGCCGCTCAGTTTCGCGAGCGGTCTTTGGTTTTTAACGGGCAACTTTTTCACCGGGGCGCAAAACGTGATGACAGAAGATATTGTGGAAATTTACAGCGCGGCGCAGATTGCCGAGCGCGTGGCAACTCTGGCAAACGAAATCTCGCGCGA
>Ga0136617_10002875_pt1 | contig 15372 bp, 13 predicted proteins | sample AntDrymUQ3222106_2_FD_129672 | JGI IMG/M metagenome (GOLD analysis project Ga0136617, IMG submission 129672) | Polar desert sand microbial communities from Dry Valleys, Antarctica - metaG UQ322 (21.06) | ecosystem: Environmental > Terrestrial > Soil > Desert | place: Antarctica: Dry Valley...
CGTTGGCAGCCGTGCCGACGAAGGCAGCGTATCCGACTCCGACTCCCATGCCGGCGAGCAGCGCCACGACGAGCGTCATCGCGCCGCCGGCGCGCCGTATGGTCGCGATCGCCCTGCTCGCCTGGTCGGCTGATCCGCTCATCGCTCGTCGGAGCTGAGCCCTGGGCTAGGTGTTGCGGGCTTCCCAGGTGAAGTCGTGCGCGCCGCTCGACTGCACGCTGGTGTGCGCGTTGGGTGTGGGGTCGTCGTTCTGGGTGACGGTGAAGCGGTAGGCGACGATGTCGCTGGTCGCCCAGGCCGCGGCCGCGCTCCTGCCGTCCAGGCCGGCGGCGTAGGTGCTGGGAAACGACCCCAGCGCCCCGTCATAGGCGGTCGAGGTCGCGGCGAAGTCCCCGCAAGCCGGGAACGCGCCCGTGGTCTGGGTGCCGCGCTCGACCTTCAGATTGAACTGCGTCCCGTTCGTGATCGCGCTCGAGGCGTAGAGCTTGACGGCGGAGGCCAGCGAGCCGGTATAGGTGACGCGGAGGCAGCTGATCACCGAATCGCCCGGCTCGCTGTTCTATGAGGTGTAAAGCGCCGCGCTTCCTCCGTCGTTGTCACCGATCGCGACGGTGCCCGAGGCGAAGGAGTTGCCCGTGTTCGATGTGGTGGCCGAGAACGCCGAGAAGGCGCCCAGAGCCGCCACGCCGGCCAGCAGGCCGGCGATCAGCACGGTGAGGGTGAGCTTGCGAGCGATGGCCATCGGGGTTCCTCGTGTCAATCGACTGTGAGAGGATCGGCGGCGCAGCCGCCACCTTCAAGGCGAGCGGGATCTGCGTCCTTGCCTGTCGGCGCTGCCCTTTCGGGCCGATCGTCACGAGAGGACCGCTCGGCGGCGGCCACGGCGGGGAGCCGCTCGCGCTGGACGACAACCCGCGCGCGGCACCGACTGCTCGGGCGCCCGAGGCCAGTGCCCCTCACACCGGCGAGAGCTCACGAATCGGTGGCGACGAACGAGGTCGGCTCGCCCAGCGGGCTAGGTGACCGACTGCTGGTACAGCGTGAAGCCGATCGCGCTGCAGACCGCGGCGACGATCCAGAAGCGCAGGATGATCTTCGTCTCAGACCACGCCTGCAGCTCGAAGTGATGGTGGATCGGCGCCATCAGGAACACGCGCTTGCGGAACGCCTGAAACGAGAACACCTGGATCAGCACCGACAGCGCCTCGATCACGAAGATCCCGCCCATGACGATCAGCAGCACCTCCGTCTTCGTCATCACCGCGAGCGCCGCGATCGCGCCACCCAGCCCGAGCGACCCCGTGTCGCCCATGAAGATCGACGCCGGGAACGAGTTGAACCAGAGGAAGCCGACGCACGCGCCCACCAGGCACGCGGCCACCAGCGCGAGGTCGGTCTGGCGCGTCGTGAACGTGATTCCGATGTAGGCGAGCAGCACGATCGCCGAGCAGCCGGCGGCCAGCCCGTCGAGCCCGTCGGTGAGGTTGACCGCCGACGTCGTCCCGGCCAGCACCAGGTAGATCAGGATCGGATAGAAGTAGCCGAGGTCGATCGTCGCGTCGATCACCCGCAGGTTCAGCGTGTCCGGCAGATCGGCCCAGCGCGTCGCCACCAGCCAGAGCGCGACCGCGATTCCCATCGTGAGGACCAGCTTCCAGCGCGCCTTCAGGCCCAGCGAGCGCTTCTTGACGAGCTTCATGTAGTCGTCGGCGAAGCCCAGCGCCGCGCAGGCCAGCGCCACACCCATGACGCCCACCGACCGGGCGTCGAGATCCGTGAGCAGCAGGAACGGCACCGCGATCGCGGTGAAGATGATGATCCCGCCCATCGTCGGCGTGCCGGCCTTCGCGTGGTGCTCCTGCGGCCCCTCCTCGCGGATCTGCTGGCCGAACTCGCGCTTGCGCAGGAACTCGATGAACTTCGGCGAGAGGAAGATGCAGATGAGCAGCGACGCGGTGCCGCCGATGAGCACCTCGCCCATCAGCCACCTGCCTCGCTTGGGTTCCCGTCTCGGCCGGAGGCCTTCCTGCCTCGGCCGGAGGCCTCGTCACCGGCTGACGCCTCGCCGGCTGACGCCTCGCCGGCTTCGCCTCGCCCCGCCGCGAGCGCCTCGGCCACGAGCTCGAGGCCGACCCCGCGCGAGGCCTTGACCAGCACGACGTCGCCCGGCCCGACGAGCTCGCCGGCCAGCGCGGCCGCCGCGGCCGCGTCCTCGACCGCGTGGGCGTCGCCGCCGAACGTGTCGAGCATCGCGGCCGATCGCGGCCCGACGGCGATCAGCAGCTCCACGCCGGCCGAGGCCGCGTAGGCGCCGATCTCCTTGTGGTGCTCGCGCTCGGCGGGCCCGAGCTCGAGCATGTCGCCGAGCACCGCGACGCGCCGTCCGGGAAGGACCTGTGAGGCGAGCTCATCCAGTGCGGCACGCATGGACAGCGGGTTGGCGTTGTAGCAGTCGTTGACGACGGTCGCGCCGCGGGCGAGCGCCACCCGCTCACCGCGCAGGGCCGAGAAACGGACGTCCACGCGCCCCGCCGGCCGCACCCCGACCGCCCGCGCCGCGGCCACTGCCGCCAGGGTGTTGAGCAGGTTGTGGCGGGCGTCGAACGGCAGCTCGAGCTCGAAGCGATCGGCGCCGGCGACCACGACGTGGTGCTCCGGCACGGTGTCCGGGATCGCCCCGGCGCGTAGCGACGCGCCCTCGAAGTGCACGTCGCCGCCGGGCCCGAACGAGACGACGTCAAGCGCCTCGCGCAGGTAGGGCTCGAGCAGCGGCTCGTCGGACGGGACCACCGCCACCGCGCCGTCGCGCATCCCCACCAGCAGCTCGGCCTTCGCCCGCGCCACGCCTTCGAGCGAGTCCATCTGCTCGAGGTGCACGGGGCCCACGTTGGTGATCACGCCGACGTCGGGCTCGCAGATCGCGGTCAGCTCGGCGATCTGGCCGAAGCCGCGCATCGCCAGCTCGAGCACGAGCACCTCGGTGCCCGGCGGCGCCGCGAGCAGCTCCAGCGGCAGCCCGATCTCCGTGTTGAAGTTCTGGCGGCTGGCCGCGACCGTGCGGCTGGGGGCGATCAGGGCCGCGATCAGGTCCTTGGTCGAGGTCTTGCCGACCGAGCCGGTCACGGCGATCACGTGGGCGGCGAGGTCGCGCCGCCACGCGCGCGCCAGCGCCCCGAGCGAGGCGACCGGATGCTCGGCGGCCAGCACCGCGCCGCCCGTGCGGGGCGAAGCCGGCGAGGCGGACGCCGCGGCGGCCTCGCGCGCCCAGGCCGGCGCGGCGAGCACGCCCCACGCGCCCGCCCGGAGCGCCTCGGCGGCGAACCGGCCGCCGTCCACGCGCTCGCCGGGCAGCGCGAAGAACAGGTCGCCGGGCTCGACCGCGCGCGAGTCGATCACCACCCGCGCGGGGCCCTCGGCCGCGCGATCGACGCCGCACACGAGCTCGGCGCCGGCCGCGCCGGCGATCCGCTGGTCGGTCCAGTGCCTCATCGCTGTGGCGCCTCACGACCGCTGCCGGCCCGCTCGCGCAGCGCCTCGCGCGCGACCTCGACGTCGTCGAAGGGCTCCTTGCGCCCGCCCGCGAACTCCTGGCCCTGCTCGTGACCCTTGCCGGCGATCACCACCACGTCGCCGGGCTCCGCGAGCGCGGTCGCGCGGGCGATCGCGGCCCGGCGGTCGGCGTCGCGTTCCACGTGAAACGCTCCGGCGGGCACGCCGCCCACGACCTCGTCGATGATCGCCTCCGGCGCCTCCGAGCGCGGGTTGTCGGACGTCACGATCACGTGGTCGGCGAGCCGCGCGGCGACCTCGCCCATCAGTGGACGCTTCGCGCGGTCTCGGTCGCCGCCCGCCCCGAACACCACGAGCACCCGCCCCGTCGCGACCTCGCGCGCCGAGAGCAGCACCTGCTCCAGCGCGCCGGGCTTGTGCGAGTAGTCGACCAACACCGCGAAGCCCTGCCCCTCGTCGAGGGCCTGCACACGGCCGGGCACGGGCGTCACCGAGCCCAGCGCCGCGGCCATCTGCGCCAGCTCGAGCCCGAGCGCGTCCCCGGCCGCCATCGCCACCAGCGCGTTGACGGCGTTGAAGCGCCCGCGCAGCGGCAGCTCGACCGCCGCCTCGCCGGCCGGCGAGCGGACGGTGAACGCGTTGCCGCCGAGCCCCGAGCAGAGGTTGACCGCCTGCCAGTCCGCCGGCCCCGCCAGCGACACGGTGACCGCGCCGGGCAGCTCGTCCGCGAGCCGGCGCCCCCACGGGTCGTCGACGACGACGATCGCGCGCCCGACCTCGAACTCCGCGAACAGCCGCCGCTTGGCCGCGAAGTAGCTCTCCATGTCGGGATGGAAGTCCAGGTGGTCCTGGCTGAGGTTCGTGAACGCGGCGGCCGCGAAGCGCACGCCGTCGACGCGCCGCAGCTCCAGCGCGTGGGAGGAGACCTCGATCGCGCACGCGCGGTCGCCGGCGTCGAGCATCGCGCGGAACGTCCCCTGCAGGTCGATCGCCTCGGGCGTGGTGCGGACGGCCGGCCGCTCCTCCCCCCCGATCACCGAGGTGACGCTCCCGAGCAGGCCGCACGGCCGGCCCGCGGCCTCGAGTAGGTGGCGGGCGACGTAGGTGGTGGTCGTCTTGCCGCTCGTCCCGGTGATCCCGACCACGTCCAGCTCGGCCGTCGGGTCGCCGTGCAGCCGCGCCGCGGCCCGCGCCATCGCGGCGCGCACGTCGTCGACCAGCAGCTCGGGCACGCCGAGCCCGAGCGGCCGCTCGACGACCAGCGCGGCGGCCCCGCGCGCCACCGCGTCGGCGGCGAAGTCGTGTCCGTCGCGCGTGAACCCGGGCACGCAGAAGAACAGCGTGCCGGGCTGCACGGCCCGGTTGTCGTATGCGAGGGCCGCGACGTCCACGTCGGGCCCGTCGCCGAGCAGATCGCGCAACGTCATGCGCGCGACACCCTAGCGGTGAGCTCGGCCGTCACGAGCCTCGGCAAGGGTGGAGGATCGCCCGACGACACGCGCCGCGCACGGCGCTTGCTGACCGCGTGAAGACGATCACACGGCGAGCGCGCGCTCGGCGATCGCGGGGCCGTCGACGCCGCGCGGAAGCGTCCCGAACAGCCGGCCGCGCGCCTCCCCCAGCCGGCCGGCGCAGAACGCGTCGGCCACCGCCGGCGGCGTGTGGCGCACGAGCAGCGAGCCCTGGAACGCCAGCGCGAGGTCCTCGATCACGCGGCGCGCGAGCCACTGCCCGTCCTCCCCCGCGAGCGCGCCGAGCGTGGCGGGCAGCGCGTCGAGGTGCGCGTCCAGCCGCCGGTCGGCGCCGCGCCCGCGCTCACATTCGGCCAGGAACGCCGGCGGCCCGTCGGGCTCGCGCGCGAGCGCGCGGAGCACGTCGAGCGAGATCACGTTGCCCGAGCCCTCCCAGATGCCGTTGAGCGGCGCGTCGCGCAGCAGCCGGGGCATCGGCGACTCCTCCACGTAGCCGTTCCCGCCCAGGCACTCGAGCGCCTCGGCGGCGTGCGGCGTGGCGCGCTTGCAGATCCAGTACTTCATCACGGCGGTGCCGAAGCGCCGCAGCGGCTTGTCGTCCGCGTCGTAGGCGCGCGCGAGGCGCAGCGCCGAGGCCGTCGCGGCCTCGGACTCGACCGCGAGGTCGGCGAGCACGTTGACCATCAGCGGCTGCTCGGCCAGCCGGGCGCCGAACGCGCTGCGGTGGCGCGCGTGGTGCACCGCCTCGGCCACCCCGCGGCGCATGCCGGCCGCGCTGCCGACGATGCAGTCCAGCCGCGTGTGGGTGACCATCTCGATGATGGTCGCCACTCCTCGTCCCTCCTCGCCCAGCAGCCGGCCGGGCACGCCGCGCAACTCGACCTCGCCGGAGGCCAGCGAGCGCGTGCCGAGCTTGTCCTTGAGGCGCTGGATCTCGAAGCCCGGGCCGCGCGCGACCACGAAGCACGAGAGGCCGCCGGGCGCTTGGGCGAGCACGAGGAAGACGGTGCCCGTCGGGTGCGAGCAGAACCACTTGTGGCCGGTCAGCTCGTACGTGCCGTCGCCGGCGGGGAGCGCGCGGGTCGTCCCCGCGCGCACGTCCGAGCCACCCTGCTTCTCGGTCATCGCCATGCCGCACAGCGCACCGCGCTCGTAGTCCCGCAACGTCAGGCGCGGCTCCCACTCGGCAGCCAGCTCCGGGTCGGTGCGCAGGGTGGGGACGGCGGCGTAGGACATCGAGACCGGGCACATCACGCCGGCGTTGGCCTGCGTCCACAGGAGCTCGAGCGCGGCGCGGGCGACGTGCGCGCCGGGGCGCGGCTCGCGCCAGGGAAGCGCATGGATCTCGCGTTCGACCGCGCCGCGCAGCAGCCAGTGCCAGCTCGGGTCGAGCTCGACGCGGTCGACGCGATGGCCGTAGCGGTCGTGCGTCACCAGCCGGGGGGTGTTGCGCTCCGCGCGCCGGCCGTGCTCCTGGGCCTCGGCCGAGCCGGCCACCGCACCGCAGTCGCGCACGCGGTCAACCGCCCAGCCCGCGCCCTCGCGCTCCAGTCCCTCGCCCAGGGCCAGGTCGGCCTCGAAGACGTTGACGTCCTCGAACGGTGGGGGCTGGTTGAGCACCTCGTGGGTGCGGGCGTCGGTCAGCGGCATGGCGTGAAGGTATCGCCGATGTGCTCGTTCCTCGCCGCTCGCCCGAAGAACGGTTTCGCCTGCCAGGCGAACGTGCTCGTTCCTCGCCGCTCGCCCGGAGAACGGTTTCGCCTGCCAGGCGAACGTGCTCGTTCCTCGCCGCTCGCCTTCGGCGACGTTACTCGGGCGGGATCCGCAGGTTCGTGAGCGCGAACGACGTGATCTGCTTGAACGCCGGGCCGGCGACGGCGCCGCCGTAGATGTCGCCCTTGGGCTCGTCGACCATCACGGCGACGAGCAGCCGCGGATGCTCGGCGGGAGCGAAGCCGACGAAGGAGGCGACGTACTTGGTCTTCGAGTAGCCGCCGGTCTCGTCGGGCTTCTCGGCCGTGCCGGTCTTGCCGCCCAGCTCGTAGCCGTCGATCGCCGCGCCCGTCGCGGTGCCGCCGGGACCGAGCACGCCCTCGAGCATCTGGCGCATGGAGGAGGCGGTCTCCTCGGAGAGGATCCGCTTGCCCTCGGGCACCGGCTGCTCGCGCGCACCGATGGCCTCCACGATGTGGGGCGGGCGCAGGATCCCGCCGTTCGCGATCGCCGCGTAGGCGGCGCCCATCTGCACCGGGGTGACCGCGAGGCCCTGGCCCATCGCCATGTTGCCGGCGGTGGATCCGGAGTAGTCGTCGTAGTCCAGCACGATGCCCGACTCCTCGCCGGGCAGGTCGATGCCGGTCTTCGTGCCGAAGCCGAAGCGCCGCACCCACTGGTCGAAGCGCCGCGCGCCGAGCGTGCGGCCGATCAGCGCCGCGCCGACGTTGGAGGACTCCTTGACGATGCCGGCCACGTCACGGGTCTCCCACCCGCGCGCGTGCGCGTCGGAGATCTCGCGGTCGGCCACCTTGAGCACCGGCGGCAGGCTGAACGGCGTGGTCGGCGTGACCTTGCCGTCCTGGAGCGCGCCGGCGACGGTGAAGGCCTTGAACGTCGAGCCCGGCTCGTAGGTCGCGCCGGTCGCCCGGTTGGTCATGGCGTACTCGGGCGCGTCGTAGAGCTTGTTGGCGTTCACGCGGGGCCAGTTGGCCAGCGCGAGGATGGCGCCGTCGCGCGGGTCCATCACCAGCGCCGTGGCCCCCTTGGGCTGCCACTGCTCGCCCACCTCGGCCAGCACCTCCTCGGTGCGGTCCTGGATCGTCGCGTCGAGCGTGAGGCGGACCCGGTCGCCCGGCACCGTGCGCTGCTCCTCGCGCAGCTCGATCGTGTCGCCCAGCGCGTCGCGGACCAGCCGGCGCTCGCCGTCGCGGCCCCGCAGCCGGCGGTCGAGGTGGTACTCCAGGCCCGAGAGGCCGGTTCCCTCGGTGCCGACGTTGCCGAGCAGCTGGGAGCCCAGCCAGTTGCGCGGGTACCTGCGGCTGAACTCGGGGATGAACTCGAGGCCCTCGAGCTCGAGCTTCTGGGCCCGCAGCGCCCGCGCGCCGGCCACGCGCCGGGCGAGATAGACGAAACCGGTGTCGCGGCGGACGAGCTTGCGCAGGAGCTGGTCCTCCGGCTTGCGGAGCACGTTCGCGAGCTGCGCGGCCACCTTGGTCGGGTCCTCGATCAGGTACGGCGTCGCGGCGATCGACTGGGCGGGCCGGGAGACCGCCAGCTCGGTGCCGTCGGTGTCGGTGATGGTCCCGCGGCGGGCCGGCACGACGATGTCGGCCTTCTGCTGCGTCGCGGCGGCATCCTTGAGGCTCGAGGCGCGCACGACGCCGAGCCAGCCGGCGCGGGCGCCGGCCAGGATCAACATGCCGAGGAAGAGGGCGAAGAGCAGTCCGATGCGCCGCTCGAGCAGGTCCACGATCAGCCCTGGCCGGCGACTGCTCCGCCGGTGGCCGGCGTCTGGGACGTCGTCGTCGGCAGCGGGTCGGCGGCGGGAACCGGCGTGCTGACGGGCGCCGGCGTGACGGCCGGCGGCTCCGTCGCCGTGATCGTCGTCGTAGCCGGCGGGGGCGTGGTCGCCGCCGCCGGCACGGGGACGAGCGAGCCCGGGACGATCCCGTCGTTGGCCAGCAGCGCGACCGCGTCCTCGCTGGGCGGCCGCATCCTGCGCACGGCGCGGGCGGGATCCTGGGAGCCGGAGCCGAGGTAGCCGACGTCGCCGGCGGCCGGCATCAGCATCCCGAGCTGGAGCGCGCCGGACTGCACCCGGTCGGTCGCGGACAGGCGTGCGATCGCGGCCTCGAGGTCGGCGTTCTGGCGCTCGAGCGTCGTGCTCGTCTCGACCGCGCGCGAGATGCCGGAGTTCAGCTTGAGCAGCGAGACCTGCATCGCCACGATCCCGCCCAGCAGCGCGCCGAGCGCCCAGATCCACAGGCGGCTGCGCAGCAGGCGGTCGATGACGCGGTGCTCGGGGAGCGCTCGGACCCGTCCGAACACCGAGGTGGTGCCGCGCCGCGGCAGCGCGGCGGCACCCGCGGGCGCGGCGACGGCGCGGCGCGCGACGGGTCCGGAGATCCGCCGCGGCCCGCGCGGGGAAGCCGGCGAGGCGACGGCCCGTGGCCGGGCCGCGGAGCGCGGCGACGCGGGGGTCCGGCTACGCGAGCGTGCCGGCGCGGGCGTCATGCGCGCACCTCCTCGCCGGTCAGCTTGCGGGCCGCCCGGAGCCGGGCGGACTTCGAGCGCGGGTTCTCGGCGACCTCGCCCGGCGTCGCCGCGACCGAGCGGCGGAACACCAGCTCGGCCTGCGGCGTGCGGCCACAGCCGCACACGGGCAGGTCGGGCGGGCAGATGCAGCCGCGCGTGCGGGCGGCCAGGAAGCGCTTGACGCGCCGATCCTCGAGCGAGTGGAACGCGATCGCGGCGAGCCGTCCGCCGACGCCCAGGAGGTCCCACGCGAGCGGGAGCGCCTCGTCGAGCTGGGTGAGCTCGTCGTTGACGGCGATGCGGATCGCCTGGAACGTGCGCTTGGCCGGATGGCCGCCGGCGAACCGGGCCGGCGCGGGGATCGCCGCCGTGATCGCGTCGACGAGCTCGAACGTCGTGCTCAGCTCGCTGCGGGCCCGGCGCCGGGCGATCTCCTTGGAGATCCGGTCGGCGTAGCGCTCCTCGCCGTAGTCGCGCAGCAGCCGGCCGAGGCGGCGCGGCTCCCACGTGTTGACGATCTCCGCCGCCGTGACCTCCTGCGACGGGTCCATGCGCATGTCCAGCGGGGCGTCGTAGGCGTAGGAGAACCCGCGCTCGCGCGTGTCCACCTGCATCGAGGACATGCCGAGGTCGAGATAGGTCATGTCGGCGCGCAGCCCTTCCGCGCGCAGTGTCTCCAGGCCGGTGGCGAAGTCCGCGCGCACGAAGCGCGTGCGGCAGGGGACTTCGGCCGCGAGCTCGGCGAACGCCTGCTCGGCGAGCGGGTCGCGGTCGACGCCGATCAGCATCCCGGCGGGGCCGAGCCGCCCCGCGACCAGCCGCGCGTGGCCGGCCGCGCCGAGCGTGCAGTCGACCGCCACCTGGCCCGGCTGCGGATCGAGCGCCTCGATCAGCTCGCCGGCGAGGACCGGGACGTGGGACTTGGGCATGTCAAGCAGGATGGCCAAGTGATGCGGTGAGGTCAGGCGCGCGTTGCGTCAGGTCGGCGTCGTAGGTCTCCCAGGTGGTGCGGTCCCACAGCTCGAGGCACTCCCCGGCGCCAGCGACGACCACATCGCGCGAGCTGATCCCGGCGTGCTCCATGAAGCGCGCCGGCAGCATGATCCGGCCCGCGCCGTCGAGCTCCACCTCCATCGCGTTGGCGTAGAAGAAGCGCGCGAGCTCGCGCGCCTGCGCCGACAGCGGGTTCATCCCGCCCAGCGCGGAGGAGGTCATGCGCGTATAGGTGTCCTCGGGATACACGCTCAGGCAGCGGTCCGCGCCCTTGACGAGAAAGACCTTGCCCGCGAGCGTCGAACGGAACTTCGACGGCACCGTGAGCCGGTTCTTCGCGTCGAGGGTGTGTTCGAAGGTTCCGTGAAATGCCAAGGCTCATGGGCCAATCGCGTCCGGTCGGGCGGGAGTTGAGTCGAACCGAGGTGGCGGAGTGGGAGGAGCCCCGCCACCTCGGTCCGGCTGTGCACCGGGGTTTTTACCCCACTTCCTCCCACCTTGCAACACATTTGTCGTCATTCGCCCCACATTCCTTGAGCGCTGGACGGATGTCCGACCGGAAGCCGACGATTTCCAGGCGCTTCGCGAGTGGGCCGAGATCGCGCCCGGGCGCCGGGCGGGCGCACGATCCGGTGCAGCAGGGCGTGATGAACGGCGGCTTGCGTAGGTCCGGCGGTGCTTCTACGCTTGACGCAGCCTTCCGCCGGACGATGTGGGAGGAGCCGCGACAGGGACTTCGAAGGGACTCGACTCATGCTCCGCGCATCTGCGCTCACGCTCACCTGTGCCGTTCTGGCGCTCACCGCCGTCGCGTGCGGCCAGTCCGGCTCGGGTGGCGACGCCGACCCGGCCAAGCTGGTCCCAGCGGGCGCGGCGTTCTACCTCCAGGCGGCCGTCCAGCCGCAGGGCGACCGGCGCGAGGACGCCCTCGCCGCCGCCGGCAAGATCCTGCGAACCGACGATCCCGCGGCCAAGCTGCGCGAGCTGATCGACGCCGGGCTGGTCGAGGAAGGCGACGGGCTGACGTGGGAGAGCGACTTCGCGTCGTGGCTGGGCGAGGACGCCGGCGTCTGGGCCACGAACCTGCAAGCCGACGAGCCCAGTTACGCCATCATCGTCGCAAGCAAGGACGCCGAGGCGGCCAGGACCGCGCTCACGCGATTCGAGAAGACCGACGACGTCGCGTCGACCAAGCGCTCCTACGACGGCCTCGACTACCAGGTCGACGAGAAGGGCGTGGCGGACGGCATGATCGACGACTTCGTCGTGATCGGCACCGAGGACGCGTTCAAGCGGACAGCCGACATGCGCGAGGGCGGCGAGAGCCTGGCCGACGCCGACCGCTACAAGGACGCCGTCGGTGACCTCGACGAGAACCGCCTCGGCCACTTCTTCTTCGACGTCGCGCCGATCGTGGACGCTGCGCTCGAGCAGGATCCCGCGGCGGCGCAGCAGTTCGAGCAGTTCAAGTCCTTCCTGCCGCTCGACAAGCTCGGGCCGATCACCGGCTCCTTCCAGGCCGACGGCGACGGCATGACGCTCGACACCGTGCTCACCGGACTGCCGGACGGGCCGCTGCGCGACGTGATCGGGCTCTCGGGCGGCGAGACCGAGCTGTTCGCCGACCTCCCCAGCGCCTGGGGGGCGTTCGCCACGCCGAAGGTCGGAGAGTCGGCGCAGAAGCTGTTCTCCTCCTTTGCCGGAGCGATCGGCGGGGCAGCCATCGCGGGCCAGGTCAAGCAGGCGACCGGGCTGGATCTGCAGCAGGACATCTTCTCCTGGGTCGGCGACGTCGGCGTGTTCGTGCGCGGTGCCGGCCAGGCCGACGTGGACGGCGCGCTCGTGATCGACGCCACCGACGACGCGAAGGCGGCGACCGCCTTCGGCAAGCTCGTCGGCCTGATTTCCAAGCAGGCCGGGACCACCGCGGCGCCGCTGCAGCTGCAGGGCGCCGAGTCGGCTGTGGCGATCGCCGCGCCGGGCGGCGACAAGCCGGTGATCCTCGCGCGTGGCGAGGGCCGCGTGGTCGCCGCGTACGGACCGCAGGCGGCGACCGATGCGCTCGGCTCCGGCGCGCGGCTCGGCGACTCCGACGCCTTCGGCGCCGCCGAGGCGATCCTCGGCGACGACATGAAGCCGTCGTTCCTGCTGTCGCTGCCCGACGTGCTCAAGCTCGCCGACGCGATGGGCGCGACCGATGCCGAGTTCGACAAGGCGCGGCCGTACCTGGAGGCGCTCGGCGTGGTCACGTCAGGTGGCAAGGTCGACGGCGACCGCGTGCAGTCGCGGGTCGCGGTCACGCTGAAGTAGCCGGCGCGACCCTCGCGGCTTCGTTGCGACGCGTCCGGCGCGCAGCGGATGCCGGCGCGAGGCGCGCCCGCCCGCGGCGCGTGCCGCGCGAAACGCGTCCGGCGCGCGTCACACCGACGCTCCGGTGAGGGCGGGTACCAGTGCGGCGGCCACGAGCGCGAGCACGGACGGGACGAGCAGCAGTGCGACGACGAGCTGGATCTTCGGCGCGGCGCGCGCAGCGTGCTCAGCGGCGCGCCGGGCCTGACGCCCGCGCGCCTCCTCGGCGAGGGCGGCCAGCGCGCGGCCGGGCGGCGCGCCGAGCCGGTCCGCGCGCCGCAGCACGGCGGTCAGCGCGCGTGTGCCCGCCGCCGGGCAGCGGCGCTCCAGGCGCGCCAGCGCGTCCTCGGCGGGCACGCCGAGGGCGACGCGCCGCGCGGCCGCGCCCAGCTCCCCGGCCAGCACACCGGGATGGCGACGGCCGACCTCCCGCAGCGCCCGCCATGGCCCGAGCCCCGCGCCGACCGCCACGCGCAGCAGGTCGAGGACGTCGGCCTGCTCGGCTTCGATGACCCGTGCCCGCGCGCGTGCCCGGGCGCGAAGCCACAGGTCGGGGGCGAGGAATCCGGCCGCCGGCGCTACCGAGAGGAGCGCGAAGCCGAGCCGGCCGGGCGCGAGCGGCATGAGCGCCAGCGCGGCGAACGCCGCGACGGGCGCGGCGCCGAGCTTGACCGCCATGACGTCAGCGGTGTCGGCACCGAGCCCCGCGGCGTCGACGCGCGCGGACAGCCCGCGCGGAGCGTCGCGCCACGCGGGGCCGGCGCGCCGGCCGAGCCCCCGCACGAGCCGGGCGGTGCACTCCCACCGCCTCCCACGCCGCCGCGCGCCGGCGAGCTCGACGAGCCCGGAGGCGGCAAGCGCGCCCGCGAGCGCGGCGAGCACCCACGCCCGCGTCACGGCCGCCCCAGACGCGTCACGAGCGCCTCCGCGTGCAGCTCGCTCCGCGTCACGGCCGCCTCCGCGCCAGCCGGCCGATGCTGGCGAGCGCGACGAGCTGGAGGAGCGCCGCCGTGAGCGCCAACGAGGTTGAGATCGGGTTCGCGACGAGCGAAGCCGCGAAGCCGGGGGCGGCGAGCTCGGCCAGGACGGCGCCCGCGAGCGGCAATCCGAGCACGATCCAAGCAGTGAAGCGCGCCTGCGCGGTGGCGGCGTGGGCGTCGCGCTCCGCGCGGTCGGCCGCCTCGCCCGACGCCGCGAGCTCACGCAGGAGTCCGGCGAGGTCGCCGCCCGCATCGCGCTGGAGCAGCACGGCCGCGGTCAGGCTGTCCCACGCGTGCGAGCCGGCCCGGTCGCGGAGGCGCACGAGCACCGCTTCCGTCGGCTCCCCGAGCGAGAGCGCGCGGGCGGCGGTCCCGAGCTCGTGGGCCGCAGCGCCCTCCGCCGCGCCGGCCGCGTCGGCGAGCGCGGTACGGATCGAGCGTCCGGCGCCCAGCGCATCGGCCATCGTGCGCGCGCACGCCGGCGCGGCGCGGCGCAGCTCCTCGCGCCAGCGCCGGCGCCTCGCCCGGGTCACCGCGAGCACCGCGGCCGGGCCGCCGAGCGCGGCGAGCACCCCGAGCGTCGCGCCGCCGATCAGCCACCCCGCAGCGAGCAGGGCCGCCGCGGCGACCCCCCACAGCCGCCGGCGTTCAGGCGCGGTCGGCGCGCGACCTTCACGTCCCGCGCGCGCGAGTGGCTCGAGCACCCGGGTCGCCGTCGCGGCGACCCGGGTGCGCTCCACGGCGGCGAGGGCCTCCCACGCCCCAGCCACCCCGGCGCTCGCAGCGCCGGCCGCCAGCCACGCCGCGTGACTCACCACGGCGCCCTGGGCGGGAGGAAGGAGTCCGTGACGTTCGCCGCCGCTGCATCCGAGGGCGCCCCGGCCGGGCCGTGCGAGCGCGCGTCCGGCTCGACCGCCGCCGCACGGTCGTCCACCGCTCCCGCCGGACGCGACTCGGTCACGATCGGCTGGCGGTATCCCGGCATGATCGTCGGCGGACGCGGAACCGCCGATGGCCCGCGGCTTGCCGACCCGGGCGCGACCACGCCCGGCTCGAGCGACGGCGCACCCGGCGTCGACGCGGCGAGACGGCCCGCAAGGGTCTCGCCCAGCGGCGCGCGCCAGGCCGGGCGGCCGGCTCGCATCGTGAAGAGCTCGCGCACCGCCGGCCCGCCTGCGACGCGAACGACCTCGGCGACCTCGACGATCCGCCGCACGCCGTCGGCTCCCCGCTCCTGGCGGACGACGAGGTCGACGGCGTCGGCGATCTGGTCGCGGATCGCGGCGAGCGGCAGGCCGATGTCAGCCATCAGCGCGAGCGTCTCCAGGCGGCGCAGCGCCTCGGCCGCGCTGCCGGCGTGGATCGTGCAGAGCGAGCCCGCGTGGCCCGTGCTGAGCGCGACCAGGAGGTCGAGCGCCTCCGGACCGCGCACCTCGCCCACGATCAGCCGGTCGGGGCGCATCCGCAGCGCGTTGCGAACGAGCCGGCGGATGGTCACCTCGCCTCGGCCCTCCAGGTTCGGCGGCCGCGCCTCGAGCCGCACCACGTGCGGCAACGGCAGCCGCAACTCGGCGGCGTCCTCGATCGTCACCACCCGCTCGGCCGGGTCCACGAACGCCGCGAGCGCCCCGAGCGTTGTGGTCTTGCCGGAGCCGGTGCCGCCGCAGATCAGCAGAGTGCAGCGCGCGACCACCGCACGCCCGAGGAAATCGAGCAGCGGCGGCGCGAGCGTCCCCTGCGCGACCAGGTCGGCCGGCGCGAAGCCGCGCGGACGGAAGCGGCGGATCGTGAGGATCGGCCCGTCCAGCACCAGCGGC
>Ga0136617_10002876_pt1 | contig 15370 bp, 11 predicted proteins | sample AntDrymUQ3222106_2_FD_129672 | JGI IMG/M metagenome (GOLD analysis project Ga0136617, IMG submission 129672) | Polar desert sand microbial communities from Dry Valleys, Antarctica - metaG UQ322 (21.06) | ecosystem: Environmental > Terrestrial > Soil > Desert | place: Antarctica: Dry Valley...
CCGGTGATCCCAACGTGCCCGACCAACCCTTCGTCGCGGGCTTCGAGGATCGCCTCCATGCTCCCGCCCGCCGCGAAGCAGGCGTCCAGATCCGCCCGCTTCCCCACCGCGTGGAGCTGATACAGATCGAACCGGTCCCGCCCCAGCCGCTCCAACGTCCGACGCAACTCCATCCCCGCCGCCGCCCGCCCGCGCTCGTTCGTCTTGCACCCGATAAAGAGGTCCGGTTGCGGATGCCGCTTCAAGTACGACCCCAGCCGCAACTCCGCCTCCGCATACGTCGGCGCCACGTCGAAGTGGTTGATCCCATGCGCCAACGCGAACTCGATCGCCCGATCCGCCTCGTCCTGCCCGACGTTCCCGAACGCGTACGTCCCAAACGTCACGACGCTGCTCAGGTGCTCCGTCTTCCCCAACCGCCGCGTCTCCATCGCTTCACTCCTCATCCCTCATCCCTCATACCTCGTCCGCCCGCATCGCCGGGCCGCGCGCTGGCGGGTCCGGTTTGCGGACGATCCCGAGCGAAGCGTCGTAGCTTCGGCGCTTCCGCGGGTCGGTCAGGATCGCCTTCGCCTCCAGCAGCTCGCGCATGCGCTGCGCCGCGTCCGCCGCCGCCGAGCGGTCCGGATGGTACTTCAGCGACAGGCGCCGGAACGCCGCCTCGATCACCTCCGGGTCCGCCGCCGGATCGACCTGCAGCACCTGATAAAAGGTCGGCGCCCCCGCTTTCCCGTTCGCCCCGTTGCCGGCAGGGGCCGCGAACCCGCGCGCCGCCGCGGCGCCGATCCGCGCCGACAGCTCCTCCTGGGTCATCACCCGCTTGGCAAACTCCTCCTGGCGCTCGGGCGGCACGCCGAAGCGGGCGCCGCAGGTGCGGCACTCCAGCACCTGCTGCTGCCGCACCGACACCGTCGGCATCATGAAGAAGGTGACTTTCCGCTTCGCCGCGTAGAGCGCAAAGACCCCGTCCGTCTGGCAGGCCGGGCAACGCTCCACCACGTAGCCCAACTGCTCGACGTAGTCCCGCGCCCCGATGCCGTACAGCAGTGGCAGCACCGCGATCCTCGTTCGCGCCCGGGCCGTCAAACCTCGTTGCACAAGCGTACGCCAAGAACGGCGCACCGGGTAGCCTGCGCGCCGGGTGTTCATCGCGTACGTCGTTGACGCTCGCGGCCGCGCGCCGTATCTTGGCGGCCCGGCCCGTCGGCACGGGGCCGAGGGCCGCGGTGGAAAGGCGTAAACGCGCCAGGCGGAACCAGCATGGGCGAGTTCGACGACAAGGTCGCCGTGGTCACCGGCGGCGGTGGCGGCGGGATCGGCGCGGCGGCGGCGCGGCGTTTGGCGACTGGCGGCGCACACGTTGTCGTGAGCGACAACGATAAGGCGAAGGCCGAGCGGGTCGCGGCGACGTTGCGCGACGAGGGCCTCCATGTCGAGGGAACCGCGGCCGATGTGACACAAGCGACCGACATGGAGCGGCTGATAGCCTTCGCCGTCGAGCGGTTCGGCGGTCTCGATATCCTCGTCAACAGCGCCGGCGTGCAGCGCTACGGGACGGTCGTCGAGACCGACGAGGCGACGTGGGACGAGGTGATGGACGTCAACGTCAAGGGGATGTTCCTGGCGGCCAAGTCCGCCATCCCCCGGATGCGGGAGCGGGGCGGCGGCGTCATCGTCAACATCTCCTCCGTCCAAGCCTTCGCCTCCCAGACCAACGTCGCCGCCTACACGGCCAGCAAGGGGGCGGTCAACGCCCTGACCCGGGCAATGGCACTCGACCACGCCGGGGAGCACATCCGGGTCGTCGCCGTCTGTCCGGGCTCGGTCGACACGCCGATGCTGCGCTCGTCGGCGGACCTGTTCAAGGGCGGCGGGACGGCCGACGAGACGCTGGCGGTCTGGGGGCGGATGCACCCGCTCGGCCGCATCGCCCGCCCCGAGGAGGTGGCCGAGCTGATCGCGTTCCTGGCGAGTCCTCGGGCCAGCTTCGTCACGGGCGGCGCCTACACGGTCGACGGCGGGTTGACGGCCGCGCTCGCCGTCGCCCTGCCCGATTAAGGGGGCCGCATGGAGCATCCCGACGACCCGATCCCGGTCCGAGCGACGGACGCGAGCGCCGCCGCGCCCGACGGTCGGGCGCGGCCCGATCGGCGCTCCCCGCATGCCCCGCGCTTGCCGAGGTTGGGCGGTGGCGGCGGGGTGCGCCGGCACGCGACCTGGCTCGAACTCTTCTTCGACCTCGTCTTCGTCCTGGCGATCGCGGAACTGGCCGGGGTGCTGCACGAGGACACGAGCCCGGCCGGGATCAAGCACTTCGCGCTGTTGTTCGTGCCCGTCTGGTGGCTGTGGATGGGGTTCTCCTACTACGCCGACCAGTTCGACTCGGAGGAGGAACCCGACAGCCCCGCCTTCCGGGTCACGATGCTGGCGGCGATGCTCGGCACGGTCGTGCTGGCGGTGACGGTCCACGACGCGCTCGCGGGGGGATCGGCCTGGTTCGCCGCGACCTACGGGACGCTGCGGGTGCTGCTGACCGGGCTCTACGTCAGCGCGGGCCGGCACGTCCCGGAAGCACGCGCGTTGTGTGGCCGGTACGCGGCCGGCTTCGCGGTCGGGGCGGCGTTGTGGCTCGGCTCGCTGGCGGCGCCGGGCGATTGGCGGTATCTGGTCTGGGCGGTCGCGCTCGTGATCGAGATTGCGACGCCGGTGGTGGCCTACTTCACGACGCCGACGGTGCCGGCGCAGCAGTCGCACATGCCGGAGCGTTTCGGCTTGTTCACCCTGATCGTGCTCGGCGAGGCGATCGTGGTCGTCGGCTCGGCACTCGCCGAATCGACGGCGTGGGCGTGGCGCTCGACGTCGGTCGGGGTCTGCGGGTTCGTGAGCGCGGCCTGCCTGTGGTGGATCTACTTCGATCGGGTCGACGACGAGGCGATCAGCCGGGCGGTGTCGGACGGGGGGTACCGGGCGCTGGCGCGCTCGTTCGTCTACGGCTACAACCACCTCTTCATCTACGCCGGGATCGCCGCCACCGCCGTCGGCATGGAGCTGGCGATCGCGGAAGCGGCGCACGGCGGGCTAACGGGCGGGGCGCGGGCGGTCGGGGGCGGCGGCATCGCCGTCTACCTCGTGGCGCTGGCGGCGAGTCAACGGGCGTCGTCCCGAGGGCTGCCCGGGCGCGTGTTCGGCGCGCGGCTGGTGGTGGCGGCGGCGGTGTCCGGGCTGGCGGTGCTAGGCGACGAGCTGGACCCGCCCGTGCTCAGCGGGCTCGTCGCGCTGGCGTTGGTCGGTCTGACGACCTTCGAGCGGGTGACGGCGCCCGCCGCCGAGGAGATCGCCGGTGACCCGGAATACGGCGTCGCGCGCAAGGCCGCCGCCTCGCCGGTGGCCTGAGCGATGGCTGTGGACGGAGAACGGGTCTACGCGGCGTTGCGGGACCGGGGGCGGTTGCTGGTCGACTGCCCGGACCGACCGGGGATCGTGGCCGCGGTGTCGCGGTTCCTGTTCGAGCGCGGCGCCAACATCGTCCACTCCGACCAGCACTCGACCGACCCGACGGGGGGCGACTTCTTCCTCCGCGTCGAGTTCGAGTTACCGAGTCTGGCCGAGCAGTCCACCGCCATCGAGCGGGAGTTCGCCGCGATCGCCGAGCGGTATGCGATGCGTTGGCGGCTGGCGCTGGCCGGCGTGCCGAAACGGCTGGCGGTCTTCGTCTCGACGGAGGACCACTGCCTCCTGGAGCTCTTGTGGCAGCGACGAGCGGGCGACCTCCGAGCGGAGATCGCCCTGGTCGTCGGCAACCACGCCGCGCTGGCCCCGACCGTCGAGCCGTGGGGCATCCCCTTCCACCACATGCCGGTGACGGCCGCAACGAAGGAGGACACGGAGGCGAGGCAACTGGCGTTGCTCGACGAGACCGGCGTCGATCTCGTCGTCCTCGCGCGCTACATGCAGATCCTGTCTTCCCCGGTCGTCGACCAATGGCGGGGCCGGATGATCAACATCCACCACTCCTTCTTGCCAGCCTTCGTCGGCGCCAAGCCCTACGCCCAAGCGCACGCCCGCGGCGTCAAGCTGATCGGCGCCACCGCCCACTACGTGACGGCGGAGCTGGACGCCGGCCCGATCATCGAGCAGGACGTGGCCCGCGTCGACCACCGCCACGGGGTCGAGGAGCTGCGCCGGATCGGCCGCCAGATCGAGCGCGTCGTGCTCGCCCGCGCCGTCTCCTGGCACGTCGAGGACCGAGTCCTGGTCCACGGCACCAAGACGGTGGTGTTCTCGTAGCTCATGCCCAGCACTCCAACGGCGGACAGTCGTCGGCAGGACAATGCCGACCCCCGGCGGGGGATGGACGGAGCCGGGCATCTCGGACACCGACGGCGACGGGGTGCCGGACGCGGCCGTCTATCCGGCGCCAAGGTGACCATGAGGACGGGATCATGTCGACCATGATGAGGCGATTCGTCGGCGGCCGGGTGATCGTCACCGGCGCCGCGCGCGGGTTGGGGCTGGGCGTGGCGCGGCGGTTCGTCGCCGAGGGCGCGGTCGTCTGGCTGGCGGACGTCGACGAGCGGGTCGAGGCGGTGGCGGGCGAGATCGGGGCGGACGCGGGCGCGCGGTGCGACGTCGCCGACGCCGCCGCGGTGGACGCGCTGGTCGTGGCGATGCTCGAACGACACGGCGGGCTGGATACCATGGTCGCCAACGCCGGGATTGGCGGCGGCGGGCCGATGAGCGAGATGACCGACGAGGCGTTCCGCCGCATCACCGCCGTCAACCTCGACGGGGTGTTCTTCACCTGCCGGGCCGCGGCGCGAGCGATGATCCCGCGTCGGTCGGGGACGATCGTGACGATCGGCTCCGTCTTCGGACGGGACACGCCCGCCGGCTCGGCGGCGTACGGCGCGGCGAAGGCCGGGGTGGCCGCCATCACTCAGTCGCTCGCCCGCGAGCTCGCGCCGGACGGCATCCGGGTGAACTGCGTCAGCCCCGGACACATGGACACCGAATTGTACCGGGCGGCGTTGCGACGCCGAGCCGCGGCGAGCGGGCGGTCGTTCGAGCAGACCGTCGAGGACGAGCGGGTGCAGATCCCGCTCGGGCGGTTCGGCACCGGCGAGGACGTGGCCGGGCTGGTGGCGTTCCTGGCGTCGCCCGACGCGTCGTACATCACCGCGCAGACGATCAACGTCGATGGCGGCTTGCAGCCACGGTAGAAGTCCACTCCGTCACTCGCCCCGATTTCGTGCGGCGCCCGCGATCACACTGAACTACCTTGGCGTGAGATCGATACGGAGTTGCTGGACCAGGTTCGCCAGGACTTCGGGCGTCACCCGATCCCGCAGGTAGGCGACGAGGTCCTCCTGGCGTGGCTGCCCAAAGACGAGCCGGTAGACCGCAAGCGAGCGCCGAAGCCGATCGAGCCGTTCGACTTCCCGACTCAGCGGCAGGAGCGGGACGTGACGCTCGATCCGGGCCGGGCCGTCGTAGACCCAGAACGGTTCGATTTCACGGAGCCCCCGGCGCCGAACCCCTCGAGCTGCCTCCTCGAACATCGCCGCCCAGGGATCGGCGGCGCGCCGGGCGAAGGCGGCCGGTCGGTGCCCCGCGGCGACGTTCTTGCGGATCGCGTGCCCCTTGTAACGGTGGATTCTTCCTTCGCGCTGCTCCAGGTCGACCGGGTTGGCTGGTAGGTTCCAATGCACGACGGCGTGGCAATACTGGTGGAAATCCAGACCCTCCTGGCCGACCGACGTTGAGGTCAAAACGAACGGCCAGAACGGGGAATTAAACGCCGAGCGGACGACTTTCGACCGCTGCAGCACCTTCTGATCGTCGGTTGCGTCGCGACCGAACCGCACCGCGAAGCGCGCCCGCATAGGGAGGGCGGCGAACGTGAGGCGTCCACCATCGAGGCAAACCTCATCCGGTGCGTAGGTGACGGCGCGGACGGCGACGGCATCGTGGATCGCGTCGCCCACCTCCTTGGCGATGAGCGCCGGGTTGCGGTCGAGCAGACCAAGCCACTCCGGTAAGACGTGGGCGTATTCGTCCAGCACGGCTTGGAGGTTCCCGTTCAGCCCTTCCTCGGCGACGCGCCTCCAGTAGCTCGCCTCCTCCTGCCCGGACGGTCCACGCAGGAGCGACATCACCTCCGGGACGTTGCAAAGCGAGCGAAAACCCCAGGCGACGCGGAGCGCGGCATCGCGCGTGGTGGACGCCGCCAAGTCCGGGCGCCCGCCACTGATGCGGCCGAGCACGCGACCGACGGCACGCAGCGCGCAGGTGCCCGGACCGCCGAGCGCAAGCAGCGCCGTCGACGCCGCAAGGTCGTCCGGGACGCGACCCAAGCGGAGGCCGGAGTCGACGACGGTTCGGGCGAGTGCGACGTGATCAGCCCAGGCCCCGGCGTCGTCGTTTCCACCGTCGGACGAGCCAGGCGCGTGCACGACGTGTGAGTCGGCAAGCCACGCGGCCGTCGCGGCTCGCGTTCCCCGGCGGCGGTCGAGGAGGAGTGGAGCGGCCCAGTACCAGCGCTGGTCATCGGCCCCCGCCGCCGGGGCGCGGCGGGTCAGCGACTCCAGCGCCACTTGGACCCGCCGCGTTGCCTCGCCGAGAACCTCCTCGGTCCCCACCTCCCGGGTCGCGGCACCGAGGTCGCGCGCAATCGCCAGCGGGTCCGCGAGCTCGGCGAGCGTCAGGCACGGGTATAGAAGACCGAACGTCGACATCCCGGCTGGCCTCCCGTCCTGGCGCCGGATCGCTAGGAGTCCGCGGAGCTTCGCCCGCTCGTCGGCCGTGTTCCTGGCCGCCGGATCGCGGCTATGCATCATCCGCCGTTCGGCCTCGTAGCTGAGGAGCACGGACACCGCGTCCGGGACGACGTTCCAACTCGAAAAGACGAGCCGCTTGGTCATCGCCCCCAAAGCCGGCTCGGCGTAGGCGCCGCGTCCTCGGTAGTAGGGCAACGACGGCGGTAGCCAGAGGAGCCGCCAGGCGCCGGCGTCGACGGTGTCGGCGGCCAGACCCCGCAGCCGAGCGTTTCCGGGGTCCAGGTTCTCGTACGCCTCAATGTGCGCCCGCGCCAGGAGCGTCGACGGGTCAATCATGGCCGCCAAATCCGTTCCGCTCGTCGAGTTCGCGGCGGCTGCCCGGAGATCGCGCTTCAGCTTGTAGTCGCTCATGAAGTTGAGCAGGTAGGGCGCGGACTTCCAGTAGTCGATCACCGCACCGGCGCCAAACCTGTTGCTGATCCGATCGGCCACGACGTAGGCGCGCAGGTCGGCCGATTCCAGGCGGGTCGCCGGCATCGCATGGTCCGCCAACATTCCACTCCGGTCCCCGGTCACGGCAAGCCGCTCGGTGCGGGCGACGAACCGCCGGAGACGCCGCTCGATGCGGCGCTTCCGGTTCATCAGGACGCCGTCTCCGATGACGCCGATGTTCATCAGCGCCTGCCTGAACCCTTGGAGATCCTCGGCGAGCTGTCCGGTCTCGTCCTCGCCCATCAGGAAGCGCGCCGTCTTCAGGAAGTCCGCGTAGTGGTCGTCCTGCTCCTCGTCGCGCAGCGTGTACATCTTGTACGGCGTGGCGGACAGCAGGAGCGTTCGCACGTCGTTCTGCTTGAACAGGTGATGCGCCAGGTGGCGGATGTCGTCCGCGTCGTCGGGGTTGGGTTCCTCCAACAGGTCGCGGAACCGCTGGAACTCGTCGAGGATCACGAGGTCCGGTTCGAGCGCCGCCACGCAGCCGCGGGCCAGGGTCTGGCGCAGCTCGCGGATGACGTTCTGGCGCTCGTCCCAGTCCGTGTCGTCGGCTCGATCCTCGCCCGACGCGACGAGACGCCGGAAGCGGGCGATCAGCGCCGGGCGGGCGAGGAGCTCGGTCTTGAACGTTTCGGCGAGCCCGACGTCCAGGCGCGGGCCAGCATCCGGCGCGACACGCGGTGTCGCGTCGACATGCCAACGGAAGTTCGGGTCGCCCATGCCGCCCCGCAGCGCGCGATACGCGCCGGGCCGGTCGAGCGACTCGCCCAGGGCGTACTCGAGGAGCCGGAAGACGACCGCGCGCTCCTGGTACGTCCCGCCGCGCGACGCCATGTTGAAGCTGGTGCCGGGGGTGAACGACACGAAGTTGAGGCCGTTCTTAGTGAGCTGGTCTAGTTTGAGCGGCAGTAACGTGATCCGCGTCGCCAGCGCGAAGCCGAGCTCCCCCGTGACGTTGAGGCGCTCGATGTTCTGGGCAGCGATCTCGGCGTTCGAGCAGATGTAGATGACGTCGATGCGCTCGGTGCCGATGGCCTGGTGATGCTTGATCGCGCGCGCGATGAGGCCGCGCGCGACGAGCGTTTTCCCCAGTCCAACCTCGTCCGCCACGAGGAACCGGGTCGCGGGGTCCTCCTTGTCCTCGTACATCCGCTTGAAGACGTAATCGACGGTCGTCCGCTGGAAGCCTTTCAGCCCGGCGAGGACAGCGCGCTCGATCGTCGCGCCATCGACGGTGCCGCCGGTCATCGGGTCGGCTCGGCGGCGAGCGCGGCGGCGATCGGGTCCCAGATCTCGTGCCAGCGCGCGGGGAAGATGGACGCCGGGTCTGGACCACGGGCGAGCTCGACCATCACCCGTTCGATCTCGCGCAGCCGTTGGGGGTCGCGGGCATAGGCCCGGACGAGCGGCTCGAGCAGGGCCCCGGACCCAAGACCGGCGAGCCAGGGTTCCGATCCCGTACTGGCGCCCCCATCGCCGTCGAACGCGCTCAACGCCTCCTCGACGTTGCCGAGGAGGAGCAGCAGGAACCGGATCAGGTCGGCCCGATTGGCCAGCAGACCCGACAGGACGCGTTCGGTCCTGCCCGGCGGTGGGTCGACGAGGTCGGCGGCCACCACGAACGCGACGTCGACATCGGCGATCTTCAGGGTGATCGCGAAGTACGGCGTGACGCTGGGCTCCGAGACGGTGAAGCCAGCGCCGAGACCGAAGGCATCAAGCTTTGGCGTGATCGCCGATCCCTGTCCGAGCGTCACGGGATGGACGGTGGCGACGATGCCATCGAGGGTCGCGGGATCGACCGTCGTGACGGTGGGCACCCCGACCAGCGTCAGATGCCAGCGGTCGGAGCCGACGGCCGCGCAGGTCGCCGTGAAGAGGAGCCCGCCGATCGCCCGGCGCGCCCGGTCCAATTGTTGCTTGATGCGCTCGGCGTCGGTCGGCGGCAGCGGCGGGTCATGCGACGATTCGTAGGGTTCGACCAGTTTGCGCAGACCCAGGCGGTCGGCTTGGTCGCCAATCGTGGCATGGACCCCGCAGCGATCCTTCTTCCCGCCAAGCTCGACGACGAACTCGACGTTCCCGTGGAAGGCCGCTTCCGTGGCATTGGCGGAGCCGGTCCAGACGCGAGCCCGCCAGCCCGCATCGGCGACGTACGTTTTCGCATGGAGCCCTTCGAGGCGATGGTCGGCGGCTTCGGCGGTCGACTCCAGGCGACTCCCATCGGCGTCGTTCCCGTCGGGCGCCGCCGCTTCCGACGCGAGCACGAGGCGTTCGGCGAGGTGCTTCGTGGTCTGCCCGCCGAGTGCGTCGAGGCTCTCCGGCCGGGACACCAAGATCGATCCGCGATGCCCCTTCGTCAGCCGACCGAGCGTCCCCGCGGTGACGAATGGCGAGACGACCAGCATCCGGTCGCGCCGGCCGTCGAACGGCCAGCGATCCACTCCGTCGTCGCCGAGCGGCCAAAAGCGGACCTCGTCGAAGCCATCCGGAAGCGTCCACCTGACCCGCGCGAATTGTTGGCCCAGCTCGCGGATGGCCGCGGCGCGTTCGGCGCCGACCGGATGGGTCTGCGCGGCCATCGCGATCAGCGAATCCGCGAAGCGCGCGAGTTCCGGCTGTCGCGGCTCGTCGCCCGCTTGACCGTCAAGCCGAAGCACCGTGCCCCACGACCGGTCGAAGGTCAAATTTCGACTCAGGCACAGCAGACGGTAGGCGACGCCCTCGTCCGCCGCGCATCGGAATCGGATGTACCACACCTTCGGATGGAAGATCGTGGTGGGGCGGGGCGGGACCACCGGATAGACCGAGTCTTCGAGGTAGACGAGCAGGGAGCGGAACTCGGGCGGGACCGCGATCTGCCCAGCCTGACAGAACAACGTGATCCGGGCCGCGTGTTGGCGGAGGGCCTGCAGCGTCGCGATTGGGTCATCGCCGACGGACCCGTCGCCACGGTCCCGGTCGAACATCGCGAACGCAACGGGCGCGGCCATGAGCGCCAGGAGATCGAGCGTGTAGGTCGTCCCGACCGCCACGTCCAGGGTATAGCCAGGGGGCGGACGGAGGGCGTCGAGGAGCAGGTGGCGGGCGTCGGGCTCCAGCATCAGGTGGCGCTCGCCAGCCGGCGGCGGCCGTCCAGGATGTCCACCAAAATGCGCCGCGCGCTGTCCCATCGGTACGTCAGCCGCCCGAGACCCGACTCGCCCGACCATCGTTCGAGGGCCCGCGGGTTCTGCAGGCGGGCCAGCGTCGTCTTCAGGCGGCGCTCGCGATCGCGGACGAGCATCCGCGCTCCTGTGTCGTCTCTGACCGACCTCGGCCCGCCGATCGCGAGCGCGAGCCATGCGTCGCTAAACCGGGTCGCGCCCGGCGGGATGCGCGGATTCATGCGGTAGAGACGGTCCCAAAAGCCCGCCCGATCCCACATGGCCAGCTCGTCCTCGGCACCGATCATCTCGTCGGCCCAGCGATCGAGCTCTTTGCCATAGCGTTCGACGCGCGTCGGGTCAGGGCAAACCGCGCGTTCGGCGGCGAGTTCCGCGAGCATGCGGTTGTAGAGCAGGACGGCGCCCTCCATCACCAGGGAGAAGCGTCGCGCATCGGCGATGTCACGCTGGAGCTCGATCCGGAGCGACCCCAGTCCCCCAAGGTCCCAAGGTGATCGAGCACCACGAACGCGCATGACGACGGGCGTCAGACAGGCCGCGAGGAGCGATTCGGGGGCGGAGCGGCGGACCCGCTCGGTCAGGAAGTCCGCCTCGTCCGCGGTCACGGTGAAGGTGGTGCGGACGAGGAGATCGGTCGGCGGAGGCGGCAGCGAACCATGCCAGTGGCGGTGGACCGGATCGAGCAACTCGCCGCCCTCCGACGATCTGGCGGCGCGCTCCTGCCGGTGGTGTCCGTCCAACGACGCATGGTAGCGATCCGTGGACCCGTCGAAGAGCCGGATCCCCCACCGCCGCAGGCCCTGCCAATAGATCGTGCTGGGCAGACGCTGGACGTTCTCGCCGGCCTCGATCCCGATCAGACCCGCGTTGGCGCCCTCGCCGCCCGCCCGCAGGCTCTGCACGAGGCGCCATTGCAGGTCCCGCGCGTGGCGATCGGCCCGGTTCGAGGGCACGCGCTCGTGCTCTATCAGGCCATACGTCCACGGGATGAACAGGAAGTAACGGGCGCGGGTCTGGACCGTACTGGTGCCCGGGAAGAACCGCTCGGCGAAGGTGTCCCGGATCGTGCCGATGCCGAGCTCGTCCAGCGTCCCTTTCTCGCGGAACAGGTTGATGACGTCCATCATCCGCCGGCGCGCGCCCTCGTCGTGATCGAGCCACCCGAACGTGGACGTGACCAAGGTCGATCCCTCCTTGGCGAGCAAGCCCGCGGCGGCCATGCCACGATTCGCAATCCTGTCGCCGCGAACTGCGGTTCGGGGCCTCCCGGCGGCGTCTGACCGAAGTGTACCGGGCGGTCGTGCGCGGGAGATGGCGGCGGTCCAACCGGACCCGTGCCGAGGCCGTGGTACACTTCCACGCGCACGCGCCCCGGGAGATGCCCGGGCCGTCCCAAAGCGATCGGTGGTGTGCCCCGATGCCGCGCCTCGGCGTCGTCACCGTCGCGCCCACCGCGCGGCTGGCCTTCGGCTCCGCGCCAGCGGCGAGAGGTGACGATGACCCGCCGGACGCCGATCTTCCCCAACCCTCGTCCCCTCCCTGCCGCGCCGCGCCGCGCCGGCTGCCGCGCCGATCCGGCCCGCGTTTCCCAGCCGTCGGGTTTGGTCGCGCCAGGCGCGGCGGGAGCGATGTCCTGATGGACAATGCCAGCGTGATGGACGAGACCATCGACCTCGTCGATCCCCGCTCACCCGACGGTCTCGGCTTCCTCCTCAAGGCCCGCGCCACCGGGCGGCTGTACCGGATCATGCCCGCCCGCGACCCGCGCCAGCCGCGGTTCTGGTGCTTCATGGTCTATCGCTGCACCCCGGCCGGCGTGGTCAACCCAGCGGAGCGGCCCTGGTTGGGCGAAGGCGGCATGACCCGCGAGGAGCTGCCGGCCGCGTTGGCCGCGATCCGCGCCGACGTCGACGCCTGGCTGGCGCCGGAGCAGTGCCGCGAGCTGCGCAGTTGGCTGCTGGCGACGGACCCGGAGTCGGCGGACCCGGTCAGACCGGCGACCCGCGCCGCCCCGGCCGCGCCTCGGCGATCGCACGCCGTCGCCGCCCCCGCGGCCGTTGGCGGCATCGACTAGGGATCGAATCACGACCACCGACCCGACCGTCAGGCCGTCACCGCTCCCGTGCCGCGGTCGAGGACGGATCGCTGCTCAATACGCCACGATGAGAGGAGGCCACCGCTGCCTAAGAAGCCGCAATACCGCAAGCCGATCCGTCCGGGCCAACCGGCCCCGGCGCCGACCGAGGAGCGCCCCCGGCGCGAGAACCCCGACGCGATCGCCGTCGACGGTCGGGTGGTCGATGCCCTGCCCAACGCCATGTTTACGATCGAGCTGGAGAACGGGCACAACGTCCTCGGCCACCTGGGCGGCAAGATGCGCAAGCACTACATCCGCGTCCTGCCCGGCGACCGGGTGGTCGTCGAACTCTCCCCCTACGACCTGACGCGGGGCCGGATCACGTATCGGCATCGGTAGGTCTGAGACGTCAGAAGTCAGATGCAGGGGCGCTGCTTGCCGCGCCCTTGTCGCCTTTGGAAAGGCGCGGCGTGGTATAGTCGGTCAACCCAAACGCGTCCTACGGTCACGCGCTCGTCGGACCCGCCTCCAGCGCATCCACGTGTCTCGTTCCGCCGGAGCCGTTTGCGGCCGATCAGGTCGGTCCGTTGTTTTGGTAGAGGTCGAACACCGACCTCAGAGAAAAGGGGTTCAGGCGGAATGAGCGATCGCACGTTGACCTGCCGCGACTGCGGACAGGCGTTCACCTTCACGGCCGGCGAGCAGGCGTTTTACCAGGAGCGCGGCTATTCCGAGCCCCAGCGCTGCGCGGACTGCCGCGCGGTGCGCAAGGCGCAGCGGGCGTCGAGCGGTTACGACAGCGGCGGCTCCAGCTACGGCGGCTCCAGCTACGGCGGCGGCGGCGGCGGCGGCTACGGCGGCGGCGGCGGCGGCGGTGGGCGCGGGTACTCGTCCGGGCCGCGCCAGATGTTCCCGGCGGTCTGCTCCAGCTGCGGCAAGGACACCGAGGTCCCGTTCCAGCCGAGCGGCGACAAGCCGGTCTACTGCCGCGAGTGCTTCCAGGAGCGGCGCGCCTCCAGCCCGCGCTACGGCAGCTACTAGACGCTGGGCATCGAGCCGGCCGCGATGTCTCGCGGCCGGCTCGCGCCGTGCCTGGCCCCGCCGACCCCGCCTCCCGCCATCGCCGTCCGGTGATCTCGGCGCGCCGCCCCCGCGACCGCGGCGATACCCCGCACGCCGTCCAGCGATCGCCTCGATCCGGGCCCCGACGGTCCGGACGATAGGTGCGCTGTCGTGACGCGAGCCCCCCGCTCTCAATCCGCCTCGGAACGCCGGACGACCCGGCGGCGTCTGCTGGCCGGCGGCGCGGTGGCCGTCGGCGGCGCGGCCGGCATCGCCGGCGTGATCGCCTCGCGATGGGGAGGAGATCACCGGCTGGCTGGCCCGACCCCGGTCGCGCCGGCGGCGATGGCACCGCTCCCGACGGCCGTGTCGTCGACGGTCACCGCGCCGCCGGCGGTCGTGACACCAACGCCGAGCGACCTTCCCCCACTCGAACACGCGACGGTGGCCCAGTTGCGGCGGGCGCTGGACGCGCGCCAGCTCACCGCGCGCGAGCTGGTCGAGGCGTGCATCGCCCGCATCGAGGCCAAAGACCACGCGGACCCGGGGTTGGGCGCGGTGATCGAGCTCAACCCGGAGGCGGTGGCGATCGCCCGCGCGCTGGACGAGGAGCTTGCGGCGGGGAGATCGCGCGGAGCGCTGCACGGCATCCCGGTGCTGGTCAAGGACCTCTTCGCCACCGCCGACCGGATGGCGACGACGGCCGGTTCGCTCGCCCTGCTCGACAACACGGTCGTGCGCGACGCCTTCGTCGTGGCCCGGCTGCGCGAGGCCGGGGTGATCGTCCTCGGCAAGGCGAACCTGACCGAGTGGAGCAAGTTCCGGTCGTTGCAACAGACCAGCGGCTGGAGCGCCCGCGGCGGGCAGACCCGCAACCCGTACCAGCTCGACATGTCGCCGTGGGGGTCGAGCTCCGGTCCGGCGGTGGCCGTCGCGGCGGGGTACGTGCCCCTCGCGCTCGGCGTCGAGACCGACGGCTCGATCGTCACCCCGGCGTCCGCCTCGGCCGTGGTCGGGATGAAACCGACGGTCGGGCTGACGAGCCGCGCCGGGGTGATCCCGATCTCGTTGTCGCAGGACTCGCCCGGGCCGCTCGCGCGGACGGTGGAGGACGTCGCCTATCTGCTGACCGCGATCGCCGGGTTCGACCCGGACGATCCGGCCGCCGGCGAGATGGAGTGGGCGGCGCCCGCGGCGGCCTTCGCCAAGTCCCCGGTCCACGCCCCCGGCGCCTTCGACTACACGCGCTTCCTCGACGCCGACGGTCTGCGCGGCGCCCGGATCGGGGTGGTCCGCAACCTGTTCTACGACGCCGCCGCCGGCGCGGTCGTCGACGGGGCGCTCTCCGCGCTGGCGGCGGCCGGCGCCGAGCTCGTCGATCCGGCCGACATCCCATCGGTCGACGAGCTGGCGACGAGTGCCAACGAGTTTTTGGCGACGGTCACCGAATTCCCCCACGCCCTGAAGCGATACTTGGCGGTGTACACGCCGGACGGGCCGATGCGGTCCATCGCCGACATCGTCGCCTTCAACGAGGCGCACGCCGCCGAGTGGCCCTACGCCTTCGACCAAGCGAACTTCTACACCGCGCTCCGGGTCGGCTCGGTCGAGGACGAGGACTACCGCGAGATCGTCCGCAGCAACCTGACCCTGGCCCGCGACCAAGGGATCGACGCGGTGATGGACCGGCACGACCTCGACGCGCTGATCGCCCCGACCACCGGCGCCCCGACGCTGATCGGCGACGGCGACAACTTCCCGGGCGCCTGCTCGCAGGTGTCGGCGCTGGCCGGCTA
>Ga0136617_10002877_pt1 | contig 15369 bp, 15 predicted proteins | sample AntDrymUQ3222106_2_FD_129672 | JGI IMG/M metagenome (GOLD analysis project Ga0136617, IMG submission 129672) | Polar desert sand microbial communities from Dry Valleys, Antarctica - metaG UQ322 (21.06) | ecosystem: Environmental > Terrestrial > Soil > Desert | place: Antarctica: Dry Valley...
CCGCTACCGCTACGATGTCCAGCCCATCCAGCAGCGCCGCGGTGACGGCCACCAGGTCGCGACCCGGATACGGGACCAGTGCCACTCGCTCGAGGAGCAACCCGGCCTCGGTCGCTGCCACCAACCCCAACCCGGGACGGCCGACCACCCCCACCCAGCCACCACCGGCCGAGGCCCTGGCGAGCAGCGCGAACAGCAGCGAGGTGATGCCCGGGCCGGCGCCGAGAGCGACAGTAGACCCACGGCGCAAACCGCCGGCCGGCAGCAGCCGGGCCATCGACCCGGTGACCGGCAATACCCGGCCGTCAGCCTCCGGGGCAACTACGGGTCGTACGTTTGCGGACCGATCCTCCATTCGGCGGAGTAGGTCACGAGCCAGCTCCAACCGACTTGCCACATCCCGGAGCGCGGCACCGGACTCGACCACGAGCATGCCTCCCTGCCTCGGCTGCACTGTTCGGGGACGGGCCACCAGAATGGCCATTACCGAACATATGTTCGAATAATAGCGCTCCGAACGCACTCTTTCAAGGCTGCCCCGGAACTGGCAACAGGGCAGCAGCTGATGCTGACGGATTCAGTGGGCGAAGTGGCGGGTGCCCGTCAGGTAGAGCGGCACGCCGGCGGCCGCCGCCGCGGCCGCCACCTCCTCGTCGCGCACCGACCCACCAGGCTGCACCACCGCGGCCACTCCGGCGTCGAGCAGCACCTGGAGCCCATCGGGGAACGGGAAGAACGCATCCGACGCGGCGACCGAACCACGGGCCCGATCACCGGCGCGAACGACGGCCAGCCGGGCGGCATCGACCCGGTTGACCTGCCCCATTCCCACACCGACGGCCGCGCCACCGGACGCGAGCAGGATCGCGTTGGACTTGACCGAACGGCAGGCCCGCCAGGCGAACGCGAGATCGGCCAGCATCGCATCGGATACCGGAGCACCGCTCGCCACGGTCCAGGTCTTCGGTTCGTCGCCGGGTGCGTCGATCCCGTCGCACTGCTGGAGCAAGAGGCCACCGCTGACCGCCCGGAACTCGACATCCCCACGGCGGACCGCCCCGGGCAGCAGCAAGATCCGGACGTTCTTCTTCCGGGTCAGAACCGCCAGCGCCCCGGGCGCGTACGACGGCGCGAGCACCACCTCGGTGAACACCTCGGCGATCTGCTCAGCCATCGCCGCGGTGATCTCGCGGTTGGCCGCGATCACACCGCCGTAGGCGCTCACCGGATCGGTCGCGTGCGCCAACCGGTGCGCGTCAGCGATGTCCGTACCCACCGCGATGCCACACGGATTGGCGTGTTTGATGATCGCGACGCACGGCGCGTCATGGTCGTGCGCGGCCCGCCACGCCGCGTCGGCGTCGACATAGTTGTTGTAGGACATCTCCTTGCCGTGCAGCTGCTCGGCGCTCGCGAGACCGCCTCCGGCCTGGGCTCCGCCGACGTAGAGCGCTGCGGCCTGATGCGGGTTCTCCCCGTAACGCAGGACCGCGCACCGCTGCCAGCTCGCCCCTGCCCACGAGGGGAAGACGGTGTCGCTATGCGCGGTGCTCTGCTCGGGCGCCAGCACGCTACCCATCCACGAGGCAACCGCGACGTCGTAGGTGGCCGTGTGCCGGAAGGCATCGGCGGCGAGGCCGCGCCGGTCGGCGAGAGCGAACCCACCTGCTTCGACCTGCTGCACCACCCATTCGTAGCGCGCCGGGTCGACGACGACGGCTACGCTGTCGTGGTTCTTCGCCGCAGCCCGCACCATCGCTGGCCCACCGATGTCGATCTGCTCGACACATTCGGCCGGACTCGCACCGGAGGTCACCGTCTCGGTGAAGGGGTACAGGTTGGACACGAGAAGGTCGAACGCGGCGATGCCCAGATGTCCGAGCTGGGCGAGATGCTCGGGACGGCGGGTGTCGGCCAGCAGCCCGGCGTGCACCCGCGGGTGCAGCGTCTTGACGCGACCGTCCAGGCACTCGGGAAATCCGGTGAGCTGCTCGACCCGGGTGACCGGCACGCCGGCGTCGGCGAGCCGCTGCGCGGTGGATCCGGTGGACACGATCTCCACGCCGGCCTCGTGCAGTCCACTGGCAAGATCCAGCAGCCCTGCTTTGTCGTAGACGCTAATCAGAGCCCGGCGTACTGGACGTCGCTCGCTCACGGAATGGTCACCTCTCGTCCACTCACGGTGGCCCCCTGCCGGGCCAGCGCGGCGACGGTGCCCACAAGCAACCGCCGCTCCTCGATCTTGATGCGCTCGCGCAGCGCGTCTGCCATGTCCCCGGGCAACACCGGCACGGCGCTCTGCGCCAGGACGGGACCGGTGTCCACGCCGGTATCGACGAGGTGCACCGTGGCACCGGTGACCTTGACGCCGTAGGCGAGTGCATCCGCGACCGCGCGCACCCCGGGAAACGCGGGGAGCAACGCTGGATGCGTATTGATCATCGGACAGCCGATCCCGGTCAGGAACCCCGGTCCGAGGATCTTCATGAAGCCCGCGCTCACCACGAGATCGGGACGATACGCCGAGACGGCGGCGGTCACGGCGCCGTCCCAGGCAGCCCGGCCGGGGTAATCGGCCAGCGCGAGAGCGAAGGTCGGCGCGCCGGCTCGCTCGGCCCGGGCCAACCCCTCGATGCCCGCGCGATCGGCCCCCACCGCGACGACCACCGCTGGAAAGTCGGGGTCCGCAGTCGCGTCCAGGAGCGCCTGGAGCAGGGTGCCCGACCCGGAGACCAGCACCACGACTCGCGCCGGGACGGGTATCTCCACCCGGTAAGGACAGCTCAGGGACACGGCATCACTGCCCGTCGCCACAGCACTGCCCGTCGCCGCATCACCGACCGTCGTTCCACTCGGCGTCCCGGTCGGCCGCCTCCCGGACCCGCTGCGCGACGAGGTCGGCAACCGTCCGCCGACTGCGCTGCTCCGGCACGATCGGGAGGGCCTGCCCGACATCATCGGGGTTCCCATCCTCGATGATCGGTCGTCCCATCCATGGCTTACCCGTCCACGGCACCGCGGTGATCAGTACTGCCGGACCACCGATCCAGAGCAGAACCACGGGCACGACGAGCTCGACCGGTATTCGCACCGGGTCGAACGGGCCCGCTGCCAGCCGCCCCCCGGCCAGCACTGCGAGCAGCCCGACGGCCCCCGTGACCAGTACCGTCGCAGCCACAGCCGACCGCACCCGCCCGACCACATCCCTGTTCAACGCCGATCCCGACCTCGATCCCGAGATCGACCCCGGCCCCGACACCCGACAGCAGCTCATCCCGACCAGAATCCCGACGGCCGCGGGTGCAACCAGCACAACGGCCGTCCAACCCGGCGGCGTGACCCCTGGCAGCGCGGCCAGCAGCGGGAAGGACGACCGCTCCCCCGGGAACGCCGCGAACGGCGAAGCTGCGGCGGTACCGACCGTCACCCCCGATCCGAGCCCCCAACTCAACGCCGCGACCACGGCGTTCGGCAGGTACGCCAGCGACAGCAGGGTGACCCCGAGGGCCGCTCCAGAATCCGGGGCGATCCGCTGGTAGGCGGCATGCACATCGGCGGCACCGAGCACCAGGCCCGCGAGCAACAGCACCGCACCGACGACCGCCAGTCCCGCCAGCCCCACGGTCGCGCCGCGCAGGCCTGACCGGAACCAGTCCGGGATGCGACGCAACCACTCCACCGGCAACGCGCAGGAGCGCAGCGCACCTGCCCCGACCGACGCGCCCGCCACCAACCCGGCCCCGACCATCGCAGCCCACGGTGCCGCGGCAACCTCGGCCGCCCGCGGCAGCAAAGCACTACCCAGCACCGCGACGGCGGCATGCGCGCCGGCGATGGTGGCGAGGACGGCTCCGGCGTCCGCACGGATGCGCCCGCCCAGCCGCCGCAGCGCCCAGCCGGAGCCGACCACGATCACCGCAACCAGTACTGCGGTGGGCAGCAACGGCAGCACGCTGAGCGGCTGGCCCTGGAGAACCAGTGGGATCTGGTGAGCGGCCAGCCACAACGGCACAGCTGCCGCGAAAGCACCGTCGAGCGACAGCCCGCCCCCTGCAAGGAACACGACCGCGACCGCAGTCGAAACGAGCAGCGCATAGCTGACCAGCACCGTACCCATGGCAGCCGCCAGCAACACCCGGAGCCGGTCAAGGCCGACCGGTACGGTACCGGTGTCGGGGACGGCCGGATCCCGATCAGAGCCACCAAGTGTATGGGTCACCGGGGCAGCGTTGCAGTACCTCGGCGGGAAATCGGGCAGAAACGCCGAGAGGTGCACCCGCGACGCTCGACATCACTCCGGCGGGCGGAGCTCACCCGGCCGGATGACGCGGGTGCGCTCCTCGCGATCGCTCCCGGCGTCAGGGGTCCCGGTCGGTTCCTGATCACGGTCCGGGTCGGCCTCGACCGATCCAGCGGGCATCGTGACGAAGGGGCCGGACGCGGACAGGGGAGCCGACGATGGTGCACCGGCGAACTCTGCGGCAGGCCCGCCGGACCAGCCGTCGGACTGCGCACCGCCGGTACTCGGTCCCGACCCGCCAGGTTGGGCCCCGGGGAACTGGCCATACGTCGGCTGGCTGTAGGAAACCGTGGGCTGGCTGTACCCGGGCCCAGGCTGGGATGGACTCGCGGAACCAGGGCCGTACTGGCCCGGCTGGGCGTAGCCGGGCTGAGCACCGCCGTAACCGGAGAATCCGGCCGGGGTGCCTCCGTAACCCTGCTGGCCGTAGCCACCCTGCTCCGGGTACTGACCGTAGGCAGCGCCGTAACCGGGGGGCTGGCCGTAGGCGCCGTAGCCGGGCTGCGGGTAGCCGGGCGGGGCTGACGGACGCGGCGCCGGCATCGTCAGGATCCCCGCGTCGAGCAGCACGGCCGCGACGACGGCCGCGACGAGGAGGAAGGACAACACCAACGCGACGATCATCATTGTCGGGGCGCCAGGGGTGCCCGTCACACCCTGGAGCAGCAGCAACGTGCCGGTGATGACCGCAACCGCAGCCGGCAGGAGCACGCGCCCCACCTTGGGCAACACCGCGGCGCCGGCCAGTAGGCCACCACCGAGCACCAGGGGCCCGGCGAACAGGCTGCCCAGCCCGAGGTCGTTGAGGAAGCCCAGCACGTAGATCACCAGCGCCAGACCGGCCGCGATGAGCACGAGCAACCGCGCCGGGCCGGGAGCGAGCTGGTGGTCCTTCGGCTTGGCCGACGTCTCGTCGGGTTCAGACCCGGACTGCTGGCTCATCTGTCGAATCCCTCCGTGTGGATGCCACGGTTGCAGTGGATGCCACGGTTGCACGGACGCACGTGGTCCGTCGGTACCGGCCTCGCAAACGGTAGTCCATCCGGTCAGGGACCGGCTCCCGACCGCTCACCCCAGAACTCATGCCCACGACCGAACACGCCCGTCATCGCGCTGAGATGAAGGCGGGGCTCCGCCGCTACAGCGCCGCGATGATCTCGCGCATCAGGGTCGCCGTCTCGCTGGGGGTCTTGCCGACCTTCACTCCGGCGGCTTCCAGGGCCTCCTTCTTGGCCTGCGCGGTGCCGGCCGAGCCGGACACGATGGCTCCGGCGTGGCCCATCGTCCTGCCCTCGGGTGCGGTGAACCCGGCTACGTAGCCGACGACCGGCTTCGTCACGTTGGTCTTGACGAAATCGGCCGCCCGCTCCTCGGCGTCGCCGCCGATCTCGCCGATCATCACGATCGCCGCGGTCTCGGGGTCGGCCTCGAAGGCCGCCAGCGCGTCGATGTGCGTGGTGCCGATGATCGGATCGCCGCCGATGCCGATCGCGGTGGAGAAGCCGATGTCGCGCAGCTCGTACATCATCTGGTAGGTCAGCGTGCCCGACTTCGACACGAGACCGATGCGGCCGGGACCGGCGATGTCGGCCGGGATGATCCCTGCGTTCGACTTGCCTGGGGAGATGATGCCCGGACAGTTCGGACCGATGATCCGGGTGCGGTTGCCCACCGCGCAGGCGTACGCCCAGAAGTACGCGGAGTCGTGCACCGGAATGCCCTCGGTGATCACGACGACCAGCCCGATCTCGGCGTCGATCGCCTCGATCACGGCGTCGCGGGCGAAGCGCGGCGGCACGAAGACGACGCTGACGTCGGCCCCGGTCTCCTTCATGGCCTCCTCGACGGTGCCGAACACCATGCGGACCCTGTCCTGTGCGGCACCCGCACCCGGGCCCGCCGGGAAGGTGACCGAGGTGCCGGCCTTGCGGGCATTCACCCCACCGACGATGGTGGTCCCGGCCGCCAGCATCTTGATGCTGTGCTTGGTGCCCTCACCGCCGGTGATGCCCTGGACGATGACCTTGCTGTGCGCGTTCAGAAAGATCGACATGATCAGATCCCCGCAGCCGCGAGCTCGGCGGCCTTGTCGGCCGCGTTGTCCATGGTGTCCACCTGGGTGACCAGCGGATGGTTCGCCTCGTCCAGGATCCGGCGGCCCTCCTCGACGTTGTTGCCGTCGAGCCGCACGACCAGCGGCTTGGTGGCCGCGTCGCCCAGGATCTCCAACGCCTCGACGATGCCGGTCGCCACGGCGTCACAGGCGGTGATGCCACCGAAGACGTTGACGAACACACTCTTGACGGCCGGGTCGCCGAGGATGACGTCCAGACCCGCGGCCATCACCTCCGCCGAGGCGCCCCCGCCGATGTCGAGAAAGTTGGCCGGCTTGACACCGCCGTGGCGTTCGCCCGCGTACGCGACGACGTCGAGGGTCGACATGACGAGCCCGGCGCCGTTGCCGATGATGCCGACCTCGCCGTCGAGCTTGACGTAGTTGAGGTCGCGCGCCTTGGCCTTGGCCTCCAGCGGGTCCTCGGTGCGCTGGTCCACCAGGTCTGCGTGCCCGGGGTGGCGGAAGCCCGCGTTGTCGTCGAGGTTGACCTTGCCGTCCAGTGCGATGATCGCGCCCAACGGGTCCCGCACCAGTGGATTGACCTCGACGAGCGTGGCATCCTCCGAGACGAAGGTCTCCCACAGCTTGACGATGACGTCCGCGACCGTGTCGGCGACCTCGGCCGGGATCCTGGCTCGGGCGACGATCTCGGCGGCCTTGGCCCTGTCCACCCCGGCGATCGCGTCGACCGGGATCTTGGCCAGCGCCTCCGGGCGATCCACCGCGAGCTGCTCGATGTCGATGCCGCCCTCAGCCGAGGCCATGGCGAGGAAGGTTCGGTGGGACCGGTCGAGCAGGAAGGAGAAGTAGTACTCCTCGGCGATGTCGCTGGCCTCGGTGACCAGCACCCGGTGCACGATGTGGCCCTTGATGTCCAGACCGAGGATGGCCTGTGCCTTCTCCCGCGCCTCGTCCGGGTTCTCGGCCAGCTTGACACCGCCGGCCTTGCCACGGCCACCGATCTTCACCTGAGCCTTCACCACGACGGGGACGCCCAGCTCGCGGGCGGCCGCGGCGGCGTTCTCGGGCGTCTCGGCGATGCGGCCCGCCAGCACCGGGACTCCGTGCGCGGCGAAGAGATCCTTCGCCTGATACTCGTAGAGGTCCACTCGGCTCTCCCTGCCCCTGTGTGTGCTCCCAGCGACCCTAGCGATGCCACTCGCACCCGCTCTGACCTGGCCTGGTGACCGCAATCACGTCTGGGACGCGACGGTCCGCGGCGTCGTGCGCCATCGGTTCCTCGTCGTCGGAAACCGGATGGACGAGAGGCTCCTCTTGCAGCGCAACGCCCGTCTGGTAGGCGCCGATCTCGAGGTGGAACATCTCGAGCGGCGCGACGGTCTTTTCTGCCCGATGTCCGTCATGCGAGCAGCAGATTTGCCTCGGCCGTGCCGGCCCGCTAGGTTTCCCCGATCTGGGTCACAGATCCGTCACGACGGCCGCAGAGCCGGACCCGACCGACTCTGCGGGTTTCCCCACCCAGCCGGCGCGACAAGTGGCATCGGACAGCAGTACCGCTCGACGAGCTCCGACCGAGAAGGGCAGGTCTTGGCGCGCCACCGCTCCCCAAGCGGCGCCCGACCGGACCCGGGCCACGATGCGCTACGGCGCGCACCCGTGCTTCCGGGGACACACCGGCTCCCGGCGCCACCCACCGCGTTATTGCGTGGACGTGTGACGGTTGCCGCCGTCGCCGCCGGCGCGGTCGTCGCAGCCGGGCAGACCATGGTCACCGCGAGCATCACCCTGAGTGCCACACCGATCACCGGTGCCCTGCTCCCGGTGGCCGACCGTGTCCACACCTCCGCTCCCGAGCCGGCGATCATCCGCGACGCCATCGGCGGTGACCAGCTCCTCGCGGACTCCGTCGCGATCGGCGCGCTGAACCCGGAGTCCGAGGTCGACGTGCAGAACCTGGCCAAGGCCGTCGACATCGGCCAGCAGCTCGCGCAGCAGGCCTCGATCCTCGACCTGGCGCTCGCCGAGGGGGCACCGGCGGCCTTCCTGCGCGGCGATGTCGCTTTCGTCCAGCCGATGATCGGCCGGCTCACCTCGTTGTTCGGTGCTCGCTGGGGCACCTCCCACCAGGGCATCGACATCGCCAACCGGATCGGCACACCGATCTACGCCGTGACCGACGGGATAGTGGAGGAGTCCGGCCCCGCATCCGGATTCGGGTTGTGGGTGGTCCTGCGCCACCGCGACGGCACCCAGAGCGTGTACGGGCACATCAACCGCGCGTTCGTGCGCAAGGGCGACCCGGTGCGCGCTGGCGAGCAGATCGCCGAGGTCGGCAACCGGGGCCATTCCACGGGCCCGCATCTGCACCTTGAGGTATGGGACGCCGACGGCACGAAACTCAACCCGATCCCCTGGCTGCTCAGACACGGCATCCGCTTCTGACTGCCGGCGCGCCCTTGAGCCAGGGTGCGACACGCACCCCGGCCGGACGGTCGCCAACTCCTCGCGAAGATCACGGTTATGACTGACGCGGTGACATGAGGTGGCACGCGCGCCGTAGGCTGCGCTGATGACTTCCCCGGAGAGCAGCCTCGATCCCCGGATGGTGCGGCAGCTGCGCCACGATGTCGACGATGTCTACGACCTGCTCACCAACACCGATCAGACCGTCAACCGCATCGCGTCGGCGCAACGCCGTCAGGGCTCGCGACTGGAGGAGATCCAGCAGGCCGTCGACCTGCAGAACGGCCGGCTCGACCGCATCGAGGACACGCAGCGGCAGATCCTCGAGCTGCTTCGCGGCCGTCCGGACGAAACCACCAGCTCGTGACCGCCGTCGACCTCAACGAGTGGGTCGAAGTCATTCTTGCTCCTTGGCGTTGATTGATTACCGGTGGTAGCTGAGGCCGCCTGTGATGATGAGGTCGCTGGAAGGCTGGCCAGACAGCCATGTCGTTGCGGATCGTCGTGCAGGCCAACCGATCGGACGACCAATGCGTGCTGGCCAGTATCACGCGGAGGCTGAGCGCTGACCTGCGTAGCCGAGGCATCGGCGCCGAGCCGGAAACGAGCGACGCACCGGCGGGCAGCAAAGGAGCCGTCACCGACGTGGGCGTGCTCGTGGTCACCAGTCTGCTCTCAGCCGGATCGATCAACGCACTGGCTCGGGTGCTCGTCGCGCGGGTGCGCGCCGGCACCACGAAGAAGATCTTCATTCAGGATGGCGACCGCCCGGTCGAGATCAGCAGCGACGCCTCGGCCGCGGAAATCCCGCTGACACTGGAGGCGTAGCAGTCCAGCAGGAGGCCGGCTGGCGGCGCCTAGGAAAGCGACTGGGGGACGGTACGCGTTGCTCGCCGGTACCGGGGATTACCAGGATCCGGCGCTCCCTCGAGCCAGGGCGCGGAAGTCGGTGGCGTTCGGCCGGGGGTTGGCCGAGGCCGAACCGGCGTACCTGCCCGACCTCGTCAGGGCCTTGGGCAACCTCGGGACCGGTTGATGGTGGGCGAAACTCACACCGAGCCGGGTTGTCGCCCGTGTAACGCCCCCTGCCTCCACGACGATAGGAAAGTCGCTGCATGAACAGACAGGAGAGGATGTGCCATGCAGCGATCAGGAGGCTGAGCTCACCAGTCTCCTGATGTCCGATGGGCAATCGGAGCAACAGCGATACGCCGAACGCCGTTCGGCGGCGCAAGAAAAATAAGCTTGCATACTGTATCCGCATAGGATGGAGTAGCATGTATCATGAAGTCTACTTATCTTGGTACGAGGTCAGCCACAGCCGGGGGTAGAAACCGTGGCCACGCACAAGACCCTCATGGTCTGCTTGCCGTACCACGCCACCATCCACCATCGGCTACCCCCCGCGACACCCACGAAATAGTCACCGGAATGATCATAAATGATCACATCCGGTTCGGGAGGGGGCCGCCCAGAAAAGGACCAGCCAGGCTGGCACCTTCTGAACGGCCTGCCTCACGAACAACTCCGGATGGTCTTCGAGACCAGGGGCGAACAGGGACGGCACGGCCGGCTGGCTGGCTGGCTGGCCTGGGCGCAGCACTCCCGGCTACCACAGCCCCGACGCACTTATCGCATGGCCACCCTCACCCACGACGGCCGCTGCCCACCACTCCCAAAAAAATCATGAAACTGACCCATAAAAACGGCAGAAGCTTTGTATCAGCGGTGGGTGGTCCCTCCTCTTACTCATGTTGCATACATACGTACATCTTCGAAGGGAGAAACTAGTGGATCCCATTTTGTACTGGAACGAGGTCGCCACCGAGGCCGACCGTACGACGCACACCACGCTGGCGCCGAGTGAGGTCGGCGTGCAGGGGCCGGTTGGCAGCTCGCGGGCGCTCGCGATTGTGCACCTGGCCATGCACGATGCCTATTTCAGCATCAACCCCAAGCCGCACGGCACGTACCTGGCGGGCCTGCCGACAGTTCCGGCGGGCGCCGACGCCGATTCGGCGATTGCCGCTGCCGCGCATGCCACGTTGAGCGCGCTCTACCCGGCGCAGCAGGCGTTCTTCGACACCCGGCACGCTGCGGCAGGCCTACCCGGGGGGCAGTCCGGCGCGGACGGGCATGACTTCGGCCAGGTGGTCGCGGCCGCCATCCTCGCCGCTCGCCAGAACGACCCCGATCTGGGCGCTAACGGCTACGCCGCCTCGGTCGCCCGTGGGCGGCACCGGCAGGACCCGGACAACCCAGGCCAGGGCTTCTACGCGCCGTTCTACGGTGCCCGGTCACGCAACTTCGCGGTGAACACGCGCCACCACCTCGATAGCTTCCCGCAGCTCGGTAGCGCGGAATACATCCGAGCCATCCGGCAGGTCCGCAGCAAGGGCATCGCCCCGCAACTCATCGGGACGCTGCCGGCCGACCTCCTGCCCACCCGCACTCCCACCGAGACCGTCAATGGAGTGTTCTGGAGCTACGACGGGTCCAAGGGCCTCGGCACACCGCCTCGGCTGTACAACCAGATCGTTCGCACGATCGCGGACGCGCAGGCCAACGACGTCGCCGCGAACGCCCGGCTGTTCGCAGTGGTCAATGCGGCGATGGGTGACGCGGGCATCCTAGCCTGGGACGACAAGTACTTCTACGAGCTTTGGCGCCCGGTGTTGGGGATTCGGGAGCACGACCCCTCCACGGGTCCGACCGGAGTGGGCGGCAATGTCCTGGATCCAGACGCCGATCCCGGCTGGCTCCCGCTCGGTGCGCAGGCGACGAATAACCCCGGCCGGAAGAACGTCACTCCGAACTTCCCGGCCTACCCGTCGGGCCATGCGACGTTCGGGACGGCGGTCTTCCAGTCGGTCCGGTGTTTCTATGACAAGGGCGAGTACGGCTCGGACAACCTCGTGGAGGACCTCGAGTTCGTCTCCGACGAGTTCAACGGGATCAACGTCGACAACAACGGAACCGTCCGGCCGCGCCACGCACGAAACTTCCCCGGCGGCCTGTGGCAGATGATCGAGGAGAACAGCCGCAGCCGGGTCTTCCTCGGTGTGCACTGGGTATTCGACGGTTTTGCGGTCAACGAGGCCGACGAGATCGACCTCACCCAGAACGTCGGCGGGGTCCGGCTCGGTCTCGACGTCGCCAACGACATCGCCACCAACGGGCTCAAGGCGGCCAACGCCGCAGGTCCTCGCCTGCCCTGAACCATCCGATCAGCAACCGCCGGCCGGGATGGTGCAACCCGGTCGGCGGCCATGGCGATCCTGGCCTGCAAAACAGAGGCCACGGTGGCTGACTGGCCCGGCGAATGGGGTCCTCGCCGTGGATTTTGGCCAGCGGCTGCTCACGTCGGGCGGCGGCGCAGCTGGTCCGGTGATGATGAATATCATTTGCCGTCAACGTATGGACCAGCTGCGTCGTCGTTGTACGTATTTCACACTCACACTGAGGAATAGCCATGACCAGCAGACGTCCGGTGTCGACAGTAGTCACGCGCGACCTTGACGCCATCGAGAAGACTGCCCCGCCGAGGCTTCAGCCATTCGAAGCTTGGCTGAGCCGTTACAGCATAAGTATGTTGCGTGTCAGCTTGGGGTTGATCATCCTTGGTTTCGGCGTCTTGAAATATTTCCCAGGTATCAGCCCGGCCGAGAACCTCGTGAAGGCGACCATGCATGTGATGACCTTCGACCTCGTGCCTGACATGGTAGCGATGGTGGGGACCGCCACGCTGGAGTGCTTCATTGGTCTATCACTGATCGTCAGGCGAGGATTGCGTGTGACAATCTACCTCCTCATACTCTGGGTCATGGGAGTACTCTCCCCGGTCGTGTTGCTTCCTCAACGACTGTTCAGCGGTCCGGGCCACGCCCCGACACTGGAAGGCCAGTACGTCCTCAAAGACCTCATCCTCTTCACCGCCAGTCTGGTGATCGCCACCACGCTGTACCGCACCACGAGCGCCGCAGAACGTCAGCCCACTCCTGACGACGGTCGATGACAAGACCGCCCGGTGGGGCCCGTCGAACAGCCGAGCATCCCCGCCTCCGCCTTACACCAGGGTTGGTGAGCCCACCCGCAGCAGTCCCGAGTTCCTCGAAGGTTGCGAACCGGCTGCCGGTGACGATCGGCCGGACCTGGATGAGTAGCTGGTGGCGAACCGGGAGGTCGAGCAGGTTGAGCGGCTTCAGTGAGATCTGGGACCGGCGCGGTCCGGAAACGTCAGCGGACATCGCAGCTCAGCCGAAGTGTGGTCCGCAGGCCGGTGCGGACGAGCGCGGTGTGGCGGAGTGGGTGCCGAGCGGCCCGATCCCGGGCCTACAACCGGTGTGCGGCTGGCGACTCGCTCAAGGAATCCCGGGCCGTCACGCGACGTCGACCAGGCCATCAGGACGTCCGCCGCGTCCGAACCCGGTGTCATGCCACCATCGGCGCAGGCAGTGGCCGCATTGCACCCAGACGAGGTTGAGCTCGTAGTCGAGCAGGTACAGCCCGGTGGTGTCGCCACAGTGGGGGCAGGGCAGCCACACCTGACGGCCAGGATCTGCTTGTGAGTCCAACATTGGTTCACCACCCCGGGTTGTCGGGTAGCACACCGGCGGCGACAAGCAGCTGGTAGGTGGCTTGCTGATCGGAGTCGAGGTGGGAGTAGAGCAGTCGGTGTGCCTCGGCTTCGCCGGTGTAGATATCGCCAGGGTCCCAGTGGGTACCGAGGGCGCGCAGGACGGCGGTGAGGCGTGCGGTCTCGTGAGCGGTGAGATCGATGGTGAATGAGGTGAGGGTGGGCATAGCGCACCTCCGATGATGTGATCGTGATGAAGTGATTCCCGTGGCGGGTCCGGCACCGACACCAAGATCACCGACAGGGTCGTCTGGGTGTCATGGAGGAAGAGCGCCACGACCCCACACCGCGTACATCCAGACGGGAATGGATTGGCGCGGCTCTCTCGAAATGCCCTTATGCGGCCTGCGGGACGACGTTGTTGGCCCGTGCCCTGAGCGTGTCGCCAGCCGCCAAACGGGGATGCGTGGCCCGCTCATGGCGGACGGACCTTATTCACCCGCCCCTTCTGCTCTCGACAGGCCAGGACAACCACGGTTCGACCTCGTGGGGGCGCGGTCCGGGACCGGATCGGCTCTCCACAGTCATCGAGCTCGACACCTGACCGCGCTCACTGTCCGAACTCCACAACTCCACGACTCGCAGGAACCAAAGGCCGCCATGTACGGCAGCCGCACTTCGTGACCTGATCATGCTGCTTCGGCTTCGCGTTGGAGTCGTGTCCGTTGATGGAACCAGCGGGCGCGGGTCTGGTGGCGACGTCGCCACCAGACCCAATGCAGGTGCCGGATCGGCCCGTGCCAGGTTTGGATGAGCTGGTTGAGCAGGGGTCTGACTTCGGCCACGGTGAGCGGGATCAGACCCGGGTCCTCGGGTGGCTCGTCGTTGGGGCTGATCGGTGCCGGTGGCAAAGTCGAGGTGGTGTCCCGCATCGCGGCGGCGGTGACTGCGCAGATCGCCAGGGCCGTCATGGTGAGCACGAGGTGGCGGATCAGGGCGGTGGAGCGCCGGACCTGGCTGTGGTCTAAGCCGAACTGGTCTTTGCCGACTTGGAAGTCCTCTTCCACCGGCCAGCGCATGCCCGCGACCGTGACCAGGGTGCCCAGCGTGACTACCCGGCCTTCGGGGACGTAGCAGTAGAAGTAGGCCTGGTCGGTCGGGTCGTGGAGGTTTCTGCGAACGAGCAGGTGATGGCGCGGGCTGGCGGTGGCGATCCACGCCCACGCGTAGGTCCGGTCCCCTTTCGACCCTTGCCCGCACGAGGCCCGGTTCCACGCCCTGGCCGCCACCAGCTTCAGGGCTTGATCAGCGCGGGCCTTGCGGCGAGAGGTCAGCGCGACGGTGAACGAACAGGGCACCCCGAGCACGTAGCCGACACCGCGGTCTTCGCAAAAGGCCCGCAGTGCGCTGTCGCGGCCGTACACCTGGTCACCGGCGACCCAGGGCGGCAAAACACCAGCGGTGTCCAGGTCGGTCAGGATGTCGACCGCGAGCTGCGGTGTGGTCGTGAACACGACGTCCTCGGGCACACCCGCCCGGGCGCGGCGCTCGGGGTCGCCCGCCCCTTCCTGGGGCAGATAGGCGCGGGCACCCACGTGCGCGTGCCCACGGGAGCCGGCGTAGGTGCAGTACACGATGTTGATCGCGTTGGTGACCTGGCCGGCGCAACCCACGTACTGGGGTTTCACCCCGGCGGTGTGCTCGCCTTTCTTCTCCTGCCCAGTCTCGTCGAGGACCGCGACTGCGTCCGGGCCGCCCAGGTGCCCGGGCCACGAAGTCGCGCACGATGCCCATCGCGTCGTGTTCGTCCCACACGGCGTGGTTGAGCAGCCGCTGCATCTTGTCCGGGGTGCGGTCCCCGGCCCGTTCGGCCAGTGACCAGCCGTTCTTGCGGGGTGTGTCGCTCATCAAGCCATCGACGTAGGTGCCCGCCTGCAACCGCGGCTCCCGGCG
>Ga0136617_10002878_pt1 | contig 15369 bp, 12 predicted proteins | sample AntDrymUQ3222106_2_FD_129672 | JGI IMG/M metagenome (GOLD analysis project Ga0136617, IMG submission 129672) | Polar desert sand microbial communities from Dry Valleys, Antarctica - metaG UQ322 (21.06) | ecosystem: Environmental > Terrestrial > Soil > Desert | place: Antarctica: Dry Valley...
CATGCGGGGCCTGATGGCCAAGCCCCAGAAGAAGCTCACCGGCGGTATCGGTGAGATCATCGAAAGCCCGATCAAGTCCAACTTCCGTGAGGGGCTCACGGTGCTGGAGTACTTCATCTCCACTCACGGCGCCCGAAAGGGTCTGGCCGACACGGCGCTCAAGACGGCAGACGCCGGCTATCTGACTCGCCGGTTGGTGGACGTGGCGCAGGACGTGACGGTGACCGAGGAGGATTGCGGTACGATCCTCGGTCTGGAGATCGCGGCACTCAAGGAGGGCGAGGATATCATCGAGCCGCTCCGCGAGCGCATCCTGGGCAGCGTGGCGAGCGAGGACGTTTTCGACCCGCACGAGCTCGATGAAGACGGCGATCCCAAGCTGCTGGTCGAAGCGGGCAAGCTGATTGACGAAGATATTTCGAACGCCATCGACGATGCCGGAATCGAGAAGGTCAGGATCCGGTCGGTCCTCACCTGTGAGGCCCGCCGGGGAATCTGCCGTATGTGCTACGGCCGCAACCTGGCCACCATGGATATGGTGGACATGGGAGAAGCTGTAGGGATCCTGGCGGCCCAGTCGATTGGCGAGCCAGGTACCCAGCTGACCCTCCGGACGTTCCACATCGGCGGAACCTCATCCCGCATTGCGGAAGAGGTGGAGCGGCGGGCGCGGTCGGACGGCAAGGTCAGGTACACCGAAGGTCTCGAATGGGCCGACGTGCCGGTGGAATACGAGGACGGCAGCAAGGCCAATATCCGGGTGGTGCTCACCCGCGAGGATGAGTCGGCGTCGGATGAGAGCAAGGAAGGCATCCTGGTGGTCGATCCCAAGGACCCGAAGCGGGTGCTCAACCGCTATCCGGTTCCCGAGGGCGCGCTCCTGCAGGTGAAGGAGGGCGAGATCGTCACCAAGGGCGATAACGAGCGGCGGGCCACGATCCTCTACACCTGGGATCCGTACAACGATCCCAGCATCATCAAGGCCGACGGCGAGCTCCGCTGGAAGGATCTGGTTCCGGGTGTCACGCTCCGCGAGGAGCTGGACGAGGGCACCGGCCTGCGCAGCCTGGTGGTCATGGCCGATCCGGATCGCGAGCTCCACCCGAGCGTGCTGGTGTACATGCCCAATCGGAAGGATCCGCAGGAATACACCCTGGCCGAAGGAAGCCGCGTCATTCTGGGCTCACCGACCGACCTGGTGACCCGCGGCATGGCCATTCCCGACGCCGCCAACCCGTGGAGCACCAAGTTCCACGTGGAGGAGCGGCCGATCAACGAGGCGTGGCCGAGCAAGACTAAAAAAGAGAGCAAGGACAAGACCGTCTTCCTCAGCGCCCCGGTCAAGGTGACGAAGGGCATTACCGTCACCAAGATTCCTCGACAGGCGTACAAAACCCGGGACATCACCGGAGGCCTGCCGCGTATCGCCGAGCTGTTCGAGGCTCGTCGCCCGAAGGATCCGGCTACGATCTCCGAGGTCGATGGAGTGGTCAAGTTCGGGGAGATCAAGCGCGGCAAGCGCGAGATCTATGTATATCCCGAGACTCCTTCAGGGCAGGCGGAGGAGACAGAGCCTCAGCTGTATGAGGTCCCGGCCGGCAAGCACCTTCGGGTACACGAGGGCGATCGGGTGCGCGCCGGAGACCGACTGACGGAAGGACCCGTGAATCCGCACGACATCCTGCTCATCAAGGGCCCGCGAGCCGTGCAGGAGTACCTGCTCAACGAGGTGCAGGAAGTCTATCGGTTGCAGGGCGTGCGCATCAGCGACAAACACATCGGCGTGATCGTACGCCAGATGCTTCAGAAGGTGCGCGTAACGGAGCCGGGCGACACCGACTTCCTGGAGGGCGAGACGGTGGATCGTCTCACCTTCCGCGACGAGAACGAGCGCGTCGTCAAGCGGAAGAACACCCCGGCCCAGGCCGAGCCGGTGCTGTTGGGCATCACCAAGGCGAGTCTCACGACTCAGTCGTTCATCTCGGCTGCGTCGTTCCAGGAGACGACCCGGGTGCTCACCGATGCCGCCATCCGCGGGGCCAAGGACGATCTCCTGGGTCTCAAGGAGAACATCATCATCGGGCATCTCATCCCGGCGGGCAGCGGCATCTATCGCTACGCCGAGATCGACATCGAACCGCCGGCGGGTTACGAAGCACCGCCACCGCGGATCGAGGAGCCGGCACCGGGAGCGTTGCCGCCGGCGCTTCAGGCGGCCGGGTTGCTGGCCGAGGAGGAGTAACGGCGGGGCAGCGGGGGCGGAACACCACAAGACGGCGCTCGGGAAACGCTCCCCGGCGCCCGTTTGTTGCTTGCTCTTACTGCCCCGCTGCCCCGCTGCCCCGCCGTTATTGCTGTTTCGTGTTCTTGCTCTCCATCATCGGCATCCACTTCCCGTCGGGTCCCTGCATTTCCATTCTGAAGCTGTACGAGGTGGGGGACAGCTCCTTGATGGTGACCCGCGATTTGATCTTCTTGCCGCCCATGGTCCCTTCATCGGTGTAGGTCCAGGTGTCTCCCCGGATGGTGCCCCGCGGGACACTCGCCATGGTCATGTTCGAGTTGTCCACGCCGTAATAGGTGTAGACCTTCTCCTCGGTGTTGTAACCGAGGATACCGATATTCTTGGTTGGTCCCATAGGCCCTGTCCCTTTCGATCGGCAAATCACGCTGTACCGCCCCTCGAACCACTCGCAGGTGTCGTTGGCCGTCATCTTTCCACCGGATCCCATCGGGCCGGGTTTCATCTCGCCCTCTGCGGTCCATTTGCCAACGAAGTAGCCCAGCCTCTCATGCTCAGGTCCCGGCTTGGGCGCCTGGGCCGTGGCGAACTGAAGGCCGGCGGCCGACAACATGGCAAACGCAGCGAACAAGCTAAGAGATTTCTTCATAGTCCCTCCTTCGTGGTCGGCTAGGAATCCATCACTAGGTGGAACATGAGGTGTGGTTCAGGAGGCGTCAATCCAGACCTGAGCGGAGTAGTCGCCTGAAACAACAAGCGCCGAGTTGCGGGGCGGTGGCAGACGTTGCCGCGGGTTGTTATCGTACTGAGCCATGCGGGAACCCTCTCCTGGAGCGGAATTCGAGCCGCTCACCACTTATCGTGAGTACCCCCCATCGGACATGGAGGCGCGCAGCCGCGACTTTGCCGCCGACCTCGCCCGCCGCCGCACCGTGCGCCAATTCAGCGACCGACCCGTGCCCCGAAGCGTGATCGAAGCTTGCCTGGAGGCAGCCAGCACCGCCCCCAGCGGGGCGCACCTGCAGCCCTGGCATTTCGTGGTCGTCAGCGATCCCGGCCTCAAGCGCCGAATCCGGGAAGCCGCGGAGACAGCGGAGCAGGAGTTTTATGCCCATGCGCCGCAGGAGTGGCTCGACGCATTGGCACCGCTTGGCACCGATGCCCATAAGCCCTATCTGGAGGCGGCGCCTTACCTGATCGCGGTCTTCGCTCAACGCTACGGGCTCACAGCAGAGGGCAAGCGACAGGCCCACTACTACGTCATGGAGTCCGTCGGCATCGCCACCGGGCTGCTCCTGACCGCACTGCACCACGCGGGACTCGCCTCATTGACCCACACGCCGAATCCCATGGGATTCCTCAGCGACGTGTTAGAGCGCCCCGCGAACGAACGCCCGGTAATGCTGGTGGTGACCGGGTATCCGGCGCCGGGGGCCATGGTGCCCAAACTGCGTCGGAAGTCGCTCGAAGCCATAGCCACATTTCGGTGACCTTCTCTCATTTCTGAGCGGCGATGAGGTCGCGTATGACACTGAGCAGAACGTCCGCCGGAACTGGCGACCTCGCCTTCCGGGTGACTAAGCTCACCGCCCTGCACATTTGTCGGGGGTGTATTGCTCTGAGAACGCTATCTCATTAAGGAGACCCCATGGAAACCACATTAGACTTGCCTATACACACCGAGCCGGTGTCACCCAGGCGCGTGGCCGACGATGTGGAGCGAGTTGCCGTTGTCTTCGTCAATGCCTATCTGGTCGGTGAGCCAGATGGGCCTTGGGTGCTGGTCGACACCGGCCTTCCCGGCTTCGCAACCCGGGTGCGCCGCGCGGCAGACCGGCGTTTCGGCCGCGGCCGCCCACCCGAAGCGATCATTCTCACGCACGGGCACTTCGACCACGCGGGCTCGGTCGCCGAGCTGGCCCGCGACTGGCAGGCCACTATCTACGCGCATCCTCTGGAGCTTCCGTTTCTCAGCGGTCGGGCGGATTACCCGCCCCAGGACCCCACGGTAGGTGGAGCGCTCGGATTCCTGTCGCGAACTTTTCCGCACCGTGGCATCGATCTGGGCAGCCAGGTAAAGGCGCTTCCGGAAGACGGTAGCCTGCCGGGAATGCCCGGCTGGCGATGGATTCACACCCCAGGCCACACCGCGGGACATGTATCGCTGTTCAGGGATTCGGATCGCACGCTGCTGGCTGGGGATGCACTGGCCACCCTGGATCAGGACTCGGCCATTGCCATGATAACTCAGACTCCCGAGTTCTCGGTGCCCCCGGCGCCTCTCACCACCGACTGGGACGCGGCGCACGCCAGTGTCCGGCACCTGGCCACACTGCGTCCGTTTGCGGTGTCCGCGGGGCACGGTTTGCCAGTGCGCGGTTCCCGGGTGGCGGAAGACCTGGAACACTTCGCGGAGAGGTTCAGCCGGCCCCGAAAGGGGAGATATGTCCTTGCGGCCGCGCGGAGCGATGAGAATGGGGTGATGTACGTGCCGCCGCCGGTTTCCGATCCGCTGCCAGGCCGGATACTCGCCGGCGTGGCCGCGGCCGCAGTACTTATAGCGGCGCGGCGCCGGCGCTGAGGTGTGGTTCTTAAATCTTCGAGGAGGCCGAACGCCTGACCTCCTCAGCGCGTTTTGCCTCCTCGAGATTTACCTCAGTGTGATCGGTTCCCTACCGGCTGGCGCTGCGAGCTCCTTGTAGAGCTTTCGCCTTTTCCAGGTGCCCGCTGACATCCTCTCGCGTCGCCGTCAGGTGCTGCTTGAGCTCGGCGTTGGTGGCGGACTTCTGAAGCATGTCCAGCTTGGCAAGCGCCTCGGTGTGACCCTTGACCATCGCCTCGACGTACGCCTGCTCGAATGCTTTGCCGTCGAGCTGAACGAACGCGGCGAGCTGTCCTGCTCCCTTCTTCTGGAGCTGTTCCACGGCCGGCGTGATAACGGGCGTGGCGCCGATCTGCTGGCCCAGCTTCAACGTCTTGTCGATGTTCATGCCATGCGACTGATGGAGCTCCATGGCGTAGTCCTTGACCGGCTGGCTGATGTTCTTTGCCGTGGCCTGGGCGGCGGCAGTGATCTCGTTCAGATCGATGACTGCCACGGTGGCGAGCGCCTCCGCCTCTGCCTTCTTGCCGCGATCCATCGCCTCCCGAGCGGCGGTATCGGTGTCAGCGGCCCGTACGGGCGACCCGGGAATAATGGGCTGATCCGAGAACGCTACGGCCGTTCCAGTCGGTGGCGTGAACTGAAGCTTCTCGACATATGCCGGATGCTTGCCCATCATCTCCTGGACGACGATCTCGCCAAATGCCTTGCGGGCCTCTTCCACGCTCTTCTTTCCGGTGACGATGTCGTGGTCGAGATTCAAGGTCAGCACGTTGTGAGCCTCCAAGTCGCAGCGGGCCGACAGCTCGCCCACGGTCCGATTGATCGTGCTGCTTCCGTCGAACTCGATCAGGTCGCCGACCTTATCCTGGGGCACGTTGTACGCAATGGTGTGCTCGAGAAAGTCCACGTGCGGTAGAGGGAAATCATGAGGCGTCTCCAGATTCATTACCGCAATCCTCTTGAACGGCCCAACTTTCTTCCAGATGAGCTTCTCGGCCGTGGCCTCCTGCGGCTGGCCATACTTGGCTATCATCATCTTGGCCCCGAGCCGGGGGCGTTCAGTCCACGCCTCGATTATCCGGTTTACTGATGCCTTGTCAGCCTTGGCCGGCTTCGGCGCCTGGCCTGACGCCGCACCGGCCGGAATCATCAGGACCAGACCGGCCACCGCGGCCGTCAATTGCATTCTTATCATGCTGCCCTCCTCATAGGTCTATCGTGAGTACTTTCGGTAATTGCGGGAATGCGGGTGACTCTCCTCATTGACTAGAGCCCCTCGAAGCCGCATCACGGTCTGGCCGAAAACGCCAGAGCTCGGTGCTCAGCCGCGGGGATGCGTCGGGCCGCGCCATGGTGCTGTCCTTCAATATCATCTTGCCAGAATCGCCCCGCTCCTGCGCGTTAGCAGGCATGATGCCGATCAGGCCCGCCACAATGCCTACGCCCCATCCTGGCAGAATCGTCTTGATTCGCATTACTGACCCACTCCGCTGTGAAATTGGCTCGTGCGTGTCCCATGAAAAAACAAAGCCGGGCTCGGAAAGTCCGAAGCCCGGCGGTCATCCTGCCCCTACCGCTAGCGAACCTGATACCTATCTCGAACGCGCGCCAAGATAGAGAGCGCTGGTAGCTCGGGATGTGTGTCAGGTCACAGTTTCCGCTTCGTTCCCGCTTCGACCACGCTGTGCGCCATCGATAAATCCGAGTCGTCACCTGCTGACGTACCCTATAATCAGGTCCACTCTACCGCCAACGAAACATCCGGACTGCGAGGACGAAGCTCGCGGCCAACCAGGCGAGGATGATCGCCATCTCCGGCGCCACCGCGTGCCAGCCGGCCCCCCGGATAATATTTGCCCGCAGGGCATCCACGACCGCCGTCAGGGGCAGCGCCTGGATGAACGGTTGCAGCGACTCTGGAAATCGCGAAGCTGCGAAGAAGACGCCGGAGAAGATCCACATCGGGAGCATGATCAGATTCATGAGACCGGAGGCGCCCTCCATGGTCTGAACCCGGGACGATACCAGGAGGCCAAGGGAGGTGAACGCAAGCGAGGACAAGACGCAGATGGCAACCAACACCAGCAGCGATCCCCGGAGGGGCACCCCGAACACCAGGGCGCCGAAGCCGAGGAGCAGGCCTACCTCAATGACGAGCAGGGTCAGGCGGGAGAGCACGAACGAGGCCAGGTACTGAGGGCGTGACATGGGGGTAGCAATGAGACGTTTCAGGAGCCGCTTCTTACGCGCATCGACGATGGCAAAGCCTACCCCCCAAATCCCGCTTCCCATCAGATTCATTCCCAGCAAGCCCGGCACCAGAAAATCGATGTAGCGGGAGCCCCGTTCGTGCACCAGGCGCTCCCGCAGCGCGACAGGATCACGGCGCCCCGCCGACCGCTGCAAGGCGTCGTCCACCACGAGACGAGCCACTCGGCTCTCGGGGCGGGTGTCATCATAGCGGTACTCGACACCTCCGTTGCGGGCACGGACGAGGACCAAAGAGACCTCTCCGGTGCGAAGCGCCTCTGCCGCGGCCGATTCGCTCGAGAGGGAGACATCGAGTCCTTGGGTGCGTCGGAGCGCCTCTGCCAGCCCTCGCGCCGTAGAATCATTGGCGACCACCGCGACGACGGTCCGCTCCGGCGCCCGATTTCGGAAGGCGATGCCGAGTCCCGCCGCCAGGAGCACGGGGAAGATGAACACCCAGAAGACAGCTTCGGGCTCGCGGAAGAACTCGCGGTAGCGGACCCGGGTGAGCTGCACCAGCGGGTGCTCAGCCCAGCCTCCCGTCTCACTCATCGCGCAGGTGCCGTCCGGTGAGAGACACGAAGACGTCCTCCAGCGTGGCTGAGTGAGTCCTCAGCTCGGCCAGCTGTGCCCCCTGCCGCCGGAGCTCGCCCAGCAATGCAGGCATGGCACGGTGCAGCTCCTCCACCTGGAGCCGGTAAGTCCCGTTCTGGCGCGCCGCGGCGCACACCCCTTCGATGCTCAGGAGTGGAGCCTCGTCCACGGCCGCATTATCCGCGAGGGCAAACTCCAGCACGTGCTCCGCGCGAAGCGCGGATATCAGCTCGCGGGGCGTTCCGAGCGCGATCATCCTCCCATGGTCCACGATCGCGACTCGGTCGCACAGCCGCTCGGCTTCTTCCATATAGTGGGTGGTGAGCAGGATGGAACGGCCGGCTGACTTGAAGCCCTCGATCAGTCCCCACAGCTGGCGACGAGACTGGGGGTCGAGCCCGGTGGTCGGCTCGTCGAGGAAAAGCAGTTCCGGATCACCTACCAGGGCGCAGGCGAGCGCGAGCCGCTGCTTCTGGCCGCCGGATAGACTGCCCACCCGGGAATGCGCCTTCTCACCCAATTGGACCATGTCAATGACGGCTTGGGGGGAAGCACCGGCGCGGTAGAAGCTGCGGAAGAGCCGCACTGTCTCCTCTACCGTGAGCTTCTCAGAGAATTGGGTTTCCTGGAGCGAGATTCCGAGGCGTTCCCGAAGCTCGCGGTCGTCCTTACCCCATCGGCGGCCGAGTACTGTCACGTCGCCGGCGTCGGGGGTGTTCAGCCCCTCGCAAATCTCGATGGTAGTGGTCTTACCCGCGCCGTTCGGCCCCAGAAGGCCGAAGCACTCGCCTCTGAAGACCTCGAGGTCGAGGCCGTCCACGGCGACCACATCCTGGTAGGCCTTGCGGAGACCGCGGACCTCGAGCGCCGGCTGTCCGGAGGTCGATTGCATGGAACAATCATAACGCTGCCACTACGTCTCAGTCTTTGCGGCGGCGGGTCCAGGTGTTCCGCAGGGTTTCCCAGGCGCTCTGCCACTCGTCCGGGCGCACCAGCAACACGTAGCCTGCCAGGATGCCGCCCATGTAGACCGCGGTTTGCACCAATGGGGATGGATCAGAAGAAGCTATGAACATGAATGGTTACCTTGCCGTTCCGGCAGTCTGAATTAGTTGGGCGTTGAGGGCCTGAGAGATTCGTTCCCTGGAATCCACCAGGTGGGCCTTGGTATACGGGTCCAGCTCGACTCCGCGTCGGAGCAGCGCTCGGTGCAACTCGGCGCCCAAGCCGGCCAGCGTGGCCCGGGCCAGCGTGCGAGCATCTTCGGGGGTATCGGGAAGCGGGTTCACCATCATCTGGATCAGGCTGTTGAGATAAAGCCGCTGAAGGTCGCGCCGGACCGAGGCGATGTTCCGGGGTGCCGTTATTCCGGGTGTGGCGTATGCCTCGGCCCAGATGGCTCGGGTCAGAGTGGTGAACAGCTCGGGAATCGTGACGGTCGCCTCGCCCTCTATCGCACGAAGCTCCGCGTCACGGATCCGGGACAGCACTACCGGGTCGAGCACCTGTCTCAACAGCGCGGACTGCTGGGCCATGGCCCAGCCGTGTACCGGAAAGTCGATGCGCCCGCTCGCCCCGGGGTTGGAGCCCCAGTGTCTCCAGCGGTCGGGGCCGAGACGACTCAGCAACTCGGGCCGGAAGCGGTAAGCCTGCTCGCCGAAACCCGCATCGGTGAGGAAGGCGAGCGCTTCGCGCTGACGCGCCGCGGGAACGGTGACCAACGCTGGCCGCGCCGATGGATCTCCCCGGTGGTCGCGGGCCGTGGTGGCCCCGCCGAGATACTTCGTGGTGACCAGAATGGCATACCAGCGATCGTTGAGCAGGTCGGTAAACGCGCCTCGCAGGCGCGCGTACCCTTCGCCTGGCGCCACCATCCGGGTATCCAGGGAGTCGAACAAACCGTCGATCAGGGTAACCCGATCGCGCGCCCAATCGAGCGGATCGCTGGTCTGGTCATATCGGGACACTGTCGGATCCAGACCGAGTCCCCCGAAACCCGCGTCCTCGTCCGTCCCATACAGATGGGAGGGCTTGGCTGCCTCTGCCGCCACGGCCCGCAAGGCGTTGATCTCGACGTCCGGCGTCCATACCGGCGGAGCGGCGCCGGAACCCTTGGCACTGGCGGCAGCCAGGTCACGGGAACCGAGGGTCGAGTAACCGTAGCGGATCGCCCAGCGGTCGTACGTTCCGATTGTGGCCGAGTGGTAATCGCCCTGCTCCCGCGGATCGAGCGACAGTGCCGGCGGGCTGTAGTCCATCACCGACACGCCGAGCCCGTGGGCCTGGGTGTATTGCCTATCGCTGAGCTGGGCCTTGGTGACGCCGGCCGAGCCCCGAAAGTTGTGTCTCAGTCCCAGCGTATGCCCCACCTCATGCATGATGAGCGCCTTGAGGGCCTGGCCGATGTACCGCCGCGCCGCGGCCCCACCTTCCGTCCCCGTTCCCGGAGCACCGAGAACCGCCCGTGTCAGGCTGCCCTGGCGCCGCATTCCCTCCGCGAAAGAGCAGAACCGGTTCTCACCCTCGGGGCCCGAGGCGGCAGAGTCCTCGAGAAACGCCGAACGGATAGCGCTTTCCGGCGCCACGTATTCGCCGGACTCTCCCCGCCACGTCTGGATCCAGGCGGCTGAGACCAGAATGTCCGAGTTCAGGATCTCGCCCGTGCGGGGGTCGACATTAGAAGGGCCGACCGCGTAGACGCTGCGGTTGGTTACGGTCCAGCGCACCGTAGAGTAGCGCGCATCCTCAGCACTCCAGAGAGTATCGTCTGGCGCGTCGAGCACCTGGATCGCCTTCCGGAACCCTGCCTCTTCGAAGGCGCGGTTCCATTCCAGGATTCCCGCCCTGACCCACGGCCTCCACTCGGTGGGAACGGTGCGATCGATGTAGTAGACGATCGGCTTGGCCGGCTCGCTCAGCGCCGCCGCGGGGTCCAGCTTCTCCAGCCGCCAACGATTCACATAGCGCACGAAGAAGCTCTCCGCGGTGTCGCGAGAGAAATCCTTGATGGCCGATACGAAATACCCCACCCGCTCGTCGGCGTAGCGGGGCCTCATTGGCGTGGCTGGGAGCTCGAGCAGGGAGTAATGCACCCCCACCGGAATCCAGCGGTAGTCCGAGACGGTCTCCAGTCCCAGGTTCCGATTGGCTTGATAGGTGAGTCGTACCTGGGCTTCGAGATTCCCGGGAAAGAGCCGGATCTGCTCGACGCTCGACCGCTCGCGGTCAAGTGCGATGGCCCCGGTCAGCTTGCGCTGGGCAGCCATGCCCTGGAAGAAGGCACCGAGATCGGCCCAGTCCGACAGGAGGAACGGCGCGACGTCCACCAGGATCTCACCGTTCTCGCGCATGGTGGCAATGGGAAAGGACTGAGCCACCGAATGGCCGAACGAGTATTCCACCGCGCGCGCCATAGGCGTACCCGGCGTCGCGGCGAATCGAGAGTTCACCACCAGCAGTTCGACACGATCGCCGGCGCGATGAAAACGCACCAGATCGGAACGAATGGAGCTGCCCCCATCGAGCCCGAGCTCGCCAACGCCTCGTGAGAGCTGGGTCACCAACAGGTAGTCCCGCTCGAGTTGGCCGGGCGTCAGCGCCAGGTAGGCTTTGTCGCGTTTGAGGTACAGTGTGAAGATGCCGCTACGGACTTCCGCTCCCTTGGTTACGTCGGAGAACGACTTCCAGGGCCCTTCCTTATAGCTGTCGTCCTGGCGGAACACTGCATCGCGCGAAGCGGGAGGGGTCAGGCTCGTATCGGCCGCGGTGGCGGAGCGCGCCGGACTCGGGGAGTCCGGCGACTGCGCGTGGGCGGTGATGGCCCCCCCCCCAGCGAGAAGAACGCCGAGGAACCATCGAGCTGATTGGGACACGGCGACTCCGGGTTACTACAGGCTATTGGCTATTCGCTGTTGGCTACTGGGCTGCTAGCTGCGGGCGAATTACGGGCTGGTTCTGTATCGGTCTGGCCACAGGCCAGTGACTTCTGTTCAGGAAGGGGCAAGTTGGAGGCCGTACGGGGAAGTAGTGCTAACGTGAGGTTTCGAGCAGGGTTGAGTGATAGCTGCCTTTCAAAAAGCAAGCCGCGGGGGCAAAAAGCGGGATACATCCAAACCATTACCTCGCGACGTACTTTGTAGTCAAGAGCATCTCTGGAAGTGCAGACTCTTGCAGGGGTTAGCGGGACGATGACGTGATGAGGGTCACCGCTTTAAAAATCCTCGGTAAATCAGCGCCCGCCGAGCTCTGCGACCCCTTTAGCGCAGGGATGTTGCTGGAATCCGGTTCCGATGGGCATTCGTGTGAGACTCGAAGTTGAGGCGTGTAGGGGTCAGCCCCGGTTCGCGTAGCGTGGTTTTGTGAGTGGAATCCTCGGAATTTTTGCGGGAGGTGCCGTAGGGGTCGATGCCCCTATGGTGCGGGCCATGCTAGCGGGGTTGATGCGCCGCGGCAGCGAATCGGAGGTCCGCCGAGACGGTCTCGATCGAGCGGCGCTGGCCATCACCCGGCATCCGTGGGAACTGGGTGAGGGGTTCAGCGGCCCGGTTTTCGTCGCGGTGGACGGGTCAATCTTCGTTGCAGCCGATGCCAGTCTTTACTACCAGCGCGATCTCCTACGAAAACTTGAGCAGGCGGGAGTAGAGGTTCGCGGCCGCACGCCGAGCCATCTGATTATGGCTGCGTACCGCGCCTGGGGTGAGCGGTGTGCCGAATGGCTGGAAGGAGACTTTGCTTTCATCCTCTGGGATGGAGATCGGCAGCGGGTCATCTGCGCCCGCGACTTCGGGGGAAAGCGGCCACTCTTCTATGCCCAGCTCGGCAGTTCCCTCGCCATCGCTTCTACTGTATCTGCCCTTTTAGGGCACCCGCGGTGCCCTCATGATCTCGATCTCACCGCCATCGGCGCCGACGCGTCTGGTCTCTTCGCCGCGCCATCAGAGACCGCCTATCGGGCCATCTCCCAACTTCCCGCGGGCTGCACTCTCGTAGGCCAGTCAGGCAGCATCAGGATTGCTCCGCACTGGAGAGTGCCCGCCGTCCGAGAGGGGGGGGGACCAGGTTTCCAGGCTGCCGCCGGTGAATTGCGCCACCTCCTCCAGGCCGCAGTCTCCGAACGGCTCGCCCCCGACGGCCCAACCAGCGTCTGGCTGAGTGGCGGGTGGGACTCCACCGCAGTGTTCGGCGCCGGAGAGCGGGTGCTGCAAGAGCGCGGCTCCGATGGGCACCTCCAGGCCATCTCGATCAGCTTCCCTCCCGGAGACGTCGGCCGCGAAGACGAGCTGATTCTTGCCGTTACCCAGCATTGGGGCAGCCCGGTACACTGGCTCGATATCGCGGAGATCCCCCTGCTCGACCATCCCTTGCAGGCAGCCGCCGCTCGGGATCAACCCTTCGCTCACGCGTTCGAACCCGTCAATCGAGCGCTCGCACGGGGTAGCCGCGGGGCCGGTGCCCGGGTTGCCCTCGACGGGGTGGGCGGCGATCAGCTGTTCCAGGTTTCCGATGTGTACCTCGCCGACCTGCTTCGCACCGGCCGCTGGCATGCGCTCGCCCGGGAATATCGTCTCAAGCGGATGAGCGCCGCCGGGTTTCGCAATTTCTTTCGCTGGGCCATTCAGCCGCTGCTGCCCTCTCCCATCCTCCAGGCCGCCGGCGCTCTCCGAGGCGGCCGGCCTCTCCGCGGGCAGCTGGAACGACCGCTGCCTGATTGGATCGATCGTGGGTTTCTGAAGCGGAGCGGACTTGTGGCGCGCGAGCGCCAGCATACGCCGAAGCGAAGGGGCTCAGGCCGCGCCGCCTACGAGACCGAATGGTATCTCTCGCATCCGTACTTTCCCCGGGCCTTTGCCTGCGTCCATGAGTTCGGGCTGGAGCACGGGATCGAGGTGCGCTCCCCGCTCTACGATGGACGGATCGTGGAGTTCGCCGCCGCCCGCCCCCGCTCGGAGCGCTCCGAAGGGGGAGAGACCAAGCGTCTTCTGCGGCGGGCGATGCAGGGGCTCCTGCCGGATCACTTCCTGGCTCCCCGGCCGTTCCGCACCGGCAGCGCGGAGGGATACTTCGGGCGGTCACTTCGGGGGGCGTTTGCTCCGTTCCTGGGTCAGCTGATCGACGGCTCGATGCGCCTGGCGCAGCTGGGCGTGGTGGACCCGTCGACTCTCCGGCGGCGGTGGGACGGGTATGTGCGGCGAGGGGGCGGGGAGCTGGGAGTCAATCTGTTCCTCACCCTTCAGGTCGAAATGTGGCTTCGCGCAGATGGTAGTAACCTCGATTCGGGCCCAGCGGCCGAGTCGCCTCACGGGCAGGCAGCCCGGAACTCGCATGGCGTGCAGGAGGAGTCATGGATGGCGAAGGCAGGCAATACATAAAGCCCACCCTGGAGCGATTCGGGACGTTCAGGGAGCTCACCCAGATCGGCTCCGCGGTTGGGAGCGATATCTCTGCGATGTTTGGCATTCCGGCAGGGTGCAACGAGGGTGATCCGGGCAGTTTCGGCTGCGGCGGCGGCGGCCGGTCCTGACAGGCAGCACATTCATTCTTGGTTGCACCCGCAGACGAATCTCACCGGAGGTAAAAGTATGTTTCGCAAATTAGACACAGGTGATGAGGAGCTGCGGTTCCTGGCTCGCCTGACGAAGGTCGATGGACGAAGGACTTTTCTAACGTGGTCCGGCGTGACGATCGCCGCGGTGGCGGTCGGCTGCAAGGCCGATGAGCGGCTCGAGCCGTCGGGGCGGTTGCCCCGGAGCGGAGCGAACGAGCCGGTGGATCTGGGCGAGGGCGACTTCCTGGTTCTCAACTTTGCCTACGCGCTCGAGCAGCTCGAAGCCGCGTTCTACACCCAGGTCATTGCTTCCCCATACTCGGGGATTACCGACGAAGAATCCACCCTTCTCGATGATGTGCGGAAGCACGAGGTGATACACCGGGACTTTTTCAAGGCCGCCCTCGGCTCGAATGCCATCCCCGAGCTGGAGGTCGATTTCAGTTCCGTCACCTTCAGCGACAGGGCGAGCGTTCTCGGGACGGCGAAAATCTTCGAGGATCTCGGGGTTTCCGCCTACAACGGGGCGGGAAAGTACCTGGAGAATCTGGATTACCTCCTCGTTGCGGGCAAAATCGTGTCGGTGGAGGCCAGACACGCGGCCGCCATCCGCGACCTGCTGAACCCGAAGAGCGCGGACTTTGCGGGCGATGACGTGGTTGACGCTCAGGGGCTGGACGTCGTCAATACCCCGGCGGACGTCTTCGCGGCGGCCGACCCATTCATCACCACCGAAATCGACGGCAGCACGCTGCCGACCACATAGAGGAGCATCGCCATGGACAGGGACAAGAAACTCGTTCTAGACGCGCTCGAGAATCCCGAGGTGCTCGAGCGGGAGGTGTCCCGCCGGGACGCCGTCCGCGGGGCGGGGATGCTCGGCGTGGGGGTGGCGCTCGCCACCATGCCGGTACTGATGGCCGGGTTTGCGCGGCGGGCGTTCGCACAGGGGCCGCTTCCCAACAAGATCATCAATGTTCTGAACTTCGCCCTCGTGCTGGAATATCTCGAATCCGATTTTTACGTCGCAGGCCTCGCCGCCTCCGGGCTGATCCCCTCATCGGACCGCGCGGTGTTCGAGCAAGTCAGCAAGCACGAGACCGCCCACGTCGCCTTTCTGGAAGGCGTGCTCGG
>Ga0136617_10002879_pt1 | contig 15363 bp, 13 predicted proteins | sample AntDrymUQ3222106_2_FD_129672 | JGI IMG/M metagenome (GOLD analysis project Ga0136617, IMG submission 129672) | Polar desert sand microbial communities from Dry Valleys, Antarctica - metaG UQ322 (21.06) | ecosystem: Environmental > Terrestrial > Soil > Desert | place: Antarctica: Dry Valley...
CCAAGCCTGTCGTCCAACGACTCGGTCACGAGAACGGTCTCCGCGTCGATGACGGCGGCGTCGAGCTCTTCGTTCTCGACCGCTCGACGTGCTGCGGCCTCGTCGTCGTACTCCGTGACCTCGGCATCAACACCGAGCCCCTCAGCCTGCTGTTGGATGGCTTCCGGGAGTTGCGGGGGCCCACCGGTGACACCCACCGACACGCTGTTCGTCCCGGACTGGATGAGTACCTGGAAGACAACAGAGCCCATGATCAGCACGATGATGAAGATCGATGAGGCGATGAAGCCCTTGTCCTTGAGCCGGCTCAGGATTTCCCGTCGGGCGATCAGTCCGACGATGTGCGAGTTGGTCATGCGCACATCGTCCGTACGGTCGTAGCTCGAGTCCGCTGTCGGCTCGACGGTGCTCACGCGGCCACCGCCTCCCGGCGTCCAATTGGTCGGCTTGTGGCGCGCTCCGCTCCTCGCTCGCTGGCGCTCGCTGCGATGCTCACGCGGCCACCGCCTCCCGGAAGATCTCCACCAACGTTGGTTGGCGCCACCCGAATTGGGACACCTGACCAGCTGCCATGGCCGCGGTGAGCACGTCCTGGTCTCGATCGGGATCATCGAGCTGCAACAGGACCTCTCCCTCGCGGTCGGAGTCGACCTTCGCGAAGTCCAATCCCCGCGCCCAGCTGCCATCCGAACCGGGAATAACCACTCGTAGCTGCCGTTTGGATTCACGCTCGCGGAGTTGATCCACGGTTCCGGAGGCAACCATCTTGCCACCGGCGAGGATCCCGACCGCATCGCAGAGCCGTTCCACGAGCTCGAGTTGGTGGCTGGAGAACAGCACCGGCACGCCGCGGGACCGACGCTCGGCGAGATTCGCGGCCAACGCGTCCACACCGGTCGGGTCCAGCCCGGAAAATGGTTCATCAAGGATGAGCACATCAGGATTGCTCACCAATGCGGCGGCCAGTTGCACTCGCTGCTGGTTGCCCAATGAGAGCTTCTCGAGCGCATCTCTCTGCCGCTCGCCGAGCCCCATGCTGTCGAGGAGTTCGCCGGCCGATCTCCTGGCCGCTGGTGCATTCATGCCGTGCAGCCGGGCGAAGTACTCCAGTTGTTCGACCACCGGCATCTTCGGGTACAGACCGCGTTCCTCGGGCATGTACCCGATCCGCCGCCGGACCTCCAGGTCGGCCGTGCGCCCCTGCCAACGGACCTCACCTGCATCGGCCAGGGCCAACCCCAGCGCGATGCGCATCGTCGTGGTCTTTCCGGCCCCGTTGGCACCGCAGAACCCGTACATCTGGCCGGGGGCGACGGTGAAAGTCACGCCGTCCAGAACCAGGTTCGTGCCGTACGACTTGCGCAATCCGTCGAATTCCAGCATGTGTCCAGACCCTAGAGGGACGGCATCGGTGCCCCTGGGTCGCGGTCGTCGAAGCGGTACCGCCAGAAGGTGGGCACCGCGAAGGCCACGACCAGCATCGCCAGGACGATGAACAGCCCCCCGCTGACCATCGTCGCGGGGATCGAGAGCGTTGCGGCCATGGCGCCGGCGCGCAGGTCACCCAGCCGTGGACCACCGGCCACCACCACGATGAACACTCCCTGCATGCGGCCGCGCATCACATCCGGCGCGCCCGACTGGAGCATCGAGGTACGCAGTACCGCGCTGACCATGTCCGCCGCACCGGACAGGGCCAGGAAGAACACTGCCCCGACCAGTGACGTGGTGATGCCGAACAGGGCGACCGCGATCCCCCACACCGCGATCGCGACCAGGATGACCGCGCCCTGCCGCTGGACCCGCGCAACCGGGCCGGACAGGACGCCGGCCACGACTGCGCCGATCGACATCGCTGCGAACAACCAGCCCAAGGCGTTCGAGGAATCGGCGAAGGTGGTGTCGGCCAGCTCCGGTAGAACCGCGCGGGGAAAGCCGAAGACCATCGCGATGATGTCCACGACGAAGGTCATCAGCAGCGCCGGTTGCGTACGCAGGAAGTCGAAGCCCTCTCCGACGCTGCGGACGGCTCCCAGCAGGTTGATCCGCCCGCCGCCGCCGTCGGGGAGGAGCGGAGGCAGGCCGAGCAGCAGGGGCACGGCGATCAGCAGGCCAACCGCGTCGACGGCGTAGGTCAGGGACAGGTTGCCCGCGCCGATCAGCAAGCCGGCGAGCAGGGGGGCGCCGATGATGCCGGCCTGGGTCACCGTCATGTTGAGCGCGTTCGCGGCCGGCGTACGCGGGAGGCCGACCAGCGCGGGGATGGTTGCGCTGCGGGTGGGCGCGTTCACTGCGAAACAGGCCGACTGGAAGAACACCAGGATCCAGAGCAGCCACAACGACCCACCACCGGGCAGCAGGGACTGTGCGAAGAGGCCGATCGCGGTCAGTGCTGCACCCGAGGAGGTGATCAGCAGGAGCAGGCGACGGTCGACGGCGTCTGCGATGGCCCCGCCCAGTAGCCCGAAGATGACCAGCGGCGCAAGTGCGACGATCGAGGTCAGCCCGACGATCAGCGACGATCCGGTGAGCAAGTAGGCCTGCACCGGAACGGCAACCAAGGTCATCTGCGTGCCGAGGACCGTGACCACGGTGCCCAGGAACAGCCGCTTGAAAGCCGGGACCTGCAGCGGTGTCGAGTCCACGGCCAGCCGTCGCAGCCAGTTCACCGACGCCCACCGCCCATGAGTGCTGCGACGCTCTGATCCCCGCACGTTATGCGCATAACGTGCACAGACAGGGCCGGTTTCCGGGACGTTATGCGCATAACGTGCGGAAACGGGGCCGGGTTAGCCGGGTCACGGGGCGAGGCGTTCGGTGACCCAGCCATCCTCGGTACGGCGGAAGCGCAGCCTGTCGTGCAACCGATTCTCCCGGCCGGCCCAGAACTCCACGCTAGCCGGCGGGACCCGATAGCCCTGCCACCCGGCCGGACGGGGCACGGTTGCTCCCTCCGGGTAGGCGTGGGACTGCACGGTCCAGTCCGAGTCGAGCTCCGTACGGCTGGGGATGACTTGGGACTGTCGGCTGACCCGGGCCGCGATCCGCGCACCGTAGGGCCGGCTGGCGAAGTAGGCGTCCGACACCGCTTCGGCGACGACCTCCACCGGGCCGCTTACCCGTACCTGTCTATGCATGGCGTGCCACGGGAAGACCAGCGCAGCAACGGGATTGGCTGCAAGATCGTGGCCCTTCGCGGAATCGCTGTTGGTGAAGACCACGATCCCGGACTCGTCGAAGGACTTCATCAGGACCAAGCGGGCGGCAGGTAGCGCATCCGGGCCGACCGTCGCCAGCACCACAGCGTTGGGCTCCGGGATGGCCGCGGCCACTGCGTCGGCGAACCAGCCACGGAACTGCTCGAGCCAGGTTTCGGCCAACTGGTCCTCGGTGAGACCGGTGGTCGGGTACTCGATCCGGAGCCCGCTGGGGTCCAAGCTCGCGTCCTGTCGGCTCACCTACTCATGCTTGCACTCGATGGTGGCCGGCCAGCATGAGGGGAAGAGTGGTACGAACCTCACGTTGCAGGGGGCCCCTGAGTCGGTTGGTGCTCAGAGTCGGGCGCGCCTGCGTGGCGAGCCGCGGGTACGTTAATCACCACTAGGAGCCCGCCGCCATCCCTGCCAGCCGCTCGCTGCATCTGCTCACCGTCATCCGTCCAGCCGCGCACCTGCCACCCAGGGAGACTCCCCCGATGTCTGAGAATTTCGTACCCGGACTGGAAGGCGTCATTGCCTTCGAGACCGACATCGCAGAGCCCGACAAGGACGGGGGCTCCCTTCGCTACCGCGGTGTGGACATCGAGGATCTCGTCGGCCAGGTGACGTTCGGGAACGTGTGGGCGCTGTTGGTCGACGGCAAGTTCGGCCCCGGCCTGCCACCGGCCGAGCCGTTCCCGATCCCGGTGCACACCGGTGACGTCCGGGTGGACGTCCAGGCCGCGCTGGCCATGCTCACCCCGATCTGGGGATACCAGCCCCTGCTGGACATCTCTGATGACGAGGCCCGCGATCAACTGGCCAGGGCCGCGGTCATGGCACTGTCCTATGTCGCGCAGTCCGCCCGTGGCATCGGCACGCCGATGGTCCCGCAGAAGCGGGTCGACGAGTGCCGGACCATCGTCGAGCGGTTCATGACCCGCTGGCGGGGCGAGCCCGACCCTCGGCATACCGCCGCCGTCGATGCCTACTTCACCTCCGCGGCCGAGCACGGAATGAACGCCTCGACCTTCACTGCTCGGGTGATCGCCTCCACCGGGGCCGACGTCGCCGCCGCACTGTCCGGTGCCATCGGGGCGATGTCGGGCCCCCTGCACGGAGGCGCGCCCGCCCGGGTGCTGCACATGCTCGACGACGTGGAGAAGGCCGACGACGCGCAGACCTACATCAAGAACCTGCTCGACCGCAAAGAGCGGCTGATGGGTTTCGGACATCGCGTCTACCGCGCCGAGGACCCGCGGGCCCGTACGCTTCGCAAGGCCGCGAAGGAACTCAGAACTCCACGCTTCGAGGCCGCCTTGGCACTGGAGAACGCCGCGCTGGCCGAGCTTCGCGAACGCCGCCCTGACCGGCCGATCGAGACCAACGTCGAGTACTGGGCAGCCGTCGTCCTGGACTTCGCCGATGTGCCCTCGCACATGTTCACCTCGATGTTCACCTGCGCCCGTACGGCCGGCTGGTGCGCGCACATCCTCGAGCAGAAGAAGACCGGTCGTCTGATCCGTCCGTCGGCTCGCTACGTGGGCCCGGATCCGCGCGCTCCGCAGGATGTCGAGGGCTGGGACTCCATTCCTCATCAGATGCAGTTGTCCGGGAGCTGACCCAGCCTCATGGGCATTGCAATACCGCAGGAACTCCTGCCGGCCGATGGCCGCTTCGGCTGCGGTCCGTCCAAGGTCCGACCCGAGTCCCTGGTCGCGCTGGCCGGCGAGGGGGCAGCCTTGATGGGCACCTCGCATCGGCAGAAACCGGTCAAGTCCTTGGTCGGCCGGGTGCGGGCCGGGCTGCACGAGTTGTTCTCCCTGCCAGAGGGGTACGAGGTCGTCCTGGGTAACGGCGGCACCACCGCTTTCTGGGACGCCGCCGCGTTCGGCCTCATCCGAGAACGCTCAGCGCACGGTACGTACGGGGAGTTCTCGGCCAAGTTCGCCACGGTGACCCAGGATGCACCGTTCCTGGGTGACCCGGTGGTCAGCCGGGCCGAGCCGGGTTCGCTCGTGCTCCCCCCCGCGGTCGAGGGAGTGGATGCCTACGCCTGGGCGCACAACGAGACCTCGACCGGTGTGATGGCCCCCGTCCTACGCCCGCCCGGTGCCGACAAGGACGCGCTCGTGCTGATCGATGCCACCAGTGGCGCCGGCGGCCTGCCGGTCGACATCGCCGAGACCGACGTCTACTACTTCGCCCCGCAGAAGTGCCTCGCCGGTGATGGCGGGCTGTGGATCGCTCTCATGTCACCGCGGGCTCTTGAGCGGATCGCCGAGATCAAGTCGAGCCGGCGCTGGATGCCGGCCTTCCTGGACCTCTCGATCGCGGTGGACAACTCGGCCAAGGACCAGACCTACAACACCCCGGCGGTCGCGACGGTGTTCCTGCTCGCCGACCAGCTCGACTGGCTGATCTCCCTCTCACCCCGGCCAGGGCACGTCCCGGCTTCGCCTGGCTGCTCTGTCTCACCCCGACCAGGGCGCGCCCCGGCTTCGCCTGGCTGCTCTGTCTCACCCCGGCCAGGGCACGTCCCGGCTTCGCGCGGCCGCTCGTCTGGCGGACTGCCGGGCGCGGTCGACCGTACGAAGGACTCGTCCACGCGGCTCTACGACTGGGCCGCGGCCTCGCCGTACGCGAGTTGCTTCGTGACCGACCCGGCCGCCCGTTCCTACGTCGTCGGGACGATCGACTTCGACGACTCGGTGGACGCGACTGCGGTGGCCGCGGCGCTACGCGCGAACGGCATCGTGGACACCGAGCCCTACCGCAAGCTCGGCCGTAACCAGCTGCGCATCGGGATGTTTCCGGCCGTCGACCCCGAGGACGTCAGCGCCCTCACCCGCTGCATCGACCACGTGATCACCCAGCTGCGCTGAGCGCGAAGCGCACGATCGGACCCGCAGGCTTGGCCTGTGTGGGCTGACCTCGGCGTGACTGAACCGTCTGCAGCCGGTGCGACGGTCGTGCAGCTGCACGAGGTTCAGTCGAACGTGCTTCTTCGAGCCCGGATCGGCCAGTCGCGCGTCGCTGCCGGAGAGTCAGGCCCCGCGCGGCTAGCCTGCTTTTCAGGAGTCGTGGGCCTTCTGGATGGCCCGTGCTGGGAGGTAGAGCATGCGCACGCTGCGATTTGTCGAGCTCGCCGAGGACGGCCGGACGGTGATCCTGGCTCCTGACGTGCCGCAGGCCATCGACAACGGGGAACGCTTCACCCTCACCATCGACGAGCGCCTGCGGGCAGCCTCACGCGGCGACGTCAGTCGACTGGGACAGATCGAGATCGACGTCGGCGCCGACCTCCCGCCCCGTGAGATTCAAACCCGGATCCGGGCTGGAGAGAGCGCGGAGCAGGTTGCCGCCGCCTCGGGAATGCGGCTGGAGCGGGTTGAGCGCTACGCCTACCCCGTACTGCAGGAGCGGACCCGGATGGTCGAGCAGGCACGGGCGGCAAACGTCCGCCTGCGCGACAGCCAGCCCACCATGCCGCTGGCCGAGTTCGCCGCAGAGCGCCTGGCGGTCATGGGTGCCACCGACAGCCGTTGGGATGCCTGCCGGTCGGGCAGCAAGTGGGAGATCCGGCTGGGTTGGCGGGCCGGCCACAGGTCCGGTACGACACGGTGGGAGTACGACCTGTCGACGCGCTCGGTCACCCCCCTGGACACCGAGACCAGTGACTTCGCCGAAAGCACCCGGCTCGTTCGGATGGTCGAGGACGCCAATCCCGCCCCGGTCGCGTACACCGAGCCGATCGGGCCGATGTCGGTCCCGCCGATCATTCGCAAGAGCGACGGGCGCGGCTACCGGGGCGCACCGGTTGACGTCCTGCTCGGGGGTGGTGGCGACTGCCTCCCCCCGGCCACCCACGACGATCCCGAGGGCGACGCACGGGCGCACGATCCCCGGGCCCGGATCCCCTCCTGGGAGGACATCGTCTTCGGCGTACGCAGACCCGGCTGATAGCGCCCGAAGCGCGCTCGGATTCTTACGCGAACCGCAGGGAAGCTGACGTCGCAGGGGTCCCCTGAGTCCGATCTGCGCCCTCGGTCAGCCAGGAGCGAAACTCGATCGTCAGGGTCGTAGCCGGCACGTAGCCTCGGATGCACTATGGCCGAAGACCGCGGGGACTCCGCTACCCCCGCGGCCAGTACCAGACCCCGGCTCGCCTCCCTGAGGCGGCTGTGGCCCTACATCCGGCCCTACCGCGGTCTCGTGTTCCTCACCCTCTTCGGGGCGCTGGGTGCCGTCCTGCTCCAGATTGCGATCCCGCTGATCACCCAGGACGTCATCGACGGGCCGATCGCCGATCGGGACAAGGCCGGCCTGATCCCGCTCGGGCTGTTGGCACTGGGATTCGGGATCTCAGAGGCCTTGATGTTCTATCTGCGGCGCTGGGCGATGACCAAGAGCAGCCTCGGCATGGAGCGTGATCTGCGCGATCACATCTATGCCCATCTGCTCCGCCTGCCCGTCGCCTTCCACGATCGATGGTCCTCGGGGCAGCTCCTGAGCCGGGCCACCACCGACGTCTCGACGATCCGGCGATTCGTCGGGTTCGCGGCGATCTTCCTGGTGGTCAACATCGTCAGCTGCTTGGTGATCATGGTGCTGCTGATCGGGATCTATTGGCCGTTGGGCGTTTTCATCGCCGTCTCTGCCGTCCCGCTGATCTATGTCGGCGCACGCTTCGAGCGCCGCTACAACCTCGTCGCGCGGCAGGTCCAGGACCAGCAGGGCGAGGTCGCCACCGACGTCGAGGAATCCGTCCTGGGGATCCGGATCATCAAAGCCTTGGGCCGCCGCGACCTGGTCTTCGGGCGCTTCGATGCCAAGGCCGTCCGCCTGCAGCAACTCGAATTGGGCAAGGTCAAGCTGCTCGCCTTCATCTGGGCGGTGTTCGAGCTTCAGCCGCAGCTGGTGTTGGCCGGCGTACTCGTCGGCGGCTCGTTCGCCGTGGCCGGGGGCGTGATGACGATCGGGACGCTGGTCAGCTTCATCGCCCTGTTCACAGTCATGATCTGGCCGATCCTGTCCATCGGGTGGCTGCTCGCCTCGACGCTGGAGGCGGGGACGGCGGCCGACCGCATCTTCGAGCTGCTCGACACCGAGCCCACGGTGGTCGACGGTCCTGGCGTACGGGAACAGAGCCTGGGTACGGGTCGGATCCGGCTGGAGGGAGTCAGTTTCGGCTACCCGGACGCAGCTCGCCCGGTGCTGCACGACGTCGACCTGGAGATCACCCCAGGCGAGACCATGGCCCTCGTCGGAGCCACCGGATCCGGAAAGACGACCCTGACCGCGCTCATCCCGCGCCTGTACGACGTGACCGCTGGTCGGATCACAATCGACGGGGTCGACATCCGCGATCTGCCACTGAACCAACTGCGCAGCCAGGTGGCGACCGCCTTCGAGGACGCCACGTTGTTCTCGATGAGCGCTCGGGAGAACCTCATCCTCGGCCGCCCGGCGGCAACCGACGAGGAGATCGCCGAGGCGATCGAGGTAGCTCAAGCCGGTTTCGTGCACGACCTGCCATGGGGTCTGGACACTCGCCTCGGCGAGCAGGGGATGAGCCTGAGTGGTGGACAGCGTCAGCGCCTGGCCCTGGCGCGGGCGGTACTCGGACGGCCGACCGTCCTCGTCCTGGACGACCCCCTGTCGGCCCTCGACGTGCACACCGAGTCCCTCGTCGAGGAGGCGCTGCGCCGAGTTCTGGTCGGCACCACGGCATTGGTCGTGGCCCACCGACCGTCGACGGTGCTGCTGGCCGACCGTGTGGCGCTGCTCGACGGCGGGACGATCACCCACATCGGGCGTCACTCCGACCTGCTGGCCACCGTGCCGGCGTACCGCTCGATCCTGTCCGCCGAGAGCGACGAGATCACCGCCCAGGGAGATGAAGGCCGGGATGACGGCGACAACGACGAGCGGGTTGGTGGCGGTCGGCGGATGCAGGACGAGGGGGTCGGACGATGACAACGCTGAACCCGAAACCAAACACGAACCAGAAGCCGCCTTCGGGTCCTAGCGAACGTGACTGGCGGGGCATCGCCACCGAGGAGGTCGACGACCTCCCGTCTCAGGCGGGCGTCTTCCTACGCGCCCGTTCCCGGCGACTGCTGGGAGAACTGGTCCGCCCGCACCGGCGACAGTTGCGCTGGCTGCTGATCGTCATCCTCGTGCAGAACGCGGCGTGGCTGGCCGGACCGTGGCTGGTCGGTCTGGGCATCGACAATGCGCTGCCGGCGTTGTTCGACGACGGCCGAGTTGGCCCGCTGATCGTGATCGGGTCGGCGATGCTGGTTGCTGCCGCGGTCGACGCGATCCTGCGCTACGCCTTTCTGCAGCGCACCGGCCAGATCGGTCAGCAGGTGCTGCTTGCACTGCGCCGCAAGATCTTCAACCACGTGCAGCGCCTGCCGCTGGCCTTCCACGAGCGCTACACCTCTGGCCGGGTCATCTCCCGGCTGACCTCCGACGTCGATGCGCTCAACGAACTGCTCGATGAGGGACTGGACGGACTCCTCACGGCGCTGTTCTCGATCACGACGATCGGGATCGTGCTCATCGTCCTGGATCCCCCGCTGGGTCTGGTCACGATGCTGGCCTTCCCGGTGCTGCTACTGCTGGGCCGGTGGTTCCAGAAGAACTCCGCCCGCGCGTATCGCCGTACACGCGAGACGATCGCCCTGGTCATCGTGCAGTTCGTCGAGTCACTCGGCGGGATCCGGGCGGTGCAGGCTTTTCGGCGGGAGCCACGGGACGAGGAAATCTTCCGCACCGTCAACGAGGACAACCGCCAGGCACAGGACCGCGCGTTCTGGCTGATGTCGATCTTCGTGCCCGGTGTCCAGCTGATCGGCAACCTGGTCACCGTCGGGATCTTGATGTACGGCGCCACCCGGGTCATGGACGGCGACATGAAACTCGGCGTGCTGGCGGCATTCCTGCTTTATGTCCGCCGGTTCTTCGACCCGATGTCGGACGTCGCCATGTTCTACAACTCCTACCAGTCAGCGGTGGCCGCGCTCGAGAAGCTGTCCGGCGTCCTCGAGGAAACCTCCACCGTGCCCCAGCCAGCCGACCCCGAGACGCTGCCCAAGGCGCAGGGCGACGTGCGCTTCGAGTCGGTGTTGTTCGGCTACGCCGAGGCCGTCGTGCTGCCACACCTGGACCTGCACATCCCGCAGGGCCAGACCGTGGCGCTGGTGGGCGCCACCGGCGCGGGAAAGTCGACGCTGGCCCGACTGGCCGGCCGGTTCTACGACCCTCGCGAAGGGACCATCAGTCTCGATGGTGTGGACCTGCGGCGCCTGTCGGACGAGGATCTGCGCCGGTCCGTGGTCATGGTGACCCAGGAGAGCTTCCTGTTCTCCGGCTCGGTGGCCGACAACATCGGCTTCGGCCGTCCCGAGGCCTCCCGCGCCGAGATCCAACATGCGGCACGCGCGATCGGTGCCGATGAGTTCATCCGGGCGCTACCCGAGGGCTATGACACAGACGTACGCAAACGGGGTGGCCGTCTCTCAGCCGGGCAGCGCCAGTTGGTGTCCTTCGCCCGGGCGTTCCTAGCAGATCCGGCTGTCCTGATCCTCGACGAGGCGACCAGCTCCCTCGACGTGCCCAGCGAGCGCTTGGTCCAGCACGCACTCCGCACGATCCTGGCTGACCGGACTGCGATCATCATCGCCCACCGACTGTCCACTGTGGAGATCGCAGACCGGGTCCTCGTGATGGACGCCGGACAGCTGATCGAGGACGGTTCGCCGTACGACCTGCTCGCCGGTTCCGGGCGCTTTGCCGACCTGCACACGGCCTGGCGAGACAGCCTCGCCTGATCCGATCGGGCCGTCTCGCCCGTGAAAGACTGGGCACATGGCAGCGGCTGTGTACATGCCCAAGGACGGGACCCGCATCGCAACGTTCGGCAGCTACGCGGAAGCCCAGCGTGCGGTGGACCATCTGTCTGACAACAAGTTCCCGGTCGAGAACGTGTCGATCATCGGCTCCGACCTCCGAATGGTCGAGCAGATCACCGGTCGACTCACCTGGGCACGTGCGGCCATGGCCGGGGCGGCGAGCGGCGCCTGGTTCGGCCTGTTCGTGGGCCTACTGCTGGGACTATTCGCTCCCGGTGACCGGGAGATCTTGACCCTCGTCCTGTTCGGGCTGCTGTACGGCGCGGTCTTCGGTGTGATCTTCGGACTGATCGGCTACGCCGCCACCCGCGGCAGGCGGGACTTCACCTCTACCAGCCAGGTCGTGGCCAGCACCTACGACGTGATGTGCATGCCCAGCCATGCCCAAGCCGCCCAGGAACTGCTCGCCAAGCTCAGCCTGACCAACCCCAGCTGATCTAGACCCGCTATCTACCGATTCAGGGACGCCCTGAGTCGAATCATTCGACTCAGGGACGCCCTGAGTCACTCAAAGGTGCGGATCAGGGCACCATCCAGCCGAGCACCGGTGTCGCCTGCAACACCAGCCTGTACGCCGTGCCATCTGTCGGTGAGTCAGCGCGGTGTGATCGTGCAAGACCGCCGGCGCGGTGCTATCCGGTTGCTCGAGATCGATCCGAGGGCTGACCCGGTGGATGCGGACTCCGCCGTCGAGATCGCCGACGGCCCGGCTCCCAACAGCGGCCACGCCGTCACCACGTCAGGCGACACCGTGGTGGCAACGGTCGCCGAGGCTGACTTCCCCGGCGAACTGGCGCTCGTCCGCGGTGGCTCCGGTCAGATACCGCGCCGCCTTACTGATGTGAGCTGGCGACTGCGGGAGAAGGCTCCGCCGCGCCCGATCATGGAGCAGGAGATCCTCGGCTCGGAGGGCTATCCCGTCCACGGTTGGGCGGTGCTGCCCGATCCTGAGGTCCACGGCCCGGGCCCGTACCCCGTCCTGCTCAACATCCACGGTGGGCCGCGGTCGTGATGTGCAATCCGCGGGGGTCGGCCGGATACGGGCAAGCACACGGACTCGCGATCAAGGGCGCCATGGGCGGGGTGGGCGCCGACGACATCCTCGCCTTCCTCGACGGTTGCCTGGCCAACCCCGACCTGTCCTTGGACGGCGAGCGGGTCGGGGTGATGGGCGGTTCGTACGGCGGCTATGTGACGGCCTGGCTGACAAGCACCGAGCGCTTCGCGGCGGCGTTCGTCGAGCGCGGCTACCTCGACGCGGAGTCCTTCGTCGGGTCCTCGGACATCGGCTGGTTCTTCCCCGACGAGTACCACGGCCCCAACCGGGCGAGCACCGCGCTGCGTGATCAGACGCCGATGGCTTTCGTGGACAAGGTCACCACGCCGACGCTTGTCATCCACTCCGAGGCGGACTGGCGGACACCGATCGAGCAGGGGCAGCGCTGGTTTACCGCGCTGCGGCGCAACGCAGTGCCCACCGAAATGCTGGTCTTCCCGGGCGAGGGCCATGAGTTGTCGCGGTCGGGTCGGCCGACGCATCGGCGCGACCGGTTCACCCACATCCTGCGCTGGTGGTCCGAGCATCTCTCCGGCACACCGAAGTCAGTGCCGCCGGACTGACCATTCCCGGGCAGGGGCGGATATTCGGTTGACGGGTGGCTCGGGCGGAGACGCGTTTTCGCGTCGTGCCTGCCGTTGATGAACTGAACTCCGCAGCCGCTGACGAAGACCCCGTTCTCGTCGCTGAGCGCGCCCATCTCGCGCGCGCCCTCGAGTCGCTTGGGCTGATGCGGGTCACTGCCGGAACGCTCAGCGATGCCGGCGGCGACGCGTTTGCCAGCGAGATGCTCGGCCGGTCCAAAGCCAACCGGCTCAAGTCATTGGCCGACGGGAAGACGCCGCCGTTCTTCGGCCGTACCGACCGCCTTCGCGACGACGACGACAGCGCGCCCGGCCTGGAGCAGTTCCACATCGGTCGGCCGCATATCCGCGATGACGCCGGCGACCCGGTGGTCATCGACTGGCGGGCGCCGATGTCGCACCCGTTCTATCAAGCCACAGCCGCCCAGCCGCGAGGCGTCGCGCTGCGGCGCCGGTTCGTTTTCGCCGGCGGCGTACTTACCTCGTACGAGACGACGCCCTCATCACGGCGAGCCGGACCGGCGCGGACGTCGACACCGAAGCGCCGCTCGCACATCTGGTCGTGGCGGAGATCGAGCGCCCACGGGCGGGGCCGATGCGCGACATCGTAGCCATGATCGCGCCCGATCAGGACGACATCGTCCGGGCACCGCTGGAGACCTCGCTGTGCATCCAAAGGGTCACCGGGGACCGGGAAGACCGCGGTCGGGCTGCACCGCGCCGCCTACTTGCTCCACACCTATCCCGACCAGCTGCATCGTTCCAGCGTCCTGGTGATCGGGCCGAACGCAGCCTTCCTGCGCTACATCGGCGCCGTGCTGCCGGCCCTCGGCGAACTCGACGTCACCCAGAGCACCGTCGATGAGCTCACTGCCCGGGTTGCCACACGCGCCGAGGACTCTGCGGAACTCGCCCAGCTCAAGGGCGACGAGCGCTGGGCCGACGTACTCCGATGCACGGTGTACGGCGCGATCGACAAACCACAGGACTCGATCCAGATCCCGCTCAGCGGCCGCCGCTACCGGGTGCCGGTCGAGCGGCTACGCCGCTATGTCGATGACGTACGGCGAAGCGGGGTCCCATACGCCATCGGCCGCGAGCGACTGGCGATGACCGTGGCCGAGGACGCCCGCCGGCAGAAGGAGCACATCGGCGGGTCGCCCAACGACGCCGAAACCCGCCGGTGCGCACACAGCAACGAACTCCAGGCCTGGCTGGCCGGAGTTTGGCCTGCCGTTGACGCCCCGTCCACCGTACGACTGCTGCTCACTGATCCCGACGAACTCGCGGCGGTCAGTCGCGGGGTCTGGAACGAGACCGAACAGGCTCTGCTGACCGCCGATGCGCAGTCGAGGAATCAGCGAACCGCGCAATGGAGTGTCGCCGACGCTGTCCTGATCGACGAGGTGGAGGGGTTGTTCCGCCGAACCGAGCTGTTCGGCCACGTCATTCTGGACGAGGCCCAGGATCTGTCGGCGATGCAGCTGCGCGCGATCGCCCGCCGTGCACAGGCCGGTTCGGTTACCGTGCTGGGCGACATCGCGCACGGGACCAGCCCGTGGTCGACGACGGACTGGGCGACCTCACTTGCCTCGCTGGGCAAGTCGGAGGCCGTCGTACGCGTACTGACCCGCGGCTACCGGGTACCCAGGGAGATCCTCGACGTGGCGAACCGGTTGCTGCCCGACCTGGCCCCGCTTCTGTCACCGGCCACCTCGGTACGGCCGGGGCGCGGGTCGGTCTCCGTACACCGGCTCTGCCCGCGATGCGCCAGTCGACAGGCGGACCAGCTGACCCGGCGGTCAGAAGTGCTCGAGTAGGTCCGGAAATCGCGCAAGCCTCAGCACGCCGGCGTCGTAGGGGTCGACGTCGTCGTGTTCGAGGATCCAGGTGTTGTCGTTGGGCAGGAACACCGCGTTCAGCCCGGCTCGGCGGGCCGGGTTGATATCGGACTATCGGTGAGTTTCCGATCATCCAGGTCTCGGACGCGGTCAGCGACTCGTCCCGTACGAGTTGCTGGTAGGTCTCGACGTTCTTCTCGGCCACGATGTGGATGCCGCGCAAGTGGTGCCCGAGGGCGGAGACGTCCAACTTGTTCTGTTGTTCGGTCACCTGGCCCTTGGTGAGCAGCAGCAACTCGTGCCGGGTGCCGAGGTCGGCCAGCGTCGTGGCGACACCCGGCACCAACTCCACCCGATGCTCGATCAGCGCGACGGCCAGCGCGTCGATCTCACGTCGCTCGGCCTCGCTCGCCGGCCGTTCCTGCAGACGGGAGAAACACTCGCCGAGACTACGTAGGAAGACCTGGCTGCCGTACCCGTGGGCGACGGTGTTGGCCGCCTCGATGTCGTTGAACACCGTACGGATCGTTGCTCGGTCCAGGGTGGGGTGGGCCAGCCAGTCCATGAAATCGTCGATCACCCGCTCGAAGAGAACGTTGTTCTCCCACAGCGTGTTGTCGGCATCGAAGACGAGTGTCTGCCCGGTCGCCCGCGTCAAGGTCGCAGTCCCCCTTTCACATCGCGGCGACCCGGCCGGCTCCCGGTCTACCCGAAGAGCATCTTTCCCTGGTCGATCAGCAGGATGACGGAGAAGCCGCCATA
>Ga0136617_10002880_pt1 | contig 15363 bp, 12 predicted proteins | sample AntDrymUQ3222106_2_FD_129672 | JGI IMG/M metagenome (GOLD analysis project Ga0136617, IMG submission 129672) | Polar desert sand microbial communities from Dry Valleys, Antarctica - metaG UQ322 (21.06) | ecosystem: Environmental > Terrestrial > Soil > Desert | place: Antarctica: Dry Valley...
CACTGATGTGGTCGGCGCTATCCGGATGCGCATCCATCAGCCTGCGCGCCGCTCGCATGACGAACTCGAAGTGTGCAATGTCGTAGCGCTCCTCGGGTCCGATCATCAGAAAATCGTTCTGCTTGTCCGACTTCCCATGCAAGCCATAGCCGCCGTAGAACATGAAGATCTTGAACGACGGCACGCCGTAGTCCGTCAGTAACGACTCCATTTCGTCGATGTGACCGGCTTCGATGGGAGCGATGTGGTAGCCGTAATCGACCCAGAAGTTACCCTCTGAAAGGCGCAACACTTCAGGCATGAAATCGCGGTACGGCCCTCCGCGATTGAGGTAGTACTGCCCGGTGCGAAAATAGTTGAGGCTCGAGGTGACGCCGCCCATGGCCGCCGCCTTGCTTTCGCTCACCGCGTCGCGGGCGAGCGGCTGGTAGATGCCGATGTGCATATGGGCATCGACGCACCCCGGAAAGCCAAGCAGGTTCTTGCCGTCGATGACTGCTGCAGCTTCGTGAGGCTCGATCGCGGGCACCAGCCGAACGAACTTGCCATCCTTGATGCCGATGTCGAGCCGTTCTACCGCGGTCTTGTTCGGCCGGACCACGCGGACATTCTTGATAAGGAGGTCGAGCGCTGGAGTCATGGTGCCGCACCCGCCATCAGCGCGTCACCGCCGGCGGCGCGAGCGATGATTTTCGGCGCGAGGATTTGCGGCATCGAAGTGTAGGCGTCACGCGCGCGTGCAGTCCGCCCGCGAAGCCTTAGAGGGCGGCATGGGCGATGCAACCTATCATTCATTATACTTATCGCTCGGCGCGAAACGCCGGAGCAACAGCCGGCCCGCAGGGCCAGCCGCCTGACCATCCTCGAACGCAGCAACATTCAACGGACAGGAGCCCTCATGAATCGTCAACGCCGAGACGTATTGAAAGCCGCCGTGGCCACCGCACTTGCCGCCGGAGTGCCGGCCTGGGCCCAGGACCGGTCGCCGCTGAAGTTCGGTCTGGCGATGCCGCTGACCGGATCGCAATCCGCGTTTGGCAAGGACCAGGTCACGGCGGCGCAGTGGGGCGTCGAAAGCGTCAACGCCAAGGGTGGAATCCAGGGGCGGAAGCTGGAGATGATCGTGCTCGATACGCAGGCCGATGCCCAGGTCGGCATCAATGCAGTGAATCGCCTGATCAGCGTCGAAAAAGTGCCGGTGTTCATCACCGCCTGGAGTGCGGTGGTGAAGGCCGTGGCGCCCATCGCCAATCGCGAGAAAGTGCTCGAGCTTTCGGTGGGGGCCAACTCGCCCGATATCGCCAAACTCGGCGACTACGTGTTCACGACTTTTCCGCTTGCCGACGTGGACGTCACGGCCGTGGCGCGCTACGCGAATCAGACCCTCGGCAAGAAGACCGCGGCCGTTCTCTACATCAACAACGACACCGGCGTCGAGGCGGCGAAGGTCTACCGGGACGCGTTCGAAAAAGCCGGCGGCAAGGTCGTCGCGTACGAGGCGTATGACCCCAAGGCCACCGACTACTCCGGCATGCTCTTGAAGGTGCGCGCCGCCAATCCGGAGATGGTTCACATTCACGGCCTCATCACCGACTTGCCGCAAGTGATCGCGCAGATGCGCCAGCTGGGCCTGACGCAGCGGGTCTCCAGTTACTCCGCGGGCTACAACCCGAACATCATCAAACAGCTGGGACCGGCAGCCGAGGGCCTGATCGTAACCTCGCTCGCGCCGGGAGAAAAAGACAGCCCGGAACTCAGCGCTTATATCGAACGGTGGAAGAAACAGGAAGGCCGCGTCCCCAACGGCTTGCCGTATACCCAATATCTGCACGACGGGCCGATCATGGTCGCGCACATGTTCGATTGGGTGCTCAAGAACAATCTGCCGATCAACGGCGAAAACATGCGCCGGGCGATGCTCACGATCAAGCGCTTCGAGCTGCCGCTGTCCGGCCCGGTGGAGGTCAGCGAGACGCATCAGGTGGTGAAACCCGTGTACCTGTTGACCGTCGAGAAAGGCCAGTTCGTGCCGCTCGCGACGGTGAACTAGCAGCAACGCACCCATTCGCTTCGCAACGCGGGCTTTTAGAACCCGCGTTGCATGTTCATGTTTGATGCCGTCGTTCTCGCCCAGATCCTGTGGACGGGCCTCGCCACCTCGAGCTACATGGTGCTGTTCACCATCGCATTCGCGCTGGTACTCAAGGTGGTCAAGCTGTGGAACTTCGCCCAGGCCGGATTGATGGCGATCGCCTTCTACGCGATGTTCGCGGCGGTCAATCAATTCCAGTGGCCGACCGTGGTGGCGGTGGCTTTCGGTCTTCTCGTGACGCTCGCCGCTTCGCTCGCATTCGAGATCTACGGCTTGCGTACGTTGCGCGCTCGCCGCACGTCGAGCCTGATGTTTTTTATCTTCACGCTGGTCTGCTCCGAGTTCGCGGCCTACGCCCTCACCTTCATCTTCGGCACCGAGCCCGCCCCGCTGTTCGCGCAAATCGTGTCGCCGGTGCGCATCCTGGCCGGCATTGCGGTGTCCGACTGGGACCTGTTGGCGGTGGCGGTGACGCTGGTGCTGACGATTGGGCTCGCCTTGTATTTGCGGCTCGCCCGCGAAGGGCAGTTCATGGTCGCGGTGGCCGACAACGCCGACCTCGCCGAGCTCTATGGCATTAACGCCAAGCGCGCCTTCGGGGCGGCTTTTGCCATCGCCAGTGTCTTCATCTGCGCCGGCATGTATCTCTATGGCGCGCGCACGGCCGTGATTCCGACGACGTCGTTGCAACTCATGCTCTTCGCGGTGATCGCAACGCTGCTCGGGGGCATGGGCAACGTCTTCGGCGCTGCGTTTGCGGCCGTCGCGCTATCCCTCGTCCAGAGCTACAGCGTGTTGGTGATTCCGTCGCGCTGGCAAGGGCTCATCGTGTACGCCTTCCTGTTCATCACGATTCTGTTCTTCCCGCGGGGCGTCAATACCAGCGGCTGGGCGACGCGGCTGCGAGTACGCCGGGCGCCGGCGAGTTGAGTAGGGTGCATGGACTATCTCTACTCCATCCTGATCCTGGTCGGCATCTATGTCGTCCTTGCGTCCAGTTTCAACCTGATCATCGGCAACGCGGGATTGGTCTCGATTGCCCATCCGATCTTCTTCGCGTTGGGCGCGTACACCGCGGGACTTACTGCGATCCATTTCGGCCTGCATGCGATCGTCGCGACCCTTGCCGGCGCAGTTGTCGCGGCGCTGTTTTCGCTGATGATGTCGTTGCCGAGCCTCCGGGTGAGCGGCGACTATTTGATGATCACCTCGATCGGCTTTCAGCTCGGGCTCCTGCAAGTGATCAAGAACGTCGAGTTCACCGGTAGTCAGGGCGGCCTCTCCAACATTCCCACGCCGGTGACCGGGCCCTATCGCGGGCTGGTCTATTCGGTCGTTTCGCTTGCAATCGCGGCCGCGGTGGTCTGGATGATCCGCTGGATCGTGCGCGGGCCCTATGGCCGCGCAATCACCGCCATGCGCGACGACGAGCTCGCCTTCCTGGCATTGGGACGCGATGCCATGCGGATCAAGATCGTGATCTTCGCGGTCGGCTGCGGACTGGCCGGAATCGCGGGCGGCTTGTACGCGTTCTATTATCAGTACGTCAGTCCCGAACAGTTCGAGATCCTCGCCTCGGCGGCGATGCTCACCATGGTCGTGGTCGGAGGTATGGGATCCACGCTGGGTCCGGTCGTCGGCGCGGTGCTGCTGATTGCGCTGCCGCAAGCCATCACTTTCCTGGAGCTGCCGCCTGGCATCATGGCACCACTGCAGGGGATGCTTTTCACGCTGCTGGTCATCGTGTTCATGTTCATTCGCCCGCAAGGACTTATTTCGCCGGAAGGACCGACGCCGCTGCCAGGTCACCGTCACGGCAATCGCAGCGGTCCCCGTTGAACGCGGTGCTCACGCTGGATGGACTCTGCAAAAGCTTCGGCGGCATCGTCGTTGCGGATCACATCACGCTCGAGCTCGAACGCGGCCAGATTTTGGGACTGATCGGCCCGAACGGGGCCGGCAAGACTTCTCTTTTCAATCTGATCTCGGGGGTCGTGCCGCCTGATGCGGGTGACATACGCCTGAACGGGGTCAGCATCCTCGCGCGGCCGCCCTACCAGCGTGCGCGTATGGGCATTGCGCGGACGTGGCAGCAAATGCGCCTCTTCCGCACCATGACCGTGCTGGAGAACATGGTGGTGGCGCCGCGCGAATATGCGGCCGAATCGATACTGAACCTGGTATTCAAACCCGGCGCGGTGCGACGCGCCGACGAGATTGCCTGCGAGCAGGCGATGCGCATCCTGGAGCGCATGCATCTCTCCCAATGCGCCGACTCGCTGGTGACGGACATTCCCTTCGGCCAGCAGAAGCTCGTGGGTCTCGCGCGGGCGCTGATGAACGACGGCCCGTGCCTGCTGCTCGACGAGCCGATGGCAGGCGTGGAAGGACAAGCCTACGACACCATGAAAGCAGTGGTCCGGCAGGAAGCCGCGGCCGGGCGTGCGGTGTGCGTGGTCGAGCACAACATTTCGTTCATCAAGGATCTGTGCACGAGCGCGGTATTCATGTCGTTCGGCGCTATTCTCGAGCAGGGCAGCGTTGCCGATCTGCTCGCGAGCAAGTCGCTCGCCGAGCTCTACTTCGGACCCTAAAGCGTGCTGCGCTTCGAAAACGTGGGCGCTTCCTACGGCAGCTTCCCGGCACTGCGCGATATCTCGTTCGAAGTGCAGGACGGAGAGCGCGTCGGCATTTTTGGTCATAACGGTGCGGGCAAGACCACCTTGCTGCGCTGTGGCATCGGCGATTTCGCGGGCATAACTGGCCGAGTCACCTACAAGAATGCGGCGATCGTGCAGGGCGAGGTGCACCAGAACGCGCGCCGCGGCATGGGCTTCGTCCCGCAAGGCCACAACGTGTTCCGCGAGCTCGTCGTCGAGCAGAATCTCAAGATCGCCGGCCTGCGGCACGACCCGGCGTATGTCAGCGAGGTCTACCGCCTGTTTCCCATCCTGCGCGACCGGCATACTCAGCTCGCGGGGTCGCTGTCGGGCGGCCAGCAGCAGATGCTCGCGCTCGGCATGGCGTTGATGACCCGGCCCTCGATCCTGCTGCTGGACGAGCCCAGCACTGGCCTTGCACCCATTGTCATCAAGAGCGTGCTTGGCAGCCTGCGCGACATCAATGAAGCGAGCGGCACGACGATCGTCCTGGTGGAGCAGGCCGTGCAGACGACGTTGCGCGAAATCAGTCGCGCGATCGTCTTGAAGACCGGCCGCCTGATCTTCGATGGACCCAGTGCGGAGCTCGCGGCCCAGGCAAACCTATGGGAATGGTTCTGACGTTTTCTTAGAAGTGCGCAAGAGCCGAGATGAAATGGGACATGGAAATCGACGTTCTGGCAGTGGGCGCCGGCGCCTGCGGGTTGGCCGCGGCGATTGCCGCGCATGATGAGGGAATGACGGTCGCCGTCAGCGAAAAACTCGAGCGGCCCGGCGGCAATACCGCGTTGTCGACCGGCTCCGTGCCGGGCGCACGCTCCCGGTTTCAGCGTGCGGCGGGTATTTCGGACTCGCCGGAACATATGCTCGAAGACTATGTGCGCACCGCCGGCGCGCATGATATTCCGGAAGTAATGAAGCGGCTCGTCGACATCTCGGCGCCGCTATGCGAATGGTTGGTCGACCGCGTCGAAGCCCGCATGGATGTCATCGCCGACTACTGCCACGTTGGCCATTCGGTTCCGCGCTTGCACGCGCCGCATTCGCGCCGTGGCAAAGACCTGTTCGACGACTTGTTGCGAGCTACGGAAAAGCGCGGCATACCTGTCGTACTCGGCAATCCGGTCCGGGAGTTGATCACCGACGACCGGGGCGCCGTGGCCGGTATCGTTGCCGGCGGCGACCGGGCTTCGACCTCGCGAATTCGGGTCAAGAAGCTTGTGCTCGCCTGCAACGGCTTCGCTGCAAACCGCGAATTGGTGCGCAAACATTGTCCGGAGATAGCCGACGCGCAATACTTCGGCGCCCTCGGCTCCACCGGCGAGGCCGTACTTTGGGGTTCCAGGATCGGTGCGGCGTTGGCAAACATGGGCGCGTACCAAGGCTATGCCGCGGTTGCGTATCCCCACGGACAACTGCTGTCCTGGACCACGATCGAAAAAGGCGGAATCCTCGTGAACCAACGCGGTCAGCGCTTTGGTGACGAGATGCTTGGGTATTCGGGATACGCGCGGGACGTGCTGGCGCAACGCGACAACGTGTATGCCATCTTCGACCACAGGATCTCCTATGTTGCCGCGGGCGAAGAGGAGTTCCGTGAATTGATCGACTATGGCGGCGTCAAATCGGCAGCCACCGTCGAGGCTCTTGCGGCGCTCTCCAGTTTACCGGTGGGCGCACTTGCCGCGACCATCGAAGAATACGGTGCCGCCTCGCGGCGTGAGCAGCCGGATCGCTTTGGCCGAAGCGCATTCGGGCTCGCGCCACTTACGCCGCCCTATTGGACCTGTCAGGTCGTGCCCGGCCTCTTTCATACGCAGGGCGGCTTGAAGATCGACGGTGATGCGCGGGTGCTTTCGGTGGAGGGCACGCCGATTCCCAATTTGTACGCCGGCGGCGGTGCGGCCGCCGGCATCAGCGGACGTATCGGTGGGTTCGGTTATCTCTCCGGCAACGGCCTTCTTTCCGCGCTAGGCCTCGGCTGGCTCGCTGGCCGCGCCGCGGCGAACGAGGTCAAGGCCGGACAGTATTGACTGGCCTTTCGAGCGTGACAACACCGGGTCACGTGTTATTCAAATCCGTCATGCGCCAGCGCAAGCGGCTCGGTGATGATCGTGCGCGGGGCCCGCAATTCGGGCGAGCCGTTCCATCATCTCGGCTACCGGGCTAGCGCCGCTTTCGACGCCCGTGATTGATGGGATCCCTTCGCGAGCCGGCGGCGAAGCACATAATTCAGGATACCGCCGTGCCAGTAATACTGCACTTCAAGATTGGTATCGAGGCGGGCGAGCAGCGGTACGGTTTCCGGGGCGCCGCCAGACCTCGCGATCGTGCACAGCACTTGCTGCCTGGGCGAGCGCGCCGCCTCGAGTCCCGTGACGTCGATCATTTCACTGCCGTCAAGACCTAGGGATTTGCGTGTCACTCCATTCAGAAATTCGAGTGGCAGTACGCCCATGCCGAGGAGGTTCGAACGGTGAATCCGCTCGAACGACTCGGCGATCACCGCGCGCGCGCCCAACAGCCACGTGCCCTTGGCAGCCCAATCTCTCGATGAGCCGGCACCGTACTCGCGACCTGCGATGATCACGAGTGGGACGCTATCGCGCCGATAGAGCTCGGCCGCCTTCGGGATCGACATCTGTTCCCCATCGGGATAATGCTTCGTCCAGCTCCCCTCCATGCCCGGCGTCATCTCGTTGCGCAGTCGTATATTGCCGAACGTGCCGCGAATCATCACGTCGTGGTTGAGTCGCCGTGCCGCATAGTTGACGAAATCCTTCGGTTCGATGCCAAGCGAGGTCAGATACTCCGCCGCGGGTGTGCCGGCAGAGATCGTGCCGATGGGCGAGATGTGGTCGGTGGTCAACATGTCGCCGAACATCCCCAGCACGCGTGCGCGCCGAATATCTTCGACACGGGCCGGCTCGGAAGTTACGCCCTCGAAAAAAGGCGGAGGACGGATAAACGTGCTGCCGTCGTCCCAGCGGTGTTCCTTGTCGCCGCTGACGCGCATCTTCCGCCATTCGGCAGGCCCTTCCAGCACGGTCGCATAGCGGTCGCGGTAGCGCTCTGGCGTGATCACACTGTCGATCAGCTGCCGTACCTCGGCGGGATCCGGCCAGATCTCGTGCAGATAAACCGGCTTGCCGTCCCGATCGATACCGAGTGAATCGCGAGTGAGGTCGGTGAGGATCGTGCCCACAAGCGCATAAGCAACCACCAGCGGCGGGGAGGCAAGGAAGTTGGCGCGGGCGCTCGGGTGAATCCGTCCCTCGAAGTTCCGGTTGCCGGAGAGCACGGCGACGGCAACGACATCGTTGGATTGAATCGCATCGGCGATCGGGGGCGAAATCGGACCCGAGTTGCCCATGCAGGTCGTGCATCCGAACCCGACCACATGAAAGCCGAGCGCATCGAGCGACTGCTGCAGGCCGCTTGCCGCCAGATAGTCTGCGACCACACGCGAGCCCGGTGCGAGCGATGTCTTAACCCAGGGCTTAGACGTTAGACCGCGCCTTTCCGCATTGCGCGCGAGCAGTCCGGCGCCGATCATGACCGCCGGGTTGGACGTGTTGGTGCAGCTCGTGATCGCCGCGATGATCACATCGCCATCTTGCACTGGCGTGTCGCTGCCCCTTTCCTTGACGGGCGGACTCTTTGGTGGAAAGGCATCCGAGAACGCGGCAGGCGCTCCGGCAAGAGGTACGCGCTCGTGCGGACGCCGCGGCCCGGAAACACTCGGCTCTACGGCCGCAAGATCGATCTCGATGATCTCGGTGTAGTCCGCGTCGGGCGCTGCCGCATCGCGCCATAATCCTTGCGCCTTGGCGTACGCTTCGACGAGTTCCACCTGCTGGGGCTCGCGGCCCGTCAGGCGCAGGAAGCGCAAGGTCTCGTCGTCGATCGCGAAAAAGCCCATCGTCGCGCCGGATTCGGGGCTCATGTTGGCGACTGTCGCGCGATCTGGCAGCGACAATTCCTCGATGCCCGAGCCGAAAAACTCGACGAACTTTCCCGCCAGCTTGTATCGGCGCAGGATCTGAGTGATCGACAGGACAAGATCCATCGCCGTGACACCCGGTGCCAGTTTCCCTCTCAGCCGGCATCCAACGACGGCGGGAACCAGCATCGAGACCGGCTCGCCGAGCGCCGCTGCGCCGCCTTCCAGCCCGCCCACGCCCCAGCCCACGACGCCGAGGCTGTTGATCATCGGGGTGTGGCTGTCCATTCCGACGAGCGAATCCGGAAATGCGAGCACGCGGCCGTTTGCCTTTCGCGTCCAGACGACCCGCGCCAGGTATTCGAGATTGATCTGGTGGCATATGCCCGAGCCAGGCGGGAAGACCCGCAGATTATCGAATGCCTGCGACGCCCAACGCAGAAACGCGTAGCGTTCCTTGTTGCGCTCGATCTCAATAGCGACGTTGCGTACGGCAGCATCCGGGGTGGCGTTCACATCGACCATCACCGAGTGATCGACGATGAAGTCGATCGGGATCGTCGGATTGACGCTTTGCGCGTCGCCTCCAAGCTTCACCATCGCGTCGCGCATCGCCGCAAGATCGCCGAAGAGCGGCACACCGGAGGACTCTGGAACGATCATCCGGGTCGGCAGAAAGGCAATCTCCTCGCTCGAGCTGCGGGTCTTGAGCCACCGCACCACAGCGTCGATATCGCTGCCGTCCGAGCGTCCCTCGGCGTGCTGGCGCAGCAGATTCTCGAGCACGACTTTGAGCGAAAATGGCAAGCGCGAGATACCTGCAAGACCGAGCCGTTCTGCTTCGGGCAGACTGTAGTAGTCATAGCTCGTTGCGCCGACCTGCAGCGATTTGAGCGTTTGCTTAGCGTCGATTGGCATGCCTCTCCGTGTACGCTCAAGCTCACATCGTCGATGATCTCGGTGTCGATGGAAACCTCAACTTCACCTGACTTAAACAATACGGAACCGAGTATTATTTGTCAAATAAATTATACTTCTCACTGTCATTTTTTTACGACATACTAGTTGCGATGTCCAGGATTGCGACGAGCGACGAATGATGCGATGAATGTGGGCGACAATCGCGTCCCCGTCTTCTTGCTGACTGGCTTTTTGGGAAGCGGCAAGACGACGCTCCTCAATGCGTTGCTGAAGGCCCCTGCCTTCGCCAATACCGCCGTCATCGTGAACGAGTTCGGCGAGATCGGCCTCGATCATTTTCTGATCGAGCGAAGTCAGGATAACGTCGTGCTGCTCGAGGCCGGGTGTTTGTGCTGCACCATTGCCGATTCGCTGCACGAAACCCTCGCTGATCTCCACTTTCGCAAAAAACGCGGTGAGGTTCCAGCGTTCACGCGGGCGATTGTCGAGACGACCGGCCTCGCGGATCCCGCCCCGATCCTCAATACCCTGCTTGGCAATCGCCTGGTGACCGATCAATACCGATTGGCAGCTGCGATTGTCACCGTCGACGCTCAGCATGCGATGTCGGAGCTCGCCGCGCATCCGGAAGTGGCCAAGCAGATCGCGGTGGCGGATCGCCTTGTGGTCACCAAGCTCGATCTCGTCCCTTTCCCTGCGGAATTGATGGCGCGTTTGAGTCAGTTGAACCCGTGGGCGCCCATGATTGAATCGCGTGCGGCGGGCGCTCCGCTGGAGGCGTTCGCGCCGACCGACCGTCACCGGCTGACAATCGAGCCGGCGGCCGATAGCGACCATGCTCATGAGCCCTCGCACGATGTGAATCGGCACGACGCGCACATCCGAGCCCATTGCTTTACCTTCGAGGACCCCGCCTCGTGGGCCGGTCTTGCGGCGTGGTGGCGACTCGTCAGCGAGACCTACGGAGACCGGCTGCTGCGCTGCAAAGGCGTCTTGCGCATTCACGACACGAACGAAATCGTATTCATTCAAGGCGTGCAACGCGTCTTCCACAGGCCCGAAAGGCTTACCGACTGGCCGGACTCGGACCACCGGTCGCGCCTCGTGTGCATCACCCGCGATGTCGACGAATCGGAGTTGCGATTGACCTTGGACGCACTGCAACTGCCTCCGGGGTCCGACCCCAATATCCCGCTTTCCTAACTGACACTCAGGAAAAATCTGCAATGAGCCAGGATTTTGTATTGCGCGGCGGCACGGTCGTTCGGCCCGAACACGGCATGGAAGAGCTCGACCTGCTGGTGCGGGATGGCCGCATCGCGGGACTGCTGCGTCCGGGCGAACCCGTGACCGAAGGACTGCCCGAGCAATCGGCCCACGGTCTGCACGTATTTCCGGGACTGATCGACGCTCACGTGCACTTTGGATTCGGTGAAAAGATCACCGAGTACGACACCGAGACCGCGTATGCGGCCCAAGGCGGCATCACCACGATCCTCGGCTACTTTCTCAACAACGAGGCCTACAGCGGTGTCTACCAGCGGGAGCAAGAATATGCCAAGGCGCGCTGTCGCGTCGATTACGGCTTCCATTTCTCGACCGCGAGCGAACTGCACATTCGCGAGCTGGAAAGCTACGTCAAGGAGTACGGCGTCACGTCATTCAAGTACTTCATGAACTTCAAGGGTGAAGAGGGACGCTACCTTGGGCTTGACGGGACCGACGATGGCTACTTTTACGATCTGCTGCGCGAATCCGTGCGCATCGGCAAGGTCACGATCGTATGCCACACCGAAAACATCGAGATCGTGAATCGCGTGCGCAGGCGCGTGCAAGCGGAGAGCGGCGATACGTTGAAGGATTGGGCCAAGGCGAAGCCGGCATTTACCGAAGCCGAAAATTGCGTGCGCGCCATGTACTTTGCCGAGCACCTTGGGGCACGCGTTTACATTCCTCATCTTTCGAGCCGTCTTGCGCTGGACGAGGTGCGCAAGTGGCGCCAGCGCTACGACCAGGTGTTCGTCGAGACCTGTCCCCACTATTTGACGCACACTGAAGATTCGGATATCGGTCCGATCGGCAAGGCGAACCCACCATTCAAGTCCAGGGATGATCGCAACGCGCTGTGGCAGGGTCTGGCGGACGGGACGATCAATGTCGTAGCGTCCGACCATTCGGCGCGTAGAAGGGCGACCAAAGAAAAGAACATGTGGGTCGCGGCACAGGGATTCCCGGGCATAGCGACCATCCTGCCGGTGCTGCTTTCCGAGGGATACCACAAGAGACGCCTGTCCCTCGAGCGCATTGCGGCAGTGCTGGGCTCGGGTCCGGCGGATATCTTCCACCTAGCACCGACCAAAGGCCGTATCGCGGTCGGCAGCGATGCCGATTTGACTCTGGTCGATGTCGACCGGGAGCGCGTGGTGCACCCGGCCGAGCTTGGCTCGTATGCCGATTACAGCCTTTACGAGGGGTGGACCTTGAAGGGTTGGCCGGTGCGCACGATCGTGCGCGGGGTGACGGTGATGAACGAAGGCAGGCTCGTCGGCGCACCCGGTTATGGGAAGTACTTGCGGCGCTGGCTGCAACCGGCGAAAAGCTGATCCCGCTCACGACCGCCCTTGTTTGATGGTCCGCGGCTCCTGAAACAGCTCAATCATCAGATCGCGCATCCATCGAATCGCTGGATCCTGACCGAAGCGTGGATGCCAGGAAAGCGAGACATCGAAGCTGGGGATCTTGACCGGCAAGCGGTGTACGCGCGCCTGTCCCAGCGTCTCGAACGCCTTGGCTAACCGGCTTGGAACGGTGACGATGCGGTCGGTGCTGGCGACGATCATCGGGACTGGCAGAAAGTGGGGCACCCGCAACGAAACCCCACGTTTGATTCCCCGGCGCTCGAGCGTTCGCTCGATGATCTTGTGACCGGACCCCATCGCCTCGATGAAGATGTGAGACCCAGCGAGAAAGTCCTTCAGAGTCAAGGCACCGTCCCGGGCGAGCGGATGCGAACGCCGTATCATGTACACATAGTGCTCGCGAAATAGCGGTTCCCGCTCGAGGCCTTTCGAGAGTGTCGATAGATAGCCGGCAGCGAAATCGATCTCTCCCGACTCGAGCTGCGCGGCGACTTCGTCGGAGGGCAACTGCGCCGTCTGCACCTTGACCGTTGCTCCGCTCTCATCGAGTCGCTTCACCAGGGCAGGCAGGAATACCATCTCCCCGATGTCGGACATGTAGAACCGGAAAGCCCGTTGCGATTTCTGCGGATCGAAGCCTTTGTGGTCTTCGGTTGAAGCACGCACGAGGCTTAGCGCCTGCCTGAAAGGCTTCGCGAGTTCGAGTGCCCGTGGCGTCGGCAGCATTCCGCTACGCGTGTTAACGAACAGCGGATCATCGAAATGACGCCGTAGACGGCCAAGGGCGTTGCTCATCGCAGATTGCGTAAGACCGTTGTGCGCGGCAGCGGCCGTCACATTCTGGTGCAGGAGCATGGCCTCGAATACGAGCAGAAGGTTCAGGTCGAGCATGAGACGAAGGTATTTAGATGCTAAATGGAAGGTGACTCGATGATGAGCGTGACAAATAGTATCAACTTGCAAACCGTAATGTAGTACACGACACCGGGTCGCCTATCCTTCGGACCAACAAGTTCCACGGATCACGCGGAAGGATTCACCTGCGGCGGGCCGTTTTCGGGTGTTCCGCTTTCTTTCAACGTCACACAATCGCCCAGGCTATCTATTGATAGCATAAATGGAGAGATGACTATGTATGTTGTTGACAAATACAGGCGAAGCACTTATCGTGTCCCGCAGGAGTCAGCGCGCGCCGGATGGCGGGGACGTCATTGGACCGGTCGAGGGACGGCGTCCACACAGCACTACTAATTCACTGGAGCACTCATGCGGCCTTGGGATGGAATCATCACCGCAGATGAGCAGCGCGCTTACAGCGCAGCGGGCTTTGGGCGTCCGTCGGGGTTCGGCAAGCGGCCCGGTCTACTGATCATCGATGTTCAGTACCGTACCGTGGGAACTAACCCATTGCCGTTTTTTGAGTCGATCAAGGAATTCTCGACCAGTTGCGGCGACGTGGGTTGGAATGCCGTCAGGAACATCCAGCCGTTGCTCGCCGAGTTTCGTCGCAACGGCTGGCCCGTGCTCTACCCGCACGTTGCTCCGAAGGTAAGCACGGAAGGCGGCCGCCTGGCGGAAAAGGTACCCGCGATCATGGACATTCCTGCCAACGGTTACGAATTCGTGCGGGAAATCGCGCCCGTCAAGGGCGACGTGCTGTTGCCGAAAAAGCATCCCAGCGCGTTCTTCGGCACCGCCCTCGTCAGTCATCTCATCGATCTCGGGGTTGATACGCTGGTCGTGACTGGCTGCACGACCAGCGGCTGCGTGCGGGGAACGGTGGTCGACGGCTTCGCGTACAACTTCAAGGTCGCGGTTCCCGAGGAGTGCGTCTACGACCGCAGCGCGACCTCCCACGCGGTCAATCTTTTCGACATGGCATCGAAGTACGCCGACGTGGCACCCGTCGGTGAAGTTATGGAGCGACTCCGAGCGATCACGGCGGCAGCGTGACCAAAATCGCGGAACCCGTCGCGTGACCAATATGCCCAGTCCAGGAATCCTACAGCGACAACAAGTATTGCGCGAGGTCGGACTTTTCCTGCGCAGTCAAGCCAAGGGCCTTGACGCCGTTGTAGTGCTCGATCACTTCCGGCAACGTCGCGAAGCGCCCGTCGTGGTAGAACCCGCCCTTCTGATGCGTCCATAATCCCTTCAACGGCGCAGTGCGATAGCGCTCATCCGGCGACCGCTTCGCCTGGAAATCGTCGATGCCGATTTCGGCAGCGGTATGCATGTTCCAGCCCGGCTCCGTGAACAACGGCGGAACGTGGCAAGTCGAGCACTGCGCCTTGCCGGCGAAGACTGCTAGCCCTCGCCTCGCGGCATTGACGTCGAAGCTGCCTGAAGGTGGCCTGGGCGCCGGAATCGCAAGCTGGTAGAAGTGCAGCGCCGAAAGCTTCGACGTGATCAGGTCCGGCGTATTGCGGACGTGGCCAAAGCCGTTCGCCGCGGCGATCGGAAACTTCGCGGCATTATCGAGACGCGGATCGAAGAACGTGCCCTTGCCCTGCATCTCGAGGTTGGCAACGAACCCATTCCAGTGCGTCACCGAGCCCCAGCCGGTCCACGTGTGCAAGTTGACGCCTGCGAGGCCGAACGCCGGCGGAATGAGCGTCGCCGAAGAGCGGCCCGTATTCGGATTGACCGTCTTGCCGTCGAGGAGCAATTCCGCATCGAACTTGCCGGGTCCCCAACCACGCAGCACCTGGCGGACGGCATCAGGCGTTACGCCCAGTAGCTTCGAGAACGGCGTCAGGTAGAAGCAGATGGACCTGCTGCGTCACCATGTGCTGTTGGTCGTGATGCCGGTTTTTTTCCTGAGCACGGGTTTGCGAACCAATTGGAGCGTGGGTGGCGAGGCGGTGTTCATCGCCGCGGCCGTGTTGCTCTTCGCGTCGGTAGGGGGCAAATTGCTCGGCGTTCAGGTCGCGGGGAAGGTTCTCAAATGGCAGCCAGGCGAGGCTTCGATCATCGGTTGGCTGCTGCAGACGAAGGCACTGATCATGATCATCTTCGCCAATATCCTCATGGACAAGGGCGTCATCACCAGTGAGACGTTCACGGCACTGCTGCTGATGGCCGTTGCGAGCACCATGCTTACGGTGC
>Ga0136617_10002882_pt1 | contig 15353 bp, 16 predicted proteins | sample AntDrymUQ3222106_2_FD_129672 | JGI IMG/M metagenome (GOLD analysis project Ga0136617, IMG submission 129672) | Polar desert sand microbial communities from Dry Valleys, Antarctica - metaG UQ322 (21.06) | ecosystem: Environmental > Terrestrial > Soil > Desert | place: Antarctica: Dry Valley...
GAGCGAGCCATCATTGCGGCGCGTTTCGCTCAGTGGTGCGCCATCGGGTCTGCCCTGGCGATCCGGTTGCACGGACCGATGGTGCATCAATGAGCGAGCGCGACCATCTCGATCCGTCGAGCGAGGAGTTCTTCGAGTCCCTCTACCGGGCCGATCCCGACCCGTGGAACTTCGCCGGCGACCCCTACGAACGCGAACGGTTCGCCGCCACCCTCGAGGCCGTCGGGCCGGGTCCGTTCCGGCGGGTTCTGGAACCAGGCTGCTCGACCGGCGAGATCACGTGTCTGCTGGCCGGCCGCAGCGAAGCCGTCGTGGCCATGGACATCGCCCCGTCGGCGGTGGCCAGGGCGCGGACGCGTTGCCAGGGACTGGTTCACGTCGAGATCCGTCACACCGGCCTGCCGGCGGCTATCGAGGGCACGTTCGACCTGGTGGTGTTCAGCGAAATCGGCTATTACTTCCAGGCCGGTCCGCTGGCCGACGTCGTCGACGCGCTGGTCGAACGCCTCGACATCGGCGGCCGGTTCGTGTCGGTGCACTGGACGGGGACGTCGGCCGACCACGTTCTGACGGGTGAAGAGGTTCAGCGCATCGTGGCCGCCCGGCCCGGTCTGGCGGCCCGATCGCACGGCGGCCAGCCGGGTTTCGACATCGCCACGTTCGAACGGACGGCGCCGTGACGGTGGCCGAGACGTTCGGAGCATTGGTCGCGTCCGGCGCACTCGACCTGGAGCTGCCGGCCGGAGGGGCGACTGGCGACCGGCTACGGCGCCTGTTCGACATCGGCCGCGACGATGTCGCCGTGGCCCGCCTCGCCGAGGCTCACGCCGACGCGCTGGCCATCCTCGACGAAGCCGGGCGAGCCGCGCACCCAGGCGCCGCCTACGGCGTGTGGGCCGCCGACGATCCGCACGCCCACCTCCAACTCGTCGGCAGCCAGGGGTCGCCCCTCCGGCTCCGGGGCACCAAGGCGTTCGGCACTGGTCTGGGCCTGGTGGACCGGGCCCTGGTGACGGTGCGGAGCGACCCCGGCGTGGTGCTGGTCGATGTCGACGTGCGCCGGTCGGGAACGGTCACCCACGATGTGAGTGGGTGGATCACCAACGCCTTCGCCACGACGAACACCGGCACCGTCCGGTTCGACGACCATCGCGTCGAGCCGGATCAGATCGTCGGCGAACCGGACTGGTACCTCGACCGGGTCGGCTTCTGGCACGGGGCGTGCGGTCCGGCCGCCTGCTGGGCGGGTGGCGCCGCCGGGCTGGTCGACTGGGTCGAGTCAGCGGCTCGCGCCAGCTCGGCGAACCCGCATCGGGACGCCCACGTCGGCGCCCTGGTCACATTGCGGTGGCGCATGACGGCCGAACTCGTCATCGCCGGGGCCGAGGCCGACGCAGCACCGCACGACCGGCCGGCCGCCATGATCCGGGCGCTGATGCTGCGCCACGACATCGAGCGGGCCGCCACCGAGATCCTCGACCGCACCGGCCGGGCGTACGGACCGCGACCACTGGCGTTCGACGGCGAGATCAGTCGCCGGATGGCCGAGGTGCAGCTGTACATCCGCCAGGACCACGCCGAACGCGACCTCGAAGCGCTCGGCCGGGCGGTACGGGTCGAGCGGGGTCTGTGAGCCCTGCGTCAGGTTTCGGTACGTACCGCTCACAGTTCGCGGTCCCTGCCCCGTCATGCCTATCGGCGTGCGTCCTGAACGTCGCCGGGACACACCGGCCGACGGCCCGTCACGAACCCGCGGCATGTTGCGCGTCCGTCGCCCAGTTGGCGGGCACCGCGAGGTGGTCGGTGACCGAGCAGTCGGCGCCGAAGACCACAAAGCGGTCGAAACCGCGCAGGAACCAGCGGTCGTGGGTGACGGCCAGCACGGTGCCGCTGAATTCGGCCAGACCGGCCTCCAACGCCTCGGCCGACACCAGGTCGAGGTTGTCGGTCGGTTCGTCGAGCAGCAGCAAGGTGGCCCCGGAGCGCTCCAGCAGCAGGATCTGGAAACGGGCCTGTTGCCCGCCCGACATCGTCTCGAAGGGCTGGTCGGCGCAGCCGTCAATCTCGTAGCGACGCAACATCGACATCGCCGGCCCGCGCACCACGTCGTGGTCGTGGAGGATCTCCAACAGGGTGCGGCCGGTCCATTCCGGATGCTCGTGGGTCTGGTGGAACAGTCCCGTCACCACGCCCGATCCGAGGCGCAACGCGCCGCGGTGGGCGACCGACTCATCGCCGCCGACCAGACGCAAGAAGTGGCTCTTGCCCGCGCCGTTGCCGCCCAGCACGGCCACCCGATCGCCGAAGTCGATCTCCAGGTCGAACGGGTCGGTGAGTCCGTCCAGTTCCAACCCGGCGGTCACCAGCGCCCGCTTGCCGGTGCGCGCACCTCCGAGGCGCATGTTGATGCGCTGTTCGCGCACTTCGAGGGGCCGTTGCGCGCGTTCGACGAACAGGCGGAGCCGGCTCTCGGCGGCCTTCAGCTTGGGGGCGAAGATCTCCGACATCTTGGCCCGCCGACGCATCTCGGCCACCAGCGCTTCCAGATGCTTGCGTTCGTTGTCGTACGCGGTCCGGTCACGGGCGACCTGGTCGAGGTGGTTGCGTCGGGCCGCGGCGTAGCCGGCGAAGCTGCCCCCGTGGGTCCAGGTGCCCTCGGCCTCGACGGTGACGATCTTCGTCGCGGTCGCGGCGAGCAGTTGGCGGTCGTGGCTGACGTAGAGGATGGTCTGGCGGGCGTTGGTCAGCTCGCGTTCGAGCCAGCGCTTGGCCTCGACATCGAGGAAGTTGTCGGGCTCGTCGAGCACGAGGATGTCGGCGTCGCCGCGCAGCAGCACCTCCAGGGCCAGCCGCTTCTGTTCGCCGCCCGACAGCGTGCGCAGCGGACGTTGAGACACGTCGTCGAGGGACTTGCCGATGGCCCGGGTCACGCATTCGTCCCAGTGCACCTCGACTGCATATCCGCCGGCATCCCCCCACGACGCGAGCGCATTGGCGTAGCCCATCGGATCGGTGACGGCGTCGGATTCGGCGCGTCGCAAACGGTCGGCGGCGGCGCGGATCGACGCCGGGGCGAGGGAGACGATCAGGTCGCGCACCGTCTGGCCGGGTTGAGCGCCGACGCCGACGAACTGGCGCATGACCCCGACGCGGCCGTTGACGGTCAGCGTCCCGCTGGTCACGGCCAGGTCGCCGACGACAAGCGAAAGCAACGTCGACTTGCCGACCCCGTTGGCGCCGACCAGGGCCGCCCGTTCCCCGTCGCGCACGACGAAGCTGACGTCGCGCAGCAACTCGTCGCCGCCGGGCAGGCGCCAGCCCACATGACTCAGGGCTACCACGGACAAGTTCGCCCCCTCGCTGCGTCACGGTCGCTCGGGCCTGCTCCGCAGGCTCCACAGTCCCGACCAAGCGGCCGCACTGCTGGGTCGCCTCGCCGAGCGGTTCGGCTCCTTGCCGTGATCGATCCCACGACGGCGAGACGCTAGGCGTCCGGCCAAGCGCGGGCGTCAGGGTTTCTTGACGCCGTCACGGTCGGCCGCGTCGGCCGCGCCGGAGGCGGTCGCCGCATCGAGCATCCTGACGACGGTCGTTGGCGCAACCACCCGGAAGGCGTCGGCCAGGATCCCTTCGATCTCGGTCCAGTCGACGTCCACATCGAGGCGCACGCCGAGCCATCCCCTCGTGCCCACGTAGGGAGGCCGGAAGAACCGCTCGGCCTCCAGGCCAACCAGGTCGGCCTGCACGCCGGCCGGCGCCGCGCACCAGATGGCCAGGCGCCCGTCGCTGTGGTGGTCGTCCACGAACATGGCGATCTGGCGCTTGTCTCGCACGAACCACGACGGGGCCCCGTGGCTCAGCCGCTCGTTGACCTCGGGCAACGCCAGACAGATGGCACGCACCCGCGTGAGGGCGGCGGCGGTGGCTCGGGCCGGTAGCACCATGGGGCCAATGGTGCACCACTTCCCAAACAAGAGCCAGCCGCAGGACGCGACGGGCCCGGCCGGGCACCGAACCGGGGAGGGCGCGGATCCGAATTGCCACGTACGTGGCGGGTGAGATGGTGCCAGGATGCGCCGGTGACGCCATACCTGGAGACACCACGTCTCCTGCTGCGGGAGTTCACCACCGACGACGCCGACCTCGTGGTCCAACTCGACAGCGACCCCGACGTCATGCACTTCGTCACCGGTGGTGAGCCGACGTTGCGCGGCGAGGTGGTGGCCGAGGTGCTGCCGGCATGGCTCGACTACTACGCGCAAGGGTCGGGTCACGGCTTCTGGGCCGCCATCGAGCGGGCCACCGGCGACTTCCTCGGTTGGTTTCACCTGCGCCCCGGAGCCGGGCATCCGCCCGGCGAGCCCGAGCTCGGCTATCGCCTTCGGCGCACCGCCTGGGGTCAGGGCTACGCCGTCGAAGGTTCGCAGGCCCTCATCGACAAGGCCTTCACCGAGTTGGGTGCGGCACGGGTGCTGGCCGAGACGATGGTGGTCCACACCGCGTCGCGACGGGTGATGGAGAAGTGCGGCATGCGGGTATCGCGGACGTTCCACCAGGACTGGGCCCACCCCATCCCCGGTGACGAACACGGCGACGTCGAGTACGCGATCACGCTCGACGAGTGGCGGGCTGCCGCCGACGGCGGGGGTGCGGAGCCGGCCGGTAGGCGACGGGAGCCCCGAACGCCCGATCAGGCGAGCTCGCGGCCGAGTCGCTCGGCGTCGGCGATCACGTCACGGAGCGGGCGGCCCAGGGCCACCGCGGCCGCCAAGGCGTCATCGTGTTCCACCTTCACCCGTCCCGCGGCCAGTTTCACGGCGATCGCCTGACCGTCGACGTCGACCGACGACTCCACCCGGGTCTGGGGCCATCGTCGTAGGGAGGCGGCCCGCACGCCGAGGCTGCCGGTCTCGGCCAGCAGCACCCCGCCGACTCGTTCGGTGAGCGCCGGATCGCAGACCGCCGACACCATGTGGGCCGGCCGGCCCTTCTTCATCACGATGGGCGTCACCCAGGCGTCGTGGGCACCGGCGGCCAGCAACTGAGTGATGGTGTGGGCCAGCACCTCGCCGGTGATGTCGTCGACGTTGACGTCGAGTTGCACGGCCGGCCGGCCGGCGCTGGCCAATCGGGCCTCGCCGTCGTCGGCCCGCCCGACGATCACCTGCACGACGTTGGGCCGCCCGCGCGGGTCGGCCGTACCGGCGCCGTAGCCGACGGCCTCCACCCTCATCGCCGGCAGGGCGCCGAACGATTCGGCCAGGGCGGCCAGCACGGCCACGCCGGTCGGGGTGGCCAACTCCATCGGCGTGTCGATACCGATGGTGGGCATCGCCCGTCGGGCGAACAGTCGGGCCACGGCCGGCGCCGGGTTGGGCAGCGTGCCGTGGGCCGCCGTCACCGTCCCGTGCCCGGTGGCTACCGGGCCGGCCACGACGCGATCGATGCCCAGCGAGTGCAAGGCCGCGGCGATGCCGACCACGTCGACGATGGCGTCCACCGAGCCGACCTCGTGGAACTCCACGTCGTCGGGATCTACGCCGTGGATGGCGCCCTCGGTTTCAGCGAGCATCCGGAACACGGCCTGGGCCCGCCGCCGCACGGGCTCGGCCAGCTCGGCGGCGGTCAGCAGAGCGTTGACCTCCCGGGCCGGCCGGTGGCCGTGGCCGTGGCCGCCGGCCGGTTGGTGGCCGCCGGCCTCGTCGTGGTTGTAGTCAAGGTTGTGGTTGACCACTACGTTGGCCAACGTGGCCGCGATGCCGGCGCGCTGCACGCGTTCGAACATCAGAGCGTACCCATCGACCCCGACGGCGGCGATGGCGGCGGCCACCTCGTCGCGGTTGGCCCCGGCGTCGACCAGCGCGCCGAGCAGCATGTCACCGGCCACGCCGGCCGCGCACTGCACGTACGCCACCCGACTCATGTAGAAACCTTGGCTCGGTGCGCGACAGCCACGACGCTCGGCTCGATGGTGCACCACTGAGCGAAGCGCGCGGTGATGATGATTCGCTCGCTTCGCTCGCTCATCGGTGCAACTGATCCGCGGTCACCGAACGGGCGACCCGTGCCGAGCAGCCGTCGGCCGCCACCGGTCGGTGTCACGGCAACATCCGGGCGATCGCGCAGGCGGCCCCGAACCCGTTGTCGATGCCCACCACGGTGACGCCGCTGGCGCACGAGGCGTGCATGGCCAGCAGCGCGGTGACGCCTTCCAGCGACGATCCGTAGCCGACGCTGGTGGGCACGGCGACGACCGGGGCGGCGGTCAAGCCGCCGATCACGCTGGCCAGGGCCCCTTCCATGCCGGCGATCACCACCACGGCGTCAGCCGCGGTGACGGTGTCCACCGCTGCTAACAGGCGATGCAGCCCGGCCACCCCGACGTCGTCGAGGCGACCCGGCGCGAACCCGTACGCGTGCAGGGTCAGCGAGCACTCCTCGGCCACCGTCGCGTCGGCGGTCCCGGCCGTGACCACCAGCACGCCGGCGCCGCGGGTCGGCGGGGCCGGTCGGTAGAGCAAGCAGCCGGCGCGACTCATTCCCGGCCCGACCCCGGCCTCGACGGCCTTGATCTGGTCGGCGTTCACCCTCGTCACCAAGACCGGGCCGGTACCGTGCTCGAGCAGTTCGGCGACGATGCGGGCGCACTGTTCGGGCGACTTGCCCGGCCCGAACACCGCCTCGGGCTGGCCTTGACGCAGCGCCCGGTGATGGTCGACCAAGGCCCCGCCCACATCGGCGAACGGCAGCCGGCGCAACACGGCAATGGCGTCGTCGGCCGATCGGCGACCGGCGGTCACGTCGTCCAGCAGCGCCCTGAGCGTCGACTCGTCCACGCCGCCATGCTGCCACGCCCGGCCGCCAACCAGACCCCCGACGGCTCGTGGCCGGTACGGAGGTGGGCCATCTCGATTGCGCGTGGACGACGCGGTTCCCGTTGGGTGCTTCATGGTTGTCCCGCCGGGCGCCGGTTCGTCGACTGCCGCCAGCGAACGGACACCGGCCGGCGCGCTTGGGCGTCATATCCTGCGGGCTCATGGTGTCCACAACCAGCGGGGCCACGGGGTCCGGGCCCCCGTTCGCCGGCCGGGTCGGCTTCTTCGGGCCCTTCGGCACGTTCACCGAACAAGCCGTGCGCAGCCAGGCCGACCTCGGCGCCACCGACCTGGTTGATTATCCGACCGTCCCCGACGTCCTCGACGGGGTGGCCAGCGGCGAGGTGGACTGCGGCGTGGTGCCCATCGAGAACTCCATCGAGGGCGTCGTCAACTTCACCCAGGATGCGTTGGTGTTCGACTACGACCTGCTGATCACCAGGGAGATCGTGCTCGACATCGAGCACTGTTTGGTCGGCGCCCCTGGGCTCACCATGGAACACGTCAAGGCGGTGGTGTCGATACCGGTGGCCACCGCCCAGTGCCATCGCTTCCTGCGCGAGCAGCTACGGGCAGCCGAGGTGCGCCCGGCCAGCTCTACCGCCGGGGCGGCTCGCCTGGTGGCCGATGGGCCTGCCGGCGAGCATGGCGCCGCCCCCGAACCGGGGTTGGCCGCCATTGCGCCCCGGGTCGCCGCGCAGCGCTACGGCCTCGACGTGATCGCCTCCGACATCGCCGATCATGCCGGCAATCAGACCCGCTTCGTGGTGGTCGCCCGCGAGGGTGTGCCCCGGCGAACCGGACACGACCGCACCGGCATGGTGGTGTTCCAGCGGGCCGATGTGCCCGGCAGCCTGGTGTCGATCCTCCAGGAGTTCGCGGCCCGCCGCATCAACCTGTCCAACCTGCTCAGCCGGCCGACCAAGGACGGCGGGTTGGGCGACAACTGCTTCGTCATCTACGCCGATGCCCACATTGGCGACGAGTTGCTGGCCGACGCCATGCGGGCGCTGCACCTCAAGCAGGGCCGGGTGAAGTTCCTGGGGTCCTATCCCATCGCCGGCGAGTCACCCGACCAGGGCGAGGAGCATCACGACGCCAGGTGGGGCGCGGCCCAGGACTGGGTAGCCGGCCTGCAGGCGATGATCCAGCGCTGACGGGCACTTGCGAAACCGCGCGGTCGCCGTCTGGCCGGGCTTCGTACCATGGCGCCATGGCCGTGGCACTCAACCACACGATCGTGCATGTGTCGGACCGCCGGGGCGCCGCCGTCTGGGTCAGCGAGATGTTGGGACTGGAGCCGCCCAGGGAGTTCGGACCCTTCTTCGGCGTCGACCTGGCCAACGGTGTGCAGCTCGATTTCGCCGATGGCGATCCCGCCCGCGGTGCTCCCCGGGCACTTCGCGTTCCTGATCAGCGAGGACGAGTTCGACGAGATTTACGGACGGATTGTCGAACGGGGCGTGGCCCATTGGGCCGACCCGGCCGCTTCACGTCCGGGGGAGATCAACCACAACGACGGTGGCCGTGGCGTGTACTTCGCGGGTCCCGACGGCCACTTCCTCGAGGTCATCACTCGTCCCTACGGCGGCTGACCGTCACGGCGCGAAGAATTGAGGGGCACCAGCAGCACGAAACGGTACTGCCAGGCGCCCGTTCTTCGTGGCCGCCGGCGAACCCATCGCGGCGACCGTCGAGTTTCCGCTTCCCGGCACCACCGACGTGGCGTCGCCCACGTCGCACCGTCGCCACCCGGGTCGTCGTCGGCGCGTTGCGGCGTGACCGCGTGGCGGATCAGGCCGCCGCAGGCTGGACGACGGAGACTTCACGGAACGCATCGGCGCTACGGGCCGATGGTTTCGTGCAGCGACCGGCCGAAGTGGTGGTCGAAGGACCGGTAGCGCCGGCGCAACTCGTCCACCGGCCAGTCCGCTGGCGTCAGCGCCTGGGGGAGCATTGGCTCCCGGCGGAGAAACCGCACCACGACGGCGGCCAGCGTCATCGCCGTCGGGAGCACCACGTTGGGTGCCCCGCGTACTTCGGTTGTCGCCTCGTCCAGCGCGGCCAGAAGGGTGTGGCTGCGCCGGGCGATGGCGGGGAGATCCCACAGTCGCGCGACCAGGGCGGAGTGGTCCTCACCGGCGAGCGGCCCGCGCACTGTGGCCACGCCTCGCTCCACGTGGGGCCCCGGCAGGTTGGCTGGACGAAGCCACGTGTCCGGGCGTAGCTCGCCGAGACGCGCGTTGACCATGGCGGTGCGGAACTGACGACGTTCGGCGATCGATCGACGGGGCGCAGTGACGGCGACGATCCACCAGTCGCCGTCCCAGGCGTCGTCAGGTGGACGCCGGCCGATGTCCTGGGCGGCCTTGCGTTCGAGCAGACGTCCGCGCAGCTCGTATACCCCGTCGTGGTTGACCAGGTCGCCGGCCGCCGTCAGACGCGACAGGGCGGTGCGCACGGTGCCGGGGGCCAGATCGAACACGCCGGCGAGGCGGATGAGGGAGCTGGTGCGAAGGCGGGGCTCGGGGAGCCCCAGCAGTACCGACAGCACCAACGACCGGGCCGTCAACGGCCGCACGTCGTCGCTCAGCCGCCGTGGCACCGCCGGGCCCCCTGCCGCCCGGGTCCGGGTGGTGGTCGGCTGGCGGTCCGGCACGGTGGTGAGCGTAGCGGTCCCGTTACATCAGTTGATCGCGACGATCACCGGTTGTACGATGAGGCCTCGTGACGACGACTGCGCCCGACATGGTCTCGGCTGGCGGGCGGTCCCCGTCGATGGTGCCCGCCGCGGACCTGTTGGCCGATGTCTTGCCCACCGACCGTCTCAACGCCCGCGGGCTGGTGGTGCGCCCGTGGCGCGACGAGCTGCGTCGCATCCCTACCGGGCGCAACGCGGTGACCGTGGCGGGCGCGGTGGTGCAGACCTACGGGGTGGTCGGAGCGGCCGCCGTGTTCAACACGTGGTGGTCCTGGGTCGCCGCGTTCGTCTGGATGGGTCGTGGCCACGTCGTGTTGAACATCCTCGCCCACGAGGCGGCCCACCGGCTGCTGTTTCCCCATCGCCTGGTCAACGACACCGTCGGCCGTTGGCTCCTCGGCCATCCCACCCTCCAACCCTTCGGCGTGTACCGCCGCTCCCACTTCGCCCATCATCGCGACGAGTTGGGGCCTCACGAGCCGGACCTCAGCCTGTACGGCGGCTATCCGGTCACCCGCCAGTCGTGGCACCGCAAGCTGCGCCGCGACGCCAACGGTCAGAGCGCGTACAAGCTGCTGAAGGCACTGGCGCTGGCGGCCCGCAAGGGCGTCCCCGACGCCCTGCAGATCATCGGCACCCAGGCCGTCCTGTTCGGCGTATCGATCGCCGTCCACCGGCCGCTCGCCTACGTGGTGTGGATCGGTTCGTGGGCGACGCTGTGGCGGGTGTCCAATCGCCTGCGGGCCATCGCCGAACACGGCGGCATGGAGCGTTCGGACGATCGCCGGCGCACCACTCACGTCATCCGTCAGACCCCGATCGCCCGCCTGTGCATGGTGCCCTACAACACTGGGTGGCACCTCGCTCACCACGTCGACATGGGTGTTCCGTGGCGCAACCTGCCCCGCTTCCACGCCGAACTGGTGGAGTCGGGCTGGGTCACCCCCGGCCTTCAATACGCCAGCTACCGGGCGTTCTGGCGAGCCTGTTCGGCCGGCCCGACGGCCACGGTGACACCCCCGGCGTAGGGTTCTTGGCACCGACATCTCCTGAGCGCCCCGCCCGCCCCGTGCGGGTGACCACACCTGGAGATCTCATGACTGCCCTCACCATCGACGCCGCCAACCTGGTCTTGCTCGTCGGCGAACTGTCTGGGCCGCCCCGCCACCGCCAGCTGCCGTCGGGGGACGAGCTGGTCGAGTTCGACGTCACCACCCGTGGCCACTCCGGCACGGCGTCGGTTCCCGTTGCCTGGTTCGGACCGGACGGCGCCGACGCCCCACTGGCGGCTGGACAGCCAGTGGTCGTCGCCGGCCACGTTCGTCGCCGCTTCTTCCGGGCCGGTGGCGCCACCCAGAGCCGCACCGAGGTAGTCGCCGAGCGGGTGCTCGTCGCCGCCCGGCCGGCGTCGGTCACCCGCCTCCGCCAACAGCTCGTCAAGGCGCTGGCGGGCGGCTCGTCATCGTGACACCACCGCCGGCCGTCGCCGTCGTGGCCCTTGTGGTGCTCGTCAGCGTCGTGGGGCTTGCGAGGCTGGTCAGCGTCGCGCACCTGGTGACTCTCGTCAGCCTGGTCAGCGGACCTGGAAACCGCGGCGGCCGTCGGGGGCCTGCATCGTTACGTCGACGCCCGCAACGTCGGCCGCCGGTGGGCCGCTTCGACACCAGGCCACCCAGCGGGCCACGGCTGGCTCGGCGCCTTCCGCCTCAGCCTCCACCGTGCCGTCGGACTGGTTGCGCACCCAGCCGGAAAGCCCGAGGACATCGGCCTGTCGTCGGCACGATTCGCGGAACCATACGCCTTGCACCAGCCCGCGCACCACCACGTTGGCGCGAACGGACTCGCTCGGGCGGTCGTGACCTTCGCCGCTACTCGTCAATGCGCCGATCCGGTTCACCCTGCCCACTCGCCCCACCCCTCACCGACTCGGTCACCGCCGCAGCCACCGTCGAGGCCAGGTCGGGGTGGAACACGCTCGGGATGATGTAGTTGGCGTGGCGCTCGTCGTCGGTCACCACGTTGGCCAGCGCTTCGGCGGCGGCGAGGAGCGCCGACTGGGGGATGGTGCGGCTCTGGGCGTCGAGCAGGCCACGGAACACACCGGGGAAGGCCAGCACGTTGTTGATCTGGTTCGGGAAGTCGCTGCGGCCGGTGGCGACGACCCGGGCGTGCCGGCGGGCCTGCTGGGGGTCGATCTCGGGGTCCGGGTTGGCCAGCGCGAACACGATCGAGTCGGGGGCCATGGCCGCCACGTCGGCCTCCGTCACCACATCTGGTGCCGAAACACCGATGAACACGTCGGCGCCATGCAAAGCCGCGCCGATACGGCCGGTGAGCGGTCCCGGGTTGGTCATCGCAGCCAGTGCCCGCAAGGAATCGTCCAGGCCGGGGCGTCCGGGATGGACCAGCCCCTCCACGTCGCCGATCACGATGTCGCGCGCTCCGGCGGCCGTCAGCAGCTTGAGGATCGCCGTCCCGGCGGCTCCGGCGCCGGACATGACGATGCGCACGCCGTCCAGCGGTTTGCCGACCACCCGCAGGGCGTTCGTCAAGGCGGCCAGCACCACGATGGCCGTGCCGTGCTGGTCGTCGTGGAACACGGGAATGTCGAGGATCTCGCGCAGGCGAGCCTCGATCTCGAAGCATTTGGGGGCGGCAATGTCCTCCAGGTTGATGCCCCCGAAACCGGGGGCGAGCACCTCGACCGTGCGTACGATCTCGTCGCTGTCCTGGGTGGCCAGGCAAATCGGCCAGGCGTCGATGCCGGCAAAGCGTTTGAACAGAGCGGCCTTGCCTTCCATCACCGGCAGGGCGGCCGCCGGTCCGATGTTGCCCAATCCGAGCACGGCCGAGCCGTCGGTGACCACTGCCACCGTGTTGCGCTTGATGGTCAGCCGGCGCACGTCGTCGGGGTTGTTCACGATGGCTCGGCACACCCGGGCCACACCAGGGGTGTAGGCCATCGAGAGGTCGTCACGCGTGCGCAGCGGCACCTTGGACCGCACCTCGATCTTGCCTCCGAGGTGCAGCAGGAACGTGCGGTCCGAAACCTTGCCAACAGTGACGCCGGCGACGGCGCCCAGGGCGGCGGTGATCTGGTCGGCATGATCGGCGTCCGGTGCGGCACAGGTGAGATCCACCTGCATGCGGTCGCCGCGCGCCGCGGTGACGTCGAACGCCGTCACCATCCCACCGGCCGACTCCACCGCCGTCGTGAGCTGGCTGGCCGGCAGCCCATCGGCGGGGACGTCGAGTCGCACCGTGATCGAATACGACGCGTTGGGGATCAGACCCATTGGTGCCGCATTGGTCCGTGCGACGGGTTCACGACCGCTGACTCGATGGCGCACCACCGAGCAAAGCGCACCGTGTCGATGATTCGCTTGGTTCGCTCACCCATTCACCGAACCATAAACCGACACCGATCCGGCGCCCGGTTCGACGACACCCGCCGGGATCCGCCGGCAACGACCACGCGGCGCGTATCCCGATCGGGCTGGTCACTCGGCCAGGTCGACCTCGTCGGGGTCGATCACGCCGTTGCCGTCGTCGTCACTGCCCACGTTCTGGGGATCGAGTGCGGTCCAGGTCGCCTCGCCCACGATGCCGTCCACCGTCATGCCGCCCTCTTCCTGGAACGCTCGCACCGCGTAGAGGGTCTCGTCGCCGAACAAGCCGTCGACGCCGATCTGAAACCCCTCGATCTGCAGGGTCTGTTGCAGCACAGCCACGGCCGGACCGGTGTCGCAGCGCTCGAGCGGGTAGTCGGAGTTCTCGGTGAACTCACACGTCGGACCGGTGGTGGTTGGCCCCGATCCGTCGGTCGAGTCCCCCGTCGATCCGGACGGGGGACTCGACCCGGCCGGGCCGGACGGGTCGGTCGAGTCATCCGCAGCCGCGGCGTCACTGGTGTCACCGGCGTCACCGGCGTCATTGGCGCCCGCCGGGTCACTGGGGGCGCTAGCGGCGTCAACCGCTGCGCTCGGCGAACCGTTCGTGCTCGTGTCGGCGGTGCTCGTGTCGGCGGGCGTGGACCGGCTCGCTTCGGTGCCGTCGCCGGTCGTGCCGTCCACCGCCACCGAGTCCTCGGCGGTCGAGACGTCGGGCGCGTCCGTCGAGTCACCCACCTCGGCCGACCCCTCGCTCGCCGTATCGTCGGGCGCGGTCGTCTCCACCGCCGCCGTTGCCGGTCCGGAACCATCGGCGGCATCGTCGTCGCCACCGCACGAGGCCAGGGCACCTACCAGGGTCAGCACGCCGACGGCCACCACGACGGGCAACCGCCGGGCCTGGCGGTTGCCCGCCGGTTGGAGGTCGGCGGGCAACTGTTGCTGTGACATCACTGACTCCTTGATGGTGGCCGACGCCGATCGCCGGGGCCCCGGGCACGGTGTCCGGTGCGCCCGGCACGTCGTCGACGTTGACCGGCGCCGGCGGCGGTCTATATGACAACTCTATGACATTCCGCCGTCCGGTGGTGAGCGGATGCGTCCGCTCGGCGGCCTCGGGGTCAGGGTGCCGCCGGCACCGGGTTGATCAGGGCCGTGCTGCGCCCACAACGGCGGCTGGCCTCGTCGACGATGCCGATCGTCTCCAGGAACGACGTCACCCTTGGCTATCCCGGCGATCACCGTGGCCTGATCGACGGGGTTCGCCCGGGCCACGTCGATGCCCCCGGCCATCGCCCGGTCGTGGTAGACCGCCGGATCGAGGCTCAGTTGCACCATCCAGCTGCCGCGCTCGTTCGAGCGCGTCGACGACCCCATGCGCGACGACGCCGGCAAGATCCGTCGGTCGGCCCCGCGGGCGGCTCGTCTCGTTCCCGATCGGTGACCCGCGCCATGGGGGCGGCGGACGGGATCAGCCGCTCGGAGGCTCAGCCGCTGGCCAGTCGCCGGGCCATGGCCTCGACCACCGCGTTGAGGCCCGAGAGCGGCCGGATCATCACGACGAGGCGACTCACCAGGCCGGCGTCATCCGTCGTCAGGTAGTCCCAGCCCTCGATCTCCCTGGTGCCGACCCGGGCCCGGAACACCAATCCATGGGTGCCGTCGCCGGTCAGCTCGTCCGTGTACTGGAGGTCCTCGAACACGTCGAGCACCGCCCGCAGCACCGTCATCACGGCGTCGCGTCCTCGGTAGGGAGCGAACACGGCGGGGCTGGAGAACACCACGTCGGGCGCCAGGGCGGCGGCGAGGGCCTCCGGGTCGCGATGTTCGATGGCCGATCGAAAAGCGAGCACGAGGCAGTCTCGCTCCGAGCGGGATGGGCGGACGATTCCCGACCGTCGAGTGCGCGTTCGACCGCGGCGGGCCGGCCAAGGCCGCCGTAGGGTTGGCGGGTGTCGCCGCCGCTCGAACTGCGCTTCTTGCTCTCGGCCCCGCGAGTGGAGGCGCTGCCCGACAGCGCCGCCGAGGTCGCCGTGGTCGGCCGTTCGAACGTCGGCAAGTCGTCGCTGATCAACGCCTTGGCCAACAAGAACGGCCTGGCCACGGTGTCCAAGACGCCGGGGCGGACCCAGCTGCTGAACGCCTTCGGCCTCCCTGACGGGGCGACCATGGTGGACTGCCCGGGCTACGGCTACGCCAAAGTCTCGCGGGCCCAGCGGTCGTCGTGGGGGGCGATGATCGAGCGCTACCTGCTGGAGCGGGATGGGCTGAACATGGTGATGGTGCTGGTCGACGGTGAGATCGGCCCCACCAAGCTCGATCAATCGATCCTGGACTGGATGCGTGACGAACTGGTGCCGCACACGGTGGTCGCCACCAAGCACGACA